>Ga0129311_1002481_pt1 | contig 11087 bp, 10 predicted proteins | sample Go1ome_FD_94435 | JGI IMG/M metagenome (GOLD analysis project Ga0129311, IMG submission 94435) | Western lowland gorrila individual fecal microbial communities from Wisconsin, USA - Go1022B metagenome | ecosystem: Host-associated > Mammals > Digestive system > Large intestine > Fecal | place... | reverse complement strand
GAAACGTTATATCCTGTTCTTCGCACTACTGGTGGCTGCGATCGGCGGAATCAGTGAGACCTATACGATCAATTTCTACTATAATGTGTTTGCGATCCTGGCATTTGCACAGCTCGGCTACATAGGCACGATCCCGGAACGAGAAAAGACTATATAGACGTCATGGAATCGTGTAGAATAGTGGAGCACAAACAGCGGAGCCGAGAGAAATAGAGTGTATGTGTTGTATATACAGATTGAGTGATTTTAGATGATAACGAGAAAAGAGAAAATCAAAAAGATATTAAAGCTGAGCTATACGGTGCTGAGTCTCGTGATTGCGTTCTGCACCGCCGATGCCATTTGGTACTGGAATGTGGCACCGGGATGGAGTCAGGGCTTCTTCGGGACGGAAACACTGCTGATGGTTGGTATACTGTTCTGTATCGTGTACTTTTTCTTTGCGAAGATGTATGACGCACATAAGATCGGTTTATATCGTCTGCAGGAGCTGGCCTTCTCGCAGATGCTGGCTTACGGTATCAGCGATGGCCTTCTGTTCATCGCAGCCTTCTTCTGGTTCCATAATTTTCAGCGGATTCGTATTCGCTTATTCCTCTTAGGGTTCATTCTTCAGTTACTCCTTATACTTATCAATACATTTCTCTTTAACCGCCTGTATGCACACTTCGATGAGCCTCGAAAAATAATGATTCTTTATGGCTCGGATGATTATAAGCGCCTCCTCGTAAAGATACAGGAAAAAAAGCGGCGCTACCAGGTGCTTGCGTGTATGGATGAGTCAGGGGATCTATCCGCGATCTTCGAGACACTTGCGAAGTGTAAGGATATTTACCTTTGCGATGTACGCGATGAAGTGAAGGACCGGGTAATCCTGTTCTGTAATGCACATCAGAAGGATATCCATATCTCGATGGACATCGGGGACCTGCTGATCCTCGGGGATGAGGTTTCTCACTCCTTCGATACGCCGTTTTTAAGAAACAAAAAAACACCGGTGGCCTGGTACTATCCGTTTTTAAAGCGCCTTTCGGATATTGTAATCTCCATGACAGCGATTCTCCTGCTGTCACCGATCATGATCATCACTGCGCTCAGCATCAAGATTTACGATCGTGGTCCCGTCTTTTATAAGCAGACCAGATTGACAAAGGATGGCCGTCGCTTTGAGATCATCAAGTTCCGAAGCATGAAGATGGATGCCGAGAAAAATGGTGCGCAGCTCTCCACAGTGCATGACGATCGAATCACGCCGGTTGGAAAGATCATTCGCAAGCTTCGTATCGATGAGCTGCCACAGCTCTTTAATATCCTGAAAAATGATATGGCAGTGGTAGGACCACGCCCGGAACGCCCGGAGATCGCAGCGCAGTATGAACAGGATATACCGGAGTTTCATCTGCGCCTGCAGGTGAAGGCGGGTCTCACGGGTTATGCACAGGTCTATGGAAAATACAATACGACGCCGCTGGATAAGCTGAAGCTGGACCTGATTTATATCGCCCAGCGCTCCGTGCTTTTTGACCTGCGGATACTCTTCTATACGATTAAAATCATTTTTATCCCGGAGAGTACAGAAGGAATCCCGGATGGACAGAGCACCGCGGCTATAGAAACGAAGTGATGTTTTTTTAGAGGTTCATGCTTTATTTAGAACATACTATGCTAGAATAAGAACTATAATTACTATGAAGGAGAGCTAAATGGACCAGTATCAGAATGTGAATTTCCAGGATGACGACGAGAGCGAGATCAGTCTGCTCGATTTACTATATCATATCCTTCGCCGGTGGCGCTCGATCTTAATATTCGCGGTGCTGTTTTGCGTACTGCTCGGTGGATTTAAGCTGGTGAAGGGCGTCCGTACATTAGGAAGTGCCGACTTAAAGGAAGAGCAGAAAAACTACGAGAGTCAACTTGAAGGATATACGATAAGTAAAGAGCATCTCGAGAATCAAATCAATGAGCTTACAGACGCCATTCAGGATAAGGAAGATTATTATGAGCATTCAGTGCTGATGAAGCTCGATCCGAAGCAGGCCTATAAGGGTACGGCGACGTTTGTCGTGACGGACGCAGGTGAAGTACCTTCTTCAGAGGAAAATCGAGATCTGAGCCTCACCATCGATCGCAAGGTGAACAGCGTGCTCGGCTCGTATGTTGCACTGATTCAGAATGGAACAATCCTTCGGGATGTACAGAACGAACTATCATCGAAGCTGGATCAGAAGAACCTGGTAGAGCTGATTTATACGCAGGTGGATTATCAGTCCAAGCTACTTCACATCACGGTGGTTGGAAATGATAAACAGCAGGTACAGTCCATCAGCGATGCCATCGTACAGGGACTTCAGAATGCAAGCGTGCAGATGAACGCGAGTGTGGCAGCACATCGTCTGGAACTCCTTTCGTCGTATGTAGGAAACGATGCGGATACGAGTATACCGATCGGTATGATACCAGAAGCTGGCACGAATACGAGTGATGCGAGCTACCAGACGAGCATCGAAGAGCTTCAGAAGAGCTATACGAACTCCATTACGGATATGCAAAATCAGCTCTTAGATTGTAACAATCAGCTGAGTGCACTGGAGGAGCCGGAGCCACCAGTAGGGGCTTCTCGCGGATCGGTGCTGAAGGAAGGAATAAAGTATGGCATCATCGGTTTTATCGCTGGCGCATTTGTACTGGCATTCGTCTATGCATTACAGTATCTGTTATGCGGCAAGCTGATGGACAGCGATGAATTAAATGATCGCTATGGGATTTTACTGTTAGGAGATTATCATGCGCCGTTGCATGCGCACCCGAATAGGATCGATCGGTGGATTGACCGCATGAACGGGATCACGGAAGACAAACGATCCGTGGAAAGTGTATACGCGCTGAGTGCGGCGAACATCATGGCGCAGGTCGGTGCAGCGAAGAATCCGAAGCTTCTGCTCATGGGAAATGCAAAGTCGGGAGATTTCAATGCGGCAGCTACAGCACTCTCCGAGAAGCTGTGCTCGAGCGGGATAGATGTGATCGTGGCAGGAAATGTAAACGAAAGCGCGTCGGCCATCGAGAAGCTGCAGCAGGCCGAGCAGATTGTTTTGATCGAGCAGCGTGGTGCTTCACGGCAGCAGGATATCCAAAAAGAGCTTCTGACACTTCGTAAGCTGGAGAAGAAAATCGTCGGCGCGATTGTTCTATAATAGAAAAGGAGACCTGATGAGCAAGCGACGAATATGTTGTTTGCTCATCTTTTGCATCTTACTATGAAACGTAAAAAACTGGAATTACTGATCACGGCGGTCATATATATCATGACAGCGCTGATGTCTACAAGTATAGCAATCCTGATTCTTCGCAACTATTCAAAGCTGACGCAGGAATTTATGGCAGGCAATATCGTACAGCTCGCTATCCTTCCGGCGGTTGTTGCCGAACTGCTTGCGATGTCGCTGGCACTTTACGATGGAAAGTATGCTTTTGAACGAGCTCCGATATGGAGCTACATCTGGAAGGCGGTCAAAGGAACGCTGTTCTTTGCGGGCGTTTGGGCGACCATACTTTTGATTCAAAAGAATAATATCACAGAATCTCGTTATTTCTTCGTTGGAACGCTCTGTCTGCATCTGGTGCTTTTGGCAGTTCTTCTTTATATAGGCCAGCAACTGATCATTGCAAACTTCTATAAAACAAATGCGGCGACGATCGTCGGTATCGTTACCACGCGTGCTAGGGCAGCTACGATTTCGGATCAACTGAAGAATGACTGGTCTCGACGCATCGCCGGCATCATGCTGATCGATGACAAGAAAAACCGGGAGCACTCAGCGGCTGAAATAGAGAACGAGGACATTTCAGAGGCAGAGAAGAACGCAAAGGCTGAAGGTTCGGTTCAGGAAGAAATCGATCATGTCCCGGTCGTGGCGGATGCAAAAACACTCGTGGAGTGGGTTCGCGCCAATGCCATCGATGAAATATTCATCGTCGTACCAAATAATGAAGCACCACTGATCGTCGAAGCAGTGGAGAATTTTATCCAAATGGGCATCGCCGTGCATCTCAACATGCCTAGTATCGAACGCCTGGAAAAGCGGCTTACACGTAAGACGAAAAAGTATGTGCCGAAGACGACATCCCGTCTCGCGTATCTGAATAAAACGCCGATGATCATCTTCGAACAGCCAACAGCGAAATTACGATATGCAGCTGCGAAGCGAGTGATGGATATCCTGGGTGGTATCATCGGATCTATCGTGACGATCATTCTCTTCGTGGTGCTGGGTATTATCATCAAGCTGGATTCTCCAGGACCGATCATATTCTCACAGGAACGTGTCGGTAAAAACGGTCGGAAGTTCAAGATGTATAAGTTCCGGTCGATGTATCAGGATGCGGAAGCCCGTAAGGCAGAGCTCATGAAGCAGAACGAAATGAGTGGACTCATGTTTAAGATGAAGGATGACCCTCGTATCACAAAGGTCGGCAAGTTCATTCGGAAGACCAGCCTCGATGAATTTCCACAGTTCTTTAATGTCCTGCTTGGGGATATGTCTCTGGTCGGTACGCGCCCGCCAACCGTCAATGAGTTTAAGGAATACTCAAACTACCATAAGCGTCGCCTGGCGATGAAACCAGGTATCACCGGAATGTGGCAGGTCAGCGGCCGATCCGATATCAAGGACTTCGAAGACGTCGTGAAGCTGGACTGCGAATATATAGATAACTGGAGCCTGAAACTGGATGTAAAGATTTTATTCAAAACACTAGTAATAGTCATTACAAAAAAAGGATCAGAGTAAATATGAAGTGCCAAGAACAACAGGAGTAGTAGCTAGAATGAACAGAAAAGATGAATTAAAAAAGAAAATTTGCTTCGTGTCTTCTTCTGGTGGACACTGGGAAGAATTAATGTGTTTAAAACCACTTGCGGAAAAGTATAATTCCTTTTTTGTTACTGAACAAGGTGAACAAGCAGAAGGATTCATTTTCCAAAGAATGTATGCTGTGCCACAAATTAATCGGCACGAAAAAGATTTTATGATTCATTTTTTGAGCTTGTTCTATGAAGCAAACAAAATTTTAAAACAAGAACGTCCTAATATAGTGATTTCAACGGGTGCGCTGGTGTCCTTTCCGTTTTGCCTTTTGACAAAACTTAGAGGAGGAAAAGTGATTTTTATTGAATCTTTTGCTCGTGTTAATAATGCTTCTTTGACGGGAAGGCTAGTCTATAAGTTTGCAGATTTGTTTTTAGTCCAGTGGAAATCGATGCTTAAAGTGTATCCGAAGGCAAAATATGTTGGAGGAATATTCTGAATGATTTTTATTACTGTAGGTACACAAAAATTTCAATTTAATCGGTTGATACAAACAATGGATGAAATTGTTGGCGCAAATAAAATTACAGAAGATGTTTTTGCACAGATAGGGAATTGTGAGTATATTCCACGCAATTTTTCATATAAGAGGTTTTTGGATGCAGAAGAATATGAAAAATGTATGAAACAATGCAACATTGTTATTGCGCATAGTGGCGTTGCAACAATTATTAAGGGTATACAGGAAGAAAAGAAGATTATTGTAGTGCCTAGGTTGAAACGATTTGGGGAACATGTCGATGATCATCAACGGCAGATAGCAGATGCATTTGAAGAGCTTGACTTCATTATGCAATGCTTGGATGTGAATCAGTTGGCAGAAATGATTAGCAAGGCCAAAAATCATACGTTTGCGAAATATAAGTCACAGAGAGATAGTGTAATTAATACAATTGATATGTACATTAGTACGATAAACGGGTGATTCAAATGCAGGAAATTATGGTCTCAGAAGAACAACTTACACAGATTAAATCAAAAGAATTGTATATTTTAAAAGAATTTGATCGGGTGTGTAGAGAAAATGGTCTGAAATATTCACTGATTTATGGAACTCTATTGGGGGCGGTTAGACATAAGGGCTTTATTCCTTGGGATGATGATGTTGATGTGTGTATGCTTAGGGAAGATTATGAAAAGTTCCGAAGAATCGCGCAGGATAAACTGCCGAATGAATTATTTTACCAATCGCACTGCACGGATAAAGAATATTTTCAATTGTTTGACAAAATTCGTTTGAATGGCACAGTGTTTGCCGAGAAATACTATGCGAAATACCATATGCATCAAGGAATATATATTGATATTTTTCCATGTGATAAGATTCCAAACAGTCCCATCAAGAAAAAAGTACAGCTAATAGCCTATCAGTTCTTTAGAGTGGGGTTAATGAGTAGATATCTTGACTCGAGTCAGCGCAAAGGTTTCAAAAAATGGTGCGCTCGAATTCTTGGCGTGGTATATTCGGTTTTTTCGATGGACTATTTGTATGCGAAGGCAGAAAAAATAGCAAAAATGTATAATCGAGATGATACAAAGGAACTGTTTATTTTCCCAGATACGATTACATGTAATTCCACTATAGACTACTACTCGATGCAGACAATAAGTACGATTAAGTTTGAAGATGCCTGCTTTTACTGTATGGGTAATTATGAACATTATTTGCATAATCAATACGGTGATTATATGGAACTACCACCTGTCGATGAACGTATTCCGAAACATGAATTAATCAATCTATACTATTAAAGGATCATACAGAATGAAAGATGTAATTAAAAAGTATCTTTTTAAACATCCAAGACTCTATCAGACATGTGCATATATTTATACAATTTTAGCTCATAAAGAGAGATTAATGAGATTAGAATCATTTGGTGAAAAAAATAGATATGAAACAGTTATGATTATTAGGCCTAATGCGGAAGATGGAATTCAGGGATTGTTATCTCTTGTTGCAGAAACATTACGCTGGATAGATTACGCTGATCAAAATAAGTTTATACCTGTTGTGGATTATAAAAATTTCAATACGCAATACAGTAATCATGTGGATAATGCATGGGAATTTTTTTTTGAACAACCTACTTCGTTAACGTTAGAAGAGGCATATCAGAGTGAACGCGTTTTATTTTCGGGCGTTACAAAAAAGCCAGTGATTGATTTAAAACTTTTTTCGGGAGAGATATTCCAAAACTCGAGCCTGCTGGAAGAGTCAAAGCGTATAGCACAAACTTGGATCCATTACACAGATGAAGTTAACTCAGTTGTTGATGAAGAAAATAGTCAGATTCATATAGAAGATTGTATTGGTGTATATATTAGAGGAACAGATTATATAAGTCTTAAACCAACGGGAGAATATGTACAACCATCTATTGGGCAGGTCATTAAGAAAATTAAAGAGTTCAGCTTGAAACATGGAGAAAAAGCTATATTTTTAGTGACCGAAGATGATATTTATTATCAAGCGATGAAAAAGGAATTTGGAAACAGGGTAAAGATTGTTTCTTATGATTCGTTTATAAAAAACTTTCATGATAAAGTCTATTTGAGTGAAAGCAATTCCCTTGATAAAGACTTAAAAAATCGAGGAATGAAATATCTTGTAAAGATCGTTTTACTTTCAAGATGCAGATATCTAGTTAGTTCGATTGCCAAAGGGTCGATTATGGCATATTCGTTAAATGAAAATGGATATGAGGACGAATATATTTTTAATCTTGGAGTGTATAAGTAATGAATAGTAGGTTCGAAAAAACTGCCATTGGGAAGGTTGAAGTATTATTATCATATTATAATGGCGGAGAATATTTTTGCGATCAGCTGAATAGTATTCTCACCCAAGACTATTCTGGTAAAATAATTATTCGTATTCGTGACGATGGATCTCAAAATATTAAAGTAGATAAAAATCTAGAAATAATGGAGTGTCCGAAAAATCGTGAAATCATTGTAGATAGAGGAGCAAACCTTGGAGCTTGTCGTAGCTTTTTAGCGTTAATCCAAGGCGCAGATGATGCGGATTATTATTTCTTTGCTGATCAGGACGATGTATGGAAATCAGACAAAATTCGTAATGCAGTTGAGAGAATGAGTGGAAAGGATGATCACTGTACAATGTGGTGTTCTGATTATACAATTACAAATAAAGATTTGGAGATTGTAAGAGAATGCGGTGTTGAAATTGAAAAAAGAACATTCCATTTTCTAAGGGCCGTTTTTTTTAATACATTTCCCGGTTGCGTCATGGCTGTTAATCGAAAATTATTGTTATTATTGAAACAAATGAATCTTTCAAACTGTATGATGCACGATAGTGTTATATTTGCAACGGCGATTGCAACGGGCGAAGTGATCTATGATGATCGCCCGCTCATATATCATAGGATTCATGGGGATAATGTCATTGGCTACGGGAGAAAGAAAATCATTCTTACCAGATGGGTAAAAGAAAAAGTCAAGCTTTTGATCCAAAAGGAGGATTTTGATGTATCTGAGCTGGGGCGAAAACTGCTTATGCTGAAAGATATTCAATTGAAAAAAGATGTATGTGATGATGTGATGCTTTTAAGCGATTACAAATCATCATGGATAAAAACGTTAAAGTTACGTTTTCATCCAGATATTAAAGACGGTGTTAATCGTTGCGCATTGTCGATTCATTCTAAAATTTTGTTGCATTTATTCTAAAGGATAAAGAAAAAGCACTCGAGGCATTTGGGATATGGAGAATTACAATGGTTCTAACAGGTAAACTGAAACCTAAAGAAGTGTTATACTTAACAGCGCTGGCATTATATGTTGGCGCGGCCTTATTTCAAAGTACATATTTGTTCAATTTGCTTTTTTCGGTAGATGATAGCGTTTATGTTGCTATGAAAATGATTCGCTATGCGGCGTATTTTTTGTGCCTGACAAGATTTATTCTTGAGTATAAAACATCAAAAAATAGAATTATAACGGCAATATTATTACTTCTCTTTTCTGTTATAGTAGGGATACTGGGAACAGATAAAGGTGCTATTTTTTATGTACTCATGATCTTAGGGGCCTATGACATTGATTTTCGAAATATAGTAAAAGTATTTATTTCTCTACAGGGAATTACGATTCTATTTTGTTTAATATGTGCGTTATTTTTTGATATTGGTGGAGAAACTATAATTCAGAATGCAAGATATAGAAGCTTTTTAGGATTTGGATGGGTGAATCGAGCTGCGTATATTTGGCTTGGGGTTTTTTTGGAATATATTTATTTAAGGAGGGGGAGGATACATCTCGGAGAAAATATTTTTTTCATGGTCTTTGCATTATGGATATATTATAAAACAAAAACGAAATTTGCTTTTGGAGGTATGCTTCTTGTTGTTGCTTTTTCTTTAATGCGAAGTTTATGGATGAAATTAAAACATACTAAACAATACGAGATAAAATCAATATATTTCGTAATAAATAGGAAATCAAAATATCGGCGCCGGAAAATTAACCGACTTGATGGGATTATTCTTATGGGGTGTGCAATCATCGGTATTGGTTTATGTCTTTGCTACAAGGAAAATATAAATATTCTGTATTCTCTAAATAAGCTAGTTACGTATCGATTATCGCTGGGACACGATGCGATTACAAAGTATGGATTAAGTCTTTTTGGGCATGATACAGTATGGACAGGTGCAAGCACCTTGATGTGGAATCAGTCTGGATCATCAGTGTATGAATACGTGGATTGTGCTTACTTAGTACTGGCGCTTGACTATGGCCTCCTATATTTGTTTTTTGTGCTTATGTGTTACCTTTTAGGCATCAAAAGTGCCAATGCCTTTGAAAATGTTGAAGTGAAATATATACTCTTATTTTACGGGATGCTTTCTGTTTTTGAACCGAGACTGCTTGATTTTACGATGAACCCGTTTGTTTTGTATGGAATTTCTACGTATAAGTTGTTAAAAAGAAATGAAAACATACTTTTTGAACAAATTCTTAGGAGGAAAAGAAATGAGATGGTATGAGTGTGTGGGTTTACTGACCTATACAATGACTAAAATCATTCCTAAAAAGAAAAATAGATGGGTTTTTGGTGCATGGTTTGGTGCTTCTGTTTCGGATAATACAAAAGCGATAAGTGATTATATAGAAAAGAATCATCCGGAAATAGAGATGATTTGGATTACGAATGAACCTGATAAATTGATGCTCTCGCATGGTAGAGCTTTTAAAAGAAATTCATTGCAAAGTTTACCTTATATCATTACCTCTGAAGTTGCGCTAATGAATCAGGGATATGGTGATTTGAATGCCTTTAACTTCTTGGGGGGATGCTTTCGAGTGCAATTATGGCATGGCGTTGCATGGAAGAAAATATTCAAAGATGCAATGAAAACACCGAAATCATTATGTGAAAAGATAGATCGTAAGTTGTTTGATTATTTAAATGCTTACGATATGTACATTTCTCCTTCGAGAAAGCAATCGAATGTGATGCATACGGCATTCGGTATCGATGATTCAAAGATACTATTATGTGGCCAGGCAAGAAACGCAGTATTGTTTTCGGAAGAATTTAGAAAACAGGCACGTGAAAAGCTGTTTTCTAAAATAGGAACGACGGGAAAAAAAATGATCGTTTATATGCCGACATTTCGTGACAATAAGGAAGATATTTTTTCGTTTGGGGAAGCGCAGTATATAGACAAACTAGAATATCTTGAAAATAAGTATAATTTTGTACTTATTGAGAAATCCCATTTTGCAGCCCAAACAAAGGCGACGAAGGCATATGATTCAAATGAAATTATTCATTTTATGCCCACTGAAAGAGCTGAGGTACTATTAGCGGCAGCGGATATCTTGATCACGGATTACTCTAGTTGTTTTTTTGATTTTCTTATTACGGATCGACCAATCATTCATTATATTTATGATTATGATTATTACATAAAGGATGATCGAGGCGTCTATTACAATAGAGAAGAGGTTGTATGCGGAGACTGTCCAGAAACGCAGGAAGAGCTTTGGGATGCCATAATACTTAATCTTGAAAAACCAGAAAAAAATATAGAACTCAGAGCGCGTAGACGAGAGGAGTATATTACATATGAGAGACCTGACAGCTGTAAGATTGTATGTGAGGAGATTTTAAAAAGAGACCAGCTATGAAAAGTCAAGCATAGATTAGCAGAAAATTATCTTTTTTATCGGTGGCTATAAAAG
>Ga0129311_1002480_pt1 | contig 11088 bp, 10 predicted proteins | sample Go1ome_FD_94435 | JGI IMG/M metagenome (GOLD analysis project Ga0129311, IMG submission 94435) | Western lowland gorrila individual fecal microbial communities from Wisconsin, USA - Go1022B metagenome | ecosystem: Host-associated > Mammals > Digestive system > Large intestine > Fecal | place... | reverse complement strand
TTCTAGATTGTTGACGATGTTTTTTATCTCATGCATTCGATCTGAGTTCCAACTTCTCAGTTCTTCCACTGATTGTAGCAGTGATTGTTTATGATTACCTTCTTTTTCCACTTCATCAATCAATCGAGTGATTTCAGCATTCTGTTTTTCAATCGTTTCATATAGATTTTTAATATGTACTGGCAACTTAAACCAATTTCCAAAAAAGCGAAGAACATATCCAATCACTGGAATATTCTTGATTCCTCTTTTCCCCTTCATAATTTACCTCTAATGAATTTCCCATTCATGAGCTATGCTAACTACACCAACCTCATCTTTCGAGTTCTTAATAATAATTTGACATACCTCACGCCAAAAGTCATAGTTAAATCCATCTGACTTATGTAGAGCGAGGTCAATCGAATAAGTTCCAGAATTAACAGGAATTCTCTTCATTTTTAGATCAATATATCCTGAACCATCTAAAGAGTCAGTTTTCGATGTATCGATTAATGAATTTGTTCCATATATGTATTCTCCATCACTTCGATAGATTGCTATTCCGAATACAACTTCTTCGAGTTTATTCTTCGATTCATAATGAATTCTAAGGATAATTGGCTCTGTATTCTTAAAGAATGTCTTTTTTTCAAGTTCTTCGTTAAGAACTTCCACCTTGGTCATGGTAACTTCCTTACTTCCCCAACGTTTATCATCCTTCTCATGCGCCTGGCCATCCTCAATAGCCTTTTCCTTCGAATCATTCTCTTCTGATTCTTTTTTATCGGTACTGTCTTTTGAAGTCTTCTCTTCTTTTTCAGCCTTCTTTTCTTCCTTTTTTTCTACCCTCTTCATTTCCTTTTCACTCATGTACTCCAGGTAGTGTGGATCTACAACTCTAGGCTTTCCCTCTTCGCGAATCAAACCTTCATCAATCCAAATACTCTTTTCGCATATTTGCTCAATCTGTCCTAAGGAATGAGATACAATAACTATTGTTGTTCCAGATTTCTTAATCTCTCTTAACTTATTAAAACACTTTGCCTGAAAAGAAACATCACCTACAGCAAGTATTTCATCTATCAAAAGAATATCAGCATCTACATTGATTGCCACGGAGAATGCAAGTCTCATATACATACCAGAAGAATAAGTACGCACTGGATTATCAATAAATTCCTCTAATTCTGAGAATTCAATAATGTCATCTAATCTTTGATCTATTTCCTTTTTACTAAGTCCGAAGATGGATGCATTAATATAAATATTCTCTCGTCCACTCATATCAGGATGGAATCCGGCACCTAATTCGATAAGACTAGATACTCTTCCTTTCATCTCGATTGTCCCACTATCTGGATACATAATCTTAGAAAGCATTTTCAGAGTTGTAGATTTTCCACATCCATTGTGTCCAATCAGACCAATAGCCTCACCTTTCTTCGCAGAAAAACTAATTCCTCGAAGGACTTTTCTTTCTTCATACTTCCGTCTTTTCTTAAAAATCACTTTTTCTTTTAAGGTCTCTCCACGATCTAGGTAAACCTTAAAGCTTTTTGTAATATTTTTAACTTCAATTGCATTTTCTGCCTGCATTACAGTTCCTCCGCAAAATGCTTCTTTAATTTTCCAAATGTAAACCAACCAATTACGATAAGTGCAAGGCTCAGAAAAAATCCATGTAATAGATTTCTTAATTCTGGAACCTGTCCAAAATATAAAATATCTCTGTACGCAATGATAATCGGTGTCATTGGATTAAGATAAAAAATACCACGTAATTCTTCAGGTACCATATCAACAGAATACATAACTGGTGTTAAAAACTGCCATGCCATTGTAATAATACCCATAATATTAGCCATATCACGAAAATAAACCATTACCGATGATGTGATAAATGTTAATCCTAGAGCCAGTAAATACTCTGCAATTATAACTACTGGTAAGCAAAGCAATGCCAGAGGATTTAATCCTTTTCCCGAAACAATAACAACAGCTATTACTACAAGAAGCGTTAATAAAAAATTAACAAGCTCATATGTAACATATGACAATGGAAGTACTTCTCTTGGAAAATAGATTTTACTTACCATTTCCTTCTGACCTGTAATACAGCTTGTACCACCTGCTACAGAATTTGCAAAAAAGATCCACGGCATAAGTGCCACAAAAAGGAAAAGATAGTAATCTTCAATTCCAGCTCTCATGATTGTTGAGAACACAAGCGTATATACAAGTAACTGAAGTAATGGATTAATAAATGTCCAGGCAAATCCAAGTACAGATCCTTTATACCTTCCTCGCAGTTCTCTCTTAATCAGACTACTTATCATAGTTCTGTAGTCATATAATTCTCTAATTGTTTTCATCTGTTTATTCCTTTGTTATCATATTCCAGATTTCCTCGGCATTTTTCTCCCAGGAGAATCTGTCCAACTGATTCTTCATATTATTTTTTAATTTCTCAAGTTCAGAATCTGAGGAATGAATAATCCTATCCATATATCCGGCAATACCCTTGTAGTCTTTTGGATTTTCCACATAGAAAGCTGCATCTCCACCTACTTCTGGCATAGATGATACAGATGCCGTTACTACAGGCTTGCCAAACTTAAATGCTTCAAGAATAGGAAGTCCAAAGCCTTCATATAATGACGGATAAAGAAATCCTTCACAATTATCAAGAAGATAAGTTCTTTCCTCATCACTTATATAGCCTGGTAAAAGAATATCTTTCTTATTCCTGCTATTCTCAAGGACCTGATAAATCCCCTCATCATTCCAGCCTTTTCCCCCGGCAAGAACAAGTTTGGCTTCTGTCTTATATTTTTTTCTATAATAATCAAAAGCCTTAATAATAGTTTCTATATTCTTCCTTGGTTCAATCGTTCCAATGAAAAGAAAGAATGGTGAATCAATTCTTAACTCATCCCTTATTTCCGCTTCTTCAATCTTTCTCTGCGACACGTTCTTATCGATTCCGCAATATGAGATACCGATCTTACCTGGATTGATTCCAAAAATCTCCTCTATATCTCTTGCAGTTGCCTCAGAAATTGTGATGATTTTATCTGAGTCCTTACAATTCTTTTTAAGGAACAATTTATGCTTGATTAAAGTTGATGCTTTGCTGATTCCATGTATCCGGAACATGGCAAGATCATAAACTGAAACAAACATCCGGACGTCCTTGATCTTGTTTGGTATATAATAGTTCGGTCCCCAGAATATATCGATTTTATACTTCTTAATTTCTTTTGGAAGAACAAATAATTTCCAAAGTTTTGTTTTATTGAATGGAGCATCTGTTCCTATCAGATGCCAGTTTTCAGGCCAATCTCTTTTAATATTTATTGGTCTTTTATTACAAAAGAAAAGATAGAATTCTGCATCTTTCTTTTCCTTTATCCACACTTTTAATACCTCATCAACACATCTGGATATTCCAGTAAAGTGCTCCTCCGCGAAAAGTGTGGCATCTATTCCTATTTTCATTATCTGCCTCGCTTATTCATGCAACTGTATTACTACAGCCTTCTTTTCGTTATCGGCTTTTCTTACATGTTTTCTTCCATCAGTTCCAGTAACTGATTGGCAGAAGACTTCCAGTTAAATTTCTGGGCTTGTCTATACCCTTCCATTTTTCTTTTATTCATTTCATCAAGTTTTTCTCTTTGGTCTATACATGCCTGAAGTTTTTCTTTCAGATCCTGCACATTATCTGACTTGAAATAATTAGCAGCCTCACCTAATACTTCTGGCAGGGATGCTGCATCAGAGGATAATACTCTTGTTCCACATGCAAGTGCCTCAAGTGGTGGAATTCCGAATCCTTCATACTTGGATGGGAAGACAAAAAGATCGGCCATGCCATATAAAGCAGGAAGATCCTCATCGTCTATAAAACCAGTAAATACAATATTCTTTTTCACGTCTTCTGAAAACTCAGCCAAAAAATCCTCCATCTTCCAGCCCAGCCTACCAGCAAGAACCAATTTTCTATCTGTTGCCTTCTTCTCAATCAATTCAGCATATGCTTTTACAAGTAAACTCAGATTTTTTCTAGGTTCCAAAGTAGATAATGATAATATAAATCTTTCTGGTAACTTGTACTTCTCAAGAATTTCTATTTTTTCCGCCTTACTCTTCTTTTTTATGACCTCACCGGGGCCATCAGGATCATCATTCGCACTGTCACCCAAAGCCAGCATCTTGTCTTCAATACCATCATAAATCAGTTTCGTTATGCCCTTAGCCTTAGGAAGTCTTTCTGCAATTCTCCCCATAGAAAACTCAGAAACTGTCAGAATAAACTGGCAGGACTTTGCTGAATGCTTATAAGAATACTGAAAATATATTCTTGATAAGGTCTTCATTGTCTCCGGGCAATCAAAGCATCCTACATCATGAATGGTTGTTATCATATTCTTCTTTCGAAGAAAGATCGGATTGGGGAAAGCAGGAAAGAAATAGTAATCACAGTCCATTTTCTTTACCGCTCTAGGAAGGACAATCTGATTGAACAAGAGTTTATTACATGTTCTAAGCACCTTACATGTCACATTATCAGCCTTTTTATATGCCTTAAAAGCTGGGTGAATCTGTCCCTTAAAAAGGAGAATAAAATCCACTTCCTTATGCTTTATCAATTCCAGTGATAAATTCATAGCATAACGTTCAATCCCTGACAGATGATCTGCCAGGGATGTAAGATCAATAAATAATTTCATTTATTTTACTTTCCTGTATTTAATCATGATTGGAATAAACTTAAGTCCATCAAAAAAATAGCGCTTGAACAAACGCTTTGGATCCTGAATGATACGATAAAGCCATTCCAGGCCTGCGTTGGCCATCCATCTTGGTGCACGTGATATATTTCCTGCCTCAAAATCAAGGCTGGCTCCCAGACCAAGGGATACAGGAACATTCAATTCCTCTAAATTCCTGTAGATAAACTTTTCCTGCTTTGGTGCCCCAAGGCCAACAATCAGAATATCCGGAGCTGCCTCTTTAATCTGTTCATTAACCTTCTGACTTTCTTCCAAATCATTCTCAAATCCAAACTTTGGAGAATAAGTACCACATACATTTAAGCCAGGATACTTTTTCTCAAGGTTTTCTGCAGCCTTCGCTGCAACCCCTTCTGCTGCCCCAAGGAAATACATCTTATATCCCCTTTTAGCCGCCATCTTACAAAGAAGAGGGAAAAGATCAGAGCCTGAAATCTTAGCCTTAATCGGTCTTTTCACCAATCGGCTATACCAGATCAGTGGCTTTCCGTCTGTTAGTATCAGATCAGCCTTATCATAGATTTCCCTAAAAAGCGAATCAGACTCCAGTGCAACCACATGATTTATATTAGGAGTCACCACATAGGACGGTTTTCCCTTTCGAATCATGCGGTCAATACTCTGGAGTGTTTCTTTCATATTGACATTATCAACTTCAATATTCAGGATCTTAATTCTGGACATAATACTGGAATATCTCCTTTAATGTATCTAAGATGGAATACTCTGGTTTCCATCCTAAATCCTTCTCAATCTTTGAGTAATCACATACAACAAGTGGAGTATCGATTGGACGGAACCTCTCCTTGTCCACCTCTACTTCAATTTTCTGCTTTGAAAGACCTACAATATAATCCAACATCTCCTGCAAGCTATATGCCTTTCCTGAACCTACATTGTAGATTACAGAATCATTATCGCTTTCCAAAATCATTCGATATGCTCGAACAATATCTCTTACATCAGAAAAGTCTCTCTTGGCTGCAAGGTTTCCAACATGGATTACTCCCGGCTTTCCAGATTTTTCAATCTCAGCAGCCTGCTTGCAGAAACTTGGTAAAACGAAAGTATCCTTCTGTCCAATACCCGTATGGTTAAATGGACGTACACAGAATATCTTCATTCCATATCTTTCTCTGTAAACTGTTGCGAACCTCTCCTGTGTCATCTTGGATATTCCATATGGATTATTGGCATTCAAAGCTGTTTCTTCTGAGATTGGAGCATCAATTGCCTCATACTCTTCACTAGAACCAATAAACATAAGTCTTGGCATATTCTCAAGTTTTCTTGCCGCTTCCATAATATTCAGAGCCCCTACCACATTTACTTCCATGGTAAGCTGTGGAATATTCCAGGATGCACCAACCGAACTAATGGCTGCAAGATTGATTACTGCGTCCGGTTCAACCCTTAAAAGAAGTGCTTCCACTTCGTCTTTATTCAGTAAGTTCGCTTTTGAATAATCAGAAAGATTATCTGAATTTACAGCATCTTCCTCCAACTGATCACTACCAAAAACTTCATATCCACTCTTCTTTAACTCAAGAGCGAGGTAGGAGCCCACAAAGCCACCTCCCCCGAATATCAATACTTTTTTCATTAAGCTTTCCTTAAACATGTATTCTTCTTTTACTCAAATGCAGGTGAAATCCCCTAAGATTCCACCTGCCTATAATAATTCTATCTTTAATTACTGATTTGCTGCTTCTTTCTTAGCAAGTTCAAGGTCATGAGCAGCCATGATTCTTACTAACTCTTCATAGCTTGTCTTCTGAGGGTCCCATCCAAGAACAGTCTTAGCCTTTGTAGGATCTCCCCAAAGGTTAACTACATCAGTAGGGCGATACCACTGTGGGTTTACGCAAACGAGCATCTTTCCAGTCGCCTTGTCATAACCCTTTTCATCCATTCCTTCGCCCTTCCACTCAAGTTCGATACCATCATTCTTGAATGCAAGTTCTGTAAATTCACGAACTGTATGCTGAACACCAGTAGCGATTACGAAATCATCTGGTGTATCCTGCTGAAGGATAAGCCACATGCACTCAACATAATCTTTCGCATATCCCCAGTCACGAAGAGAATCCAAGTTACCCAGTTCTAAGTGATCCTGAAGTCCTGTAGCAATACGTCCAGCTGCAAGTGTAATTTTTCTTGTTACGAAATTGTCTCCACGACGCTCTGATTCATGATTAAAGAGAATACCGTTGCAACAGAACATACCATATGCATCTCTATATTCTCTCATCATCCAAAATCCGTACTGCTTAGCAACAGCATATGGAGAAAATGGATGGAATGGTGTGTGTTCGTTCTGAGGAACTTCTTCAACCTTTCCATACAGTTCAGAAGTAGATGCCTGATAAATTTTAGTCTTTTTCTCAAGCCCAAGCATATGAACAGCTTCAAGAATTCTAAGAACACCAAGAGCATCTACATCACCAGTATATTCTGCAGCATCGAAAGAAACCTGTACATGACTCTGTGCTGCAAGGTTATAGATTTCATCAGGCTCAACCTGCTTAACGATACGGATAATGCTTGAAGAATCTGAAAGATCTCCCTCATGGATATGTAACTTGTTTTCTGCAAGTAAGTGATCAATACGTGAAGTTGTTGATACAGATGCACGACGGATGATTCCGTGTACTTCATAACCCTTGCTAAGAAGGAACTCAGCTAAATACGAACCATCCTGTCCTGTAATACCTGTAATAAGCGCTTTCTTCATAATAATCTCCTTTTCATTGGATATTGTCTTTTATCAACATGCTGAACAGTTTGCTCAGCACAATATTTAATAGTTAGCAACGAACCTTCAATAATTCACATTGTCCAATAACATGGCAACGTCCCATATTAGCAGGAATAAAAACGCAAGAACCTTTTGAAAATCTTAATGGCCGATTCTCCGTTTCTGTCTCAAGCCCACCTTCACCGTTAAGACACAGCAAAACTTGGAACGAGGAATCAAGAACTGAAAACGAAAAGCCCTTCGTTACCACAATTTTTTCTGTCTCAAAATATTTACATCTTACCAATAGTTCTCGCGAGCAGCCGTAGTAATAATGAACCATTCGAGGAGCCTGTCTAACGTTACCACTTCGTTTCATGTTCAAAACTTCAGCAGCCTTATCAAAATGCAAAGGTCTTTTTTGTCCGTCTTTTCCAACTCGATCATAATCGTAGACGCGATATGTCACATTGGAATTTTCTTGTATTTCTGCGATTAGTGTCCCTGCCCCAATTGCATGCACTGTACCAGAGGGCATAAAAAACGTATCGCCTTTTTTTACCTGCACATAGTGTAAATAATCTTGTAATCTACCATCATCGATTGCCTTACGTAAGATTTCTTTTGTAACATCATGTTCAAATCCATGAACCAACTTGCTTCCTGGAAGAGCATCAATGACATACCACATCTCCGATTTTCCATTTTGATTCTCATGAATTCGAGCGTACTCATCAGACGGATGTACTTGTACTGATAAATCACTTTGCGCATCAATAAACTTAATTAGTACTGGTAGTTCTTTTAATGTTTCGTATTTACTGCCGAGATATTCCGGATTGTCCTGCAAAACTTCAGCAAGAGTCTTTCCAGCATATTTTCCTACTACCACAGTACTTGGTCCATCTGGATGTGTAGAGCACTCCCAAGTCTCCGCTAATGGTGTTAAATTAATTTTTTTATTGTATTCAGTCTTTAATCTTTCTCCGCCCCAAAGATAATCCTTACCAGACGGTGTCAATAGTAATGGTTGCATCACCAATACCTCGATTCGTTTATTTAGTATGGTAAATATAAATGATTAAAATTCAAAATCATATACAGTCTTATCTGTTTCAGTAATATCAGCGCCAATCTGAACCTCTAACACTGATAAATCAGTCTCAGCTATTAATGTATGCTTACAGCCAGCAGCCATAGTCACTGTGTCACCGGCTTTTACTTCCTGCTCCATGCCATCGATAATTGTCTTACCTGTACCAGAAAGGATGGTCCATACTTCATCACGGAATTCATGTGCCTGATAGGACAGATGTGCGCCAGCTTTTACTGTAATCTTAACAGTGAGCGAACCAGACTCTGCATCAATAACCGAATAAGTTCCCCAAGACTTCTCAGCAAACATAATATCTGTGCTTATTTTTTCAACATATGGTTTCATGTACCCACTCTGCTCCTTGTCGGAAACCAGAATACCATCACCGGAAGCAGCAATAATAACATTCTTCAACCCCATTCCAAGAATTGGAATGCTAAGTTCATTTACAACTGTTGTATTTTCACACGTGTCGTCAAGAGTAGCATTTCCCTTTACGGGTTCTGACATCACTTCTGCCATCATGTTCCAGGTTCCAACATCCTTCCAGTCGCCCCTATATCTAAGCACCTGAATGCTACTTTCCTTTTCAAGAACGGCGTAATCAAAGCTGATTTTTGTTGCTGTATCATAGTGACTATAAAGATCATGATAGTCTTTAAATTCTAGAAGTTCATGAGCTCTCTTCAATATATAGCCAAGCTTAAATGCGAAAACGCCGGCGTTCCAAAGTGCGCCCTGCGCAAGATAACCTTTCGCTGTTTCTGTATCTGGCTTTTCCTTAAATTCACTAACAGAACTCACTTCTGCATTTTCACTTGGAATAATGTATCCATATTTTTCACTTGGATATGTTGGTTCAATACCCATAAGAGTAATGTTTGCGTCATTCTGCTGAACAAGCTTTTCAAGTTCTTCAACAGCTTCATAATATGTATTATCCACATATGGATCTACAGGACAAACAACAACACATTCATCGTCACCAAGCCCCTTCACATCCTTAAGATATGCAGCAGCCAAGACAATCGCTGGAAAAGTATCTCTTCTGCATGGTTCAACACAAACAGATACCTTATCGCCTAATTGATTATGGATTGCACTCACCTGTGATTTACTCGTAGCGATAGTAATGGTTGCATCTTTATCAACAGATGTGACCTGACGATGCACTCTTTGTACCATGGATTCATAATCACCATTCTCATCCTTAAACAGTTTTATAAACTGCTTACTTCTTACATCATTTGATAAAGGCCAAAGTCTTTTTCCGCTTCCACCTGATAAAAGTATAATATTCATAATTCCACCCTCATTCACTATTATGTACTACTGTTCAGTTTGGTATTATAACATAAACTAGCTTATTTAGTCATCTTTCTCTAATTATCTCCTCTTATTATACATTCTTTATAACTTGTCTATCATCCTCAAATAATTTTGGTGGTTTTTCATAAATATTTCCAAAAATTATTAGCAATATAACCATACTTGTAATAATATTTACTTGGTTCAAATAATACGTGTCACTAACGCAAACGGGGAATCTTATATGATCAAGACAATGGACAAGAAGCAAGTTAAGAAAGTTGCTTTGTTTATCTTCTATGCCATTATTATATGGCTCACAATTTATCGAATCGTAATTCAGGCGAATTATCCTTACTATTTTTTAGTCGATGCCGGGGCGGACGACCAGCTGATGGTTTATGAGGCGTCTAATATTTTGCAGGGAAACTGGTTAAGTAGTTTTTATTACCAGATGACACTGACAAAGTCTGTGACTTTCCCTATGCTTCTGGCATTCTTTAGGTGTATGGGTATTCCTTATGGCCTGGGACTGGGGCTTCTGTTTGTAGCAATTTCTTATATTTTTGCTAGAGCTGTGAAACCACTTGTTCGTAATCCATATTTCTCTGGAATTATTTATTTGATAATCCTTTACTCACCAGTGGGCCTTGCTTTTCAGACTACTGCAAGACTTTATAGAAATTCTATTTCTCACTGGCTTGCTCTTTTCGTTATTTCTGGAATCATCGGTGTGTATGTTAGACGTGATTCTTCCTTTGTGAAGCTTCTGGGATGGACTGTCATCACTCTGATTGCTTTAACAATGTTTTGGCAGTTACGAGAAGATCACATATGGATTGCTGGATTTGTTATTCCTGCAGATGTGATTCTCTTTATATATTGGATTAAGAGAGTTGTTGAGGCTAGGAAGGGAAAGAAAGCTTCCGGTGATGAGGTTGCTGAGTTAAAGGATGCTGATTGTGATTTTTATGGTAGAAAGAATAATGCCTTCTACAAAAAGTTTGGTACAGGGCTCAGCATCGCAAGTCTTTGCCTCTTTCTGATTTGGTCTTAAGTCAATATAGTGGACACCAAAAGTGCGACTTTTACGCCGCACCTTCAGCATGAACTTGATCCGGTGTCCTGTAGCCTAGACTACTATGTTTTCTCCTGCGATTATACCAGGA
>Ga0129311_1002477_pt1 | contig 11103 bp, 9 predicted proteins | sample Go1ome_FD_94435 | JGI IMG/M metagenome (GOLD analysis project Ga0129311, IMG submission 94435) | Western lowland gorrila individual fecal microbial communities from Wisconsin, USA - Go1022B metagenome | ecosystem: Host-associated > Mammals > Digestive system > Large intestine > Fecal | place... | reverse complement strand
CCCAGGATTTTGTATACTTTTTCATTATCCTTTGTAGTTGTAATGTTTAATTTTTCCATTAAACTACCTCCATGACTACAAAACTACTTTTTTCACGTACCGTTCTATTATAAATAGATATGCAGCATGGCTTCAAGCAGAACCCGTCGCAAGATTTTTCCAAATTTCGCAGAATAAAAAAGGTAAAAAGAGGCGCCCGGAATGACCCGGACGCCAATAAGAGGGAAAATGTATAAGTAGAAAAACTACGAGTAAAGCAAATTAAATTAATGATGCTCTGCCAGGGTGTGAAGTGCTTCCTTGATGGCTGTCTTCACGGTCTCATCCTGTTCTGCATTCAGTCTGTGCAGCAAATAGGTCTTGGCATATTCGGTGCCGATGCTGCCTAATGCTTTTGCTGCTTCGATACGGATCTTCGTATCCGGATTGTCGATCATGTGGGCAATGCTGTTGACACTGTCTTCATCCTTGATCCGGCTCAGAGCTTCCAGTGCGGCTACCACCACGGTGTCATCGGAAGAACTCAGATACTTGATGATCTTGTCGGATTTTCCTTTCTCCTGTAATTTCTGGATCTTACTTAAATCATGTTGTTCCATAAACACGCGCCTCTTTCTTTCGGCCAGCGCGGGGGCGGTAAAATCGTCTCCGGATCATCACTATGTGTCGCCTGTGGTGATTGGCTTCTCTTGATAATGTTATGATAACACCTTATCTGTCAGAAAACAATTATAGCAAAATGAAAGATTTCTAAAAATTCTATAACCTGGATCCACTATCTTGATTCATACAATTTCTAACATTACTTTCAGGCGTTTTGGATCTGATTTATTTCTTCATTTCAAAACCTAATGACAGCACATCCAGCTTTCCCGATGTTACAAAAAGCTTAAGCTCTGCATGTTTATGGGATTCACAGATTCTCAGCTCTTTCGTCTTCCATTCTGCTTCATGAAAAAACATATCTCCAATATGACTGTTATTTAAATAAACCTGAAGCCTGCCAGTACCTCTTGCTGTTACATATAATTTTGTTCCATTTATTACAGAAAAATATTTATATATAATTTGTGTTCCTTTGGCAGCATATCCAACAAAATACTCTTCTCCTGAATGAGAAATACACGGAATATCTTTGCACTGTCTGTTAGCTATATGTGGCATTTTCCCATTCGTCAAGTTACAGCAGATTACTGCCGGATACTCACCTACCCCCGGCAAATCACCATTATTAAGTCCACTGGATGTCATCTCCACCTGTGCAATGCCGCCATCAGGCATAATCTCAATTTGTTCAGCACACATCTGTCGTGAATAATCACTTCCATGTGTTAATCTGTGATAAAAAATATACCATTTGTCTCCAATCCGTTCCATACCTCCATGCGTAGTTCCGGTAGCATTACACCGTTTTCGTTCTGTGCGGCCATGATATCCCACATCTCCATTGCTTACCAGTGTACCCCGAAAGCGAAAATCACAATCCGGGAAATTTGATGTGGCATAACACAGTTCATGATTTTTTTCAGAAGAATAAACAAAATAATAGGTATCACCAATCTTTCGAATACTGCTTCCCTCAAAAAAAGTATGACCTTTAAAATCCGATGTATCCGCAATACGTTTTGGCGGTTCCTTAATTGTCAGCATATCATCGCAAAGTACGGCAGCGTTTGCGCCCAACGGTCCGGGCTTTTGCAGAAATGCCCTGGCGGGTTTTCCAAACACACCGGAATAAACTTGTCCAAGTACAAATGCGTTCCACGGCTTTACCGCCATGCCCCGGAACGGTCCAGTACCAAAATACAGGCGAATCACGCCGTTGTCGTTCATTACCGCCGGGTCAAAGCACACGAAGTTTTGATAAGGCGCGCCGTCCGGATTTTGCACAACACCGTAGTAATCATATTTTCCGTCCGGACTGTCGCAGACCGCCACGCTGATAGGATGAGAATATCCTCCTTTTCCTTTCCATCCTGCAAGACAATAATATAGATAATACCGCCCATCATTTCCACGCACCACGTCCGGTGCATAGAGATAGCAGGCATTTTCACCGTACAATGGATCTTGCTTGGCCGAGTAATTTATCCCTCTGCTCGTCCAGTGGGACAAATCATCCAGCGGAGCGGAGAAAAATTCATAATCCTCCAGGCAGAAGCTCTCACCGCCGGGTGTATCGTGAGAGCCGAAGAGATAGACCCGATTGCCAAACACATGAGGCTCTCCATCCGCCATACAGACGGAAATGGGCAGAACAGGATTATAGACCGTATACTTCATGATGCATTTCCCTCAAGGAAGCGGTAGATCTCCTTCGCTGCCAGCACCTTATATTTTCCGGTGAAAACATGAGGCTGTCCCTCGTAAATGACCAGTTCTGCATGATCATCCCGGAGAGTATTGTAGTGAGCAGTCAGGTTTTTAGACATCTCCATGGGGACGATCACGTCCTTCGTACCCTGCAAGATCAACACCGATCCGGTATAACCGTTGGCATCTAAGGGTGTACCGCTTACCATAGCGTCCGGGTTCAGATTGATCGCAGGATACTCCAGCACAATTCCACGAATGTCATCGCTGTGGGTCACAGCTGCAGTAGCAACTGTCGCACCGCCCATGGAGCTGCCTACAAGGTAAAGCCGGGATGTATCCACAAAGTCCCAACCCTTCACTGCTTCGATGACAGCGTTCAAATCTTCCACCTGCTGTAAGACTTTTTTCTCATAGGAGTCATCTACGCCTCTGGGAACATCATGGAACCAATGCACGCCCTGAGGGCCGGTACTACGGCTTGTCCAACCATAGAAATCAAAGGTATAGCAGGCGATGCCGCTCATGGCAAGACTTTTCAGAGTAGTCATATCTGCCTTATAATCGCTCTCTGCACCGTGGGCATAGATGACGGTGGGAAACGGTCCGTCTCCATCCGGGATCAACGCCTTTCCGTACAGGCTGATGCCGTTATATTCCACACAGAGCTTCTCTGTTCGGTAGCCTGTCTTTTTGGGACCGGCAGATTCAGGAAATCCTACATAGTGTGCAATGCAGAGGATTGCCGCAATTCCGGCAGCCACTGCAAACACCCCTGCGCCAATGAGAACTGCTTTCATCCATTTCTTCATACCCATTCCTCCAATGTTCGAAACACTACAGCAAGCGCCTGCCTTGCCTCCGGCATGGTCATAAACACCTGAAAGGCGTGACAGACACCATGCTGAATATCCAGTGCCGTTTGATGCCCCTGCTTTTTCAGCTTTTCATACAATACCTTGGAATCATCCAACAACACCTCTGTGTCGGAGACAGAAAAGAACACCGGCGGAAGTCCGCTGAAATCACCATGCAGTGGCGAGATGGTCGGCTGACGCAGATATTCCAAATCGTTGGCTCGGCTACCGAATACAATCTTGATTTTTCCCTCCGCTACGGCAGTACGGAGCATATAGTCCGTTGCCGCATTTTGGGTGTAGGACGGAAACTGGTCAGCCTGCGTCACACAGGGGGAGAGCGCCACCAATGCCCGTGGCTGAGGAAGCTCTTTTTCCTTCAGCAATAGTGCCAAGGATAGTACCAGCGTACCGCCTGCGCTTTCCCCCATGAATACAACATCCTTCGGGGACACTCCGGTTTTTAAAAGAGCTGTATAAGCAGTAAGGCAATCCTCCAGAGGAGCAGGCCACAGATTCTCAGGAGCAAGGCGATAATTAAATGAGACGCAGTCATAGCCATATTTTGCTGCTATATACTGGCAGATTGCCCGTCTCTCCCTTGCAGAGCCAACGGTGAATCCACCACCATGAATATAAAAAACTATTCCTTTACTGTTTCCCGGCTTTTGAATAAATTCCGCGGACAACCCACCTAATTCTCCCAAGCGGACGGTTACCCCCTTCGGCGGTTTAGGTGGTTTACGGTCATTACGCTTTCTCTCAGCCACATAATCATGTTCCTCCCCCGGCTTATCCTGGGGCATACAACGGAACACTAAGTTCATTGCATGCGCATATAAACTAGGCATTATTCTTTACCTCCCATTTTCAAAATACTCGTAATTAACCTTTTATCATTTTTATAATTCCCTTCAAATAGTGTCCATTTGCCATCTCCAGCATTCCGGGCAATACGCCACCTTTCATACCGCCGGATATCTGCATACTACGCAGCGGTGCTCCGGCAGAAGACGCAAGCTGCATCCGGAAATTCGGATCTCCATAGTCCTTTTTACCACCATACCCCTTCGCAATCGTCGACTCCACGGCTTTAAACATGATCTTCATAAGAAAACTGTAATCTTTCATTTCCATAACTGTATTGTCCATGGTAAACTTGCCCTTTTGAAGAATCCGTGGAATGTATCTGTGCCCCAACATCATTTCCCAATCCTTTTGATTTGGTTTGCCCATACAGCTTTCATACCAACTGCCACTCTGCCACTTTGGAATCTCTCCGGATTTTCCTGCTTTTTCCATCTCAGTTGTCAAGTTACCGATACGGATCTCATACCGCCCTCTGAGAATTTCCCATCTTCCCTGCCACACAGAGAAACACCGATCAGAAAGCTCGAATCTTACCGTTTGACTTTCCCCAGGATTTAATCTGATTTTCTGAAATTTATGCATATGATTGAACACGGAGATTGTCCCTCCTTAAAAGAATGGCTTGCAAATGCACCTGCTCTTAGGAGTGGTATTTTGGCTGTTGACCAGATAAGACAGATAAAGAATACATTTATTGTAAGTGCAACGCTTGTATCCCGCGCTGCTATTCGTGGTGGAATGACAATCGAAGATGCTATGCAGTTAAGTGATGCCTACATTCAAAAATGTGAGATTCTTAACTCTCCGGATAGAATTATCAATCTGCAGTATCACATGGTTCTTGATTTCACAGAACAGGTAAATGCTATTCGTGGCGGCATACATTCTTCCAAGCTGACTATTGATGTTTCAAATTATATTTTACACCATCTGTCAGATACCATTACAACCAATGCCATAGCAAAAGAACTGTTTATGAGCCGTTCACACCTGTCTCATAGTTTTAAAGCTGAAACAGGTATGGCATTAAGTGATTTTATCATGCAGAAAAAAATTGAAGAAGCCAAAAAACTTCTTCGTTACTCCACGAAATCTCTTTCTGCGATCAGTACTTATCTGGGATTTTCCTCGCAAAGTCACTTTTCACGTGTTTTCAAAAAGTATGCTTCGGAAAATCCCAGTATGTATAGGAATAAATTGAACTAATTACTCGCCTCTCATAGAAACTGATTCTACCTTTTTATCAAGAGTATCCTAATGCTCTGGAAGCTATTCCTATAATGCACCTGCTTTCTACTGTAAATTTTATACTTCAAGTTAGATGCTGGTATTTCCAGACTCCACTTGTCCCCCGGTAAATTTTATATTATACTGGTATCAATTCGAAATCATACAGAAACTGAAAGAAGGTACTCTCATGACAAAACAGGAAATCAGCGAGATCAAAAAGCTGTTCACCCCGAAAAACTGCTCCATCACCCGGATCTGCGGATGCTATGTGGATGGAGAGAAGAATAAAAAGACGGAATTAAAGCAGGCATTTCTGGCACTGCCGGAGGAGGAAATGTTCAAGTATTTCGAGATTCTGCGTAAGAGTCTGTCCGGCACCATCGGCAAAAATCTGCTGAATCTGGAATTCCCGTTAAAGAGTGAAACGGAGGGCGGTACGCAGGAATTTCTCCTGCGTCTGCGAGACAGCCGTCTGAAGGACGATGCATTGCTTGAGCAGTTCTACGACCGCATCATTGAGTCTTATGAATATGTGGGCAATTATCTGATCCTGCTGATCCACGATGCCTACGATGTGCCAGGACGCACCAGAGACGGTATTGAAATGGAAGATGCTTCCGACGAAGTCTATGACTATATCCTTACCTGCATCTGCCCTGTGGATCTGTCCAAGCCGGGACTAAGCTACAACGCGGTGGAAAACACCTTCCAGAACCGTATCCGGGACTGGGTGGTAGGTATGCCGGACGCAGCTTTCCTGTTCCCCGCGTTTAATGACAGAAGCACTGATCTGCACAGCACTCTGTACTATTCCAAGGATGCGGAGGAATTAAAGGAGAACTTCGTGGATCTGATGTTAGGCTGTCCTCTTCCTCTGTCCGCAGGCGGTCAGAAGGAGACTTTCCAGTCACTGGTGGAGGAGACGTTAGGCGATACCTGTGCCATTGAAGTAGTAAAGAATATTCATGAAAAAATGAGCGAGATTGCTCAGGAGCATAAAGAAGATCCCGAACCTGTCATGCTGGATAAAAATGAAGTGAAAACAATCTTCGCCAGCAGCGGTGTAGCAAACGACCGCATGGAAGTCTTCGATCAGTGTTTTGATGAAACTGCCGGAGAGAACACGGCTCTCATGATGACCAATGTCTACAATCCCCGCAGTTTTGAGGTAAAGACACCGGATGTGGTCATCAAGGTCAATCCCGAGCGCACGGATCTCGTCAACACGAAACTGATCGACGGCAGACAGTGCCTCGTCATCGAACTGGACGGTAATATCGAAGTCAACGGCATCGCCGTCCGGGCCGCCGGAAGCGGGGACAGGGAAGAATCTGAAGAATAAACCACCTGCCAAACGACAAGAGTCGCACAACGAACTTGCGTAAAAAACCAGGAGCAGCCTTACGAATCTAAACATCCGAAAGCTGTCCCTGGTTTTATTTTACGCGAAATCAACTATTGAATCTTGAAGTACTGCATGCTCTCGGCTAGTTAGTCAGCGATCTGCCAAAGCTTCTCCACTTCAAAGGATTGTCGGCTTCACTCTCATACTCCACGCTTTTACACTATTCCCTGCTACTGTGGCAGGTAAAATAAATCACCTGATATTCTTTCGCGATCTCCGACAGGAATCGTATTGCTCCTTTTGTCCGGTTTTCATCCAGATTCACAAAGGGATCATCCAGGATCAGGAACGGTTTCCGCTCATCATACATAGCCTCCACCAGCGCCATACGCATGCAGATACCGATCAGATCTCGGTTTCCCAGGCTCATGTAGCCGATGTCTCTGGGCATATTTCCATCAATGACCTGTAATTTTGTGTTAGCATCCATCTGATAATTTTCGCATTCCGTTCCCGTCAGGATCTGATAATACTTACGGAAGCCTACCATCACCGGTTCCGTATATTTCGCGGTAAAAGAACTTTTGGCCTCTTCCAACAGCCCCTTGGTCACCTCCAACAATCTATACTGTTTTAATTTCTCCTCTGTCGTCTCCTGCAGATTCTCCAGTTCCCCTTCCATGTTTTCTATATTTTCCCAGGATTCCTGCAGGCTGGAAAGCTGGTCTTGATAGCTGCGGATGGACTTATAACGATCCTCCATGCGTTCTGAGAGGACCTTCATTTCTTCTGCCAGACTCTCCAGTGATTCTTCTCCTTCCGGAGCCTTCAGTGCCAGCAGTCTGGGGACGTCTTCCGTACGCTCAAAAGCCTTCAATTCCTGTTCACTCTTGTCATATTCCATCAACGCATTGCGGTAATCACTTCTGCGATGCAAAAGCTCCGTCAGCTGTTCCTCCGGATGCTCTTCCAACAGGATCCCGATCCGGGTGAAGAATTGATGAATACTGCTCTCCAGCTTTTCATACTGTTCCTTCTGCTCCCTGTAACGTCTGTCTCTCTCTTCCTGTCTCTGCTTTTGTCTGCCTGCGGCAAGACGCTGTTCTTCTTCCAGTTGCACCAGTTCCGCCCTCAGGTCATCGATCTCGCCATTCTCCAGTGTCTCGTCTCCGGGGATTCCGGAAGAAACAAACCACGCAGCTCCCAATGCCACGACTCCCAACGCCAGAAGAACTCCTCCGGGTACCGTCTGTTTTAATAAAAAGCAGACCCCTCCCGCCAGAAGCAATACGATTCCGAGGATTCCAAATACATTTTTCCGCTTTCTGCCGGTCTCCCGCTCCCGCAGGATCCGGCGCTGTTCCTGCGCCTGTACTGTTTCTAGGGTCTTAAGTCTGGCCGCTTTTTCCCGGTATTCCACTTCCTGCTCTTCGTAGCGGGCGTTTTCCCCCGGTGCACTGCCCATCTGCTCGGACAGTTCCATGGCTCTGCGGATGCTCTCAGCCTCACTGCATCTGCTTAAACATTTCCGCAGATCCTCTTCTGTGGGGATCACTCCGTTAAAATAACTTTTTGCTTCTTTTAAAAGGCGTTCTCTCTCTGCAAGCTTCGCCGTAAGATCCAGATATTTTTCCCTCTTTGCCTGCTGATCCTTGTAAGCCCCCAGCTCCCGCTGCTTTGCCTGCAGCTCTGCCAGCTCTGCGGCAAGTCTTTCCCGTTCTTCAATAACTGCCTTTCTTCTGGCAGCAATGCTTTCCATCGTGTTCTGTATCTCTTGTCCGTTGCGGATCTGCACCTTGAGCTCCGTAATGCGATCCTTATCCCTGCGGATAGAACCGGTCTTTCTTGAAGGAGACATACTGTTTAACAGATCATTCAGACACTTGTCCGCCGTCTCGAAATTATTAATGTCATCGGTATTCTCCGCCAGATTGCCGATCTTTGCATTGATGCTGTCGGTAACAAAAGTCTCACAGTCATTCTGGGAGATAAACGTGGTCCGTTCAAAGGATGCGGCATCGATCCGAAACAGTTCTTCTCCCAATTTCTCCGTAAAATCGTCACTGGGCAGATGGGTCGTAAGATCTGTCAGCTGAAATTCGTCCTCCGCCGCTTTATTGCCGAAGGTTCTGCGGACAGAATATTGTTTTCCGTCACTTTCAAACTGTAATTCTCCGCCGTAGACTCCCTTCTGCCAAGGCGCATATCTCTTCCTCTCATTTTCCAGCGGATCTCTCTTGCCCTCATTACGAAAACCATACAACATTACGCGCAAAAAAGACGCCAGCGTACTCTTTCCCCAGCCGTTCTCTTCGCAGATGGTAATGCATCCCTCTGAAAAATCATAGGTGAAATCACTTAATTTTCCGAAATTCTCTATATGACACCGTATCAGCTTCATGCGTCCAGGATCTCCTCTCCGGCAAGTGCCTGCAATCCGTAATGGATCACTGCTGCCTTATCTTCTTCCGACAGATCCTCTCTGCCCATGACTGTGCGGATGAATTCTCCCTTCAAAGACACATCTTTTGCAAAGGAAGCATAATCTACCAGATATTTCGAACTGTCCTTGATCTTCACGAAATAGAAACGGCTGCTGAACTGATGCAGCAAAAAGTCCGTCTCTTTTTCACTTTCCACATCGACTTTACCGGTCAATTCATATTTTACCAGACTCTTCTCCGGATAATTTCCCGCATCGGTCTCTTCTTTCATGCGTTCCAGAATCTCCATCGTGGACACACAGCCGGTAATATCCACCGGAATAGTGTAGAGATTCCTGGACGCAAACGGAACAAAACAGCTCTCCACAGTGCCTGCTGCCTCATCCACGGAAAGCTCCACAAATCCATGTTCTCCACATTCGTCAAATCCGCGCCCTTCCAGACATCCGGGATAGCAGTAAACTCCCCGGCCATCCAGCCGTTCCTTCTTATAACCATGGATGTGCCCCAGTGCCAAATAGTCAATGCCTTTATTCTTCAGGGCGGTCAGATGTATGACCTCCGCCTTGTCCTTCGCGCTGTATTCCGATTCCTGTCCATGCAGGACAACGATATTCACCAGGTCCGCATCCAGAGACAATGTGTTATAGACACTGCCGCTGTTCTCCGGATTCAGTTCCACGCCGGTGATGCATACCTTTTTCCCCAAAGAAAAGCTTGTCCATTGGCTGTCAAACAGATGAAGGTTCTCCGGAATCTGCGAAAGTCCCCCGGTAAAGCTGCCTTCATCATGATTGCCCTGTAAATAATAAAACTCAATTCCGGGATGCCCCACGATCAGGTCCTTCACCACATTCCGCGCGGTGGCTGACACATTTTTCGTATCAAACAGATCTCCCGCAATGAGAATGGCATCCACCTCATGGGTTGCCCCGTATTCCACCATTTTCCGAAAGGTCGTCAACAGTTCCGTCCTACGCTCTCTGGCTTTTTCTCTGGTAAGATTTGCACTCATTCTGGAATCCAGATGGATGTCTGCGCAATGAATGATCTTCATTCTGCCGCCTCCCTTTTCACGTATTTATTAGCCTCTATTATATACGAAACCCATTGCGGATACAATAAAAAGCGTACCGGAATTGAGATGGTCATTCTCAATTCCGGTACGCTTAAGCATTTAAAAAATATTGATTTTACGGGAAGGAATTATACCTGTAAGCTTCCTGCAGCAATCAGTTTGCCGCTTTTTCTGTCAAATAACAGAATATCTTCTCCACCGATCTCGAACTTCACTTCCTGACCGATCTTGTAAGCGGTATTGCCAAAGACTACGCCGGTCAACAGGAAATCACCAATACGAAGCTTGATCGTGGATTCCATACCGGTGGGCATGGCACCGTAGATCACGCCGTCCAGTCCTGCGCCATCGTGTAATTGCAGGGCTTCGGGACGTACACCGATGACAAAATCCTCGTTGGTGATCACGGGAGCTTCCTGCAGTGCATAATCGTCCTCGTTCACTCTGGCAATATGATACCGGAAGACTTCATCCTTATTGGATTTCTCCACTGCCTTCTTATCCTGCATTTTCTCTTTGTGACGGGCTGCCTCATCGGCTTCGTTCTTATCTCTCTCTACGAACCATCTTAGCAGATCCAGATGTTCTTTCGGAACAAACTTTGCCTTTCTGCCGTCTAAGATCGTCACATCCAGGCTGCCGTTTTCATTCTGCACACCCCTGGCTTCGATAAAATTAATGGAAGGATTTCCTACGAAATCAGCCACAAACAGGTTGTTGGGTCTGCTATACACAGTCAGCGGTGCTTCATACTGCTGCAATACACCATTGTTGATCAGACAGATCTTCGTTGCCAGTGTCATAGCTTCCATCTGGTCATGGGTTACATATACGAAGGTGCTCCCGGTCTCTACATGCAGACGCTGCAGTTCATATCTCATTTCCAGACGGAGTTTCGCATCCAGGTTAGACAGCGGCTCATCCATGAACAATACCTGGGGTTCCGGTGCCAGTGTTCTGGCAATG
>Ga0129311_1002476_pt1 | contig 11107 bp, 7 predicted proteins | sample Go1ome_FD_94435 | JGI IMG/M metagenome (GOLD analysis project Ga0129311, IMG submission 94435) | Western lowland gorrila individual fecal microbial communities from Wisconsin, USA - Go1022B metagenome | ecosystem: Host-associated > Mammals > Digestive system > Large intestine > Fecal | place... | reverse complement strand
GAGAATGATTTTTCTCTCATTATACAGCTGGATATATGGATGATCTGAAGGCATATTCTCAAGAAAATGAACAGGAGAATTATTATACAGATTCTCATCGCACCACCCATCTGTGAAATAAGTGGCATCATAACAGCCGGACATGCCAAGCACACCGCCGAACAGATCCGGTCTTCTGAAGAATACAATGGCTGCGTGGGTTGCGCCCAGGCTGCAGCACAATGTCAGCGGCAACTGTCCTGTACCGTTGATCTCATGTAGCATCGGAAGGACTTCATCTACGATATAACGATAATAGCATTCCTGCACCCAGGCACGATAGCCCTTATCACCCCATGTGTCGGACCAGCTCTCCTTATCCACTGTATCAACGGAAAAGAGCTGGATTTTTCCACCATCAATATAATCCTGAAGCACATCGATCATGCCGAAATTCTCAAAATTGTCACACATACTGTCCTGACATGGAAATACGATGATCGGCACCCCTGTATAACCATAAACCAATACATGCATCTCTCTCTGAAGATGCTCGCTATACTGTGTATAATAATGTCGTTCCATTTTATTCAAACCTCTCTATCTTCCTACGCTGAGACATTCCCGGCACATTCTGTACCTTTTATGTCAAATCATAGTTTTTCTTCTGCCGGTTGAGATAACCTCTGACAAAATCCCAATATTTTGCAGTTGTCTGACCATTTTCCAATGTCAGACCATCCTGTATCTTCCGGTTCTCCTCCGAATGCTCACACAGATGCTCGGCCTCTTTATAGCGATTGAGAATTGCATCACTGATATCCGTCGGGATATCTTCCTGACGGATCAAGGTCAGAATCTTCTCATGATCTCCCAGCAGCTCCAGCACATACATATACGGTGCCAGAAAATCCTGGGTTTTCACCAGTTCAAAGGCCCGCTTCATACATTCCGCCGCACATTTGATATTGTGAAGCCGCAGAAAAGCTATGCCCATATTGTGCCATGTGTCAGCCTTGAACTGTCTTGTCATCTCACTGTCATAATCATGCGTCATCTGATAGACAACATGGTGATAATTCTTCAAAGCAGCCATATAATGTCCGTATCGGTTATAGTTGTCCGCCGCAAGGCGCATCTGCTCTAAAGGATTCTGATGCTCCATCTCCGTGAGCTTATTGTAGATCCGGGCAATTTCCCCATTATCCAGATAATCAACCGCATTCAGAAGCAGACGTACAATCTCTTTTAATGGTTTGCCGGCGGATTTGTAATTAAATAGTGCCAGCGCCAGAGAATGGCTGCCTGTAATCTTATCCATCCAGAAAAACATCTTCTCATCAAAAAGATCATAGGTCGTTATATAAACATTCTTCGACAAATACCAGCATAATTCCTCCAGCGAGAAAATACGAGTTCCGGACATCTTCATATCCAGCGGAAAAACTTCCTGAGGAATGGTTGCCTCAATGACAGCCTCCTTCGCAGACTGCCCGGATGCCTCCGAAGCCTCCCCTATATCAAAATGCATCTCCCACACTTTGCCTGTCGCCGCAAAAATCTCGCCAAATCCCATATCTGTCACACGGATATGGCAGTCTGTCTCTGATTGAAAAGAAGTCTCGAGCAATAACTTCGTTGTCTTCGGCGGACGCTGCGGCAGATCATCCAGTGTCATCACCGCCGTCTGCTCAAAATTCGTCAGCGGATCCCGCATTCTGATCATCAACTGCTCCTGACCGTCTATAATGATCGCTTTTCTTGAAACAGCACTGTACCAGGGTGTCCCCGCCGCTGCCAGTATCAGCTTCTGCGGTGCATGCTTATGTACCGACCGCAGATAGATATCTTTCGTCAGCAGACCGGCATTCGCTGCAATAAATCCCGGTTTTCTTCCACAGCTTCCCTGATCAAAACTGTGATAGCAGGCACCTCTGGCATAGAGATTCTGTCCCGCAAAAACATGCCGTTTCATGGCACATAACTGTTTCAGCGAAAGATTCATCCAGCTCTTGCCGGATTCTGCTCCAGAGAATCCCTCACCCATCAGATAATAGGTGGAGATCATTCTTCTGGCTGATACTTCCTTAATCGCTTCAAGAAACTGTCTATCCATCTCAGGCGGTACCGGATCTGCCAGTTCATGACCATCCAGATACTGGTTCAGCACCGTTGTCTCGGCTGTTACCACCGGCGGATGATGCTTCCAAGATACAGACAGATGATGATACCGCAACCCTCGGCGATCATATTCAAACAAGCCCACATCATGGGTCCATAATTCCCGGCGCTGGGACAATGCATAATATTCATAACTCAATCGATGGCTTTCCAGCGCCAGCAACTGTGCGCCGATTCCCATTGAAGCCGCTGCACGCTTCAGTGCATCTGCTGCTGCCAGATCCACGTCTTCCATGGTAATCGTGATAAATCCGACCTCCGCACCCTCACACACAGTCTCAAGAGCCTTCAGCGTTTTCTGGAAAAATATGCCTATAAGCCCGGCCTTTTCCATACGCTCACCGGCCACATCCACCATTGGATCGTCAGCAATGCGTACAATAAAATCGCGCACCAAAACACCGCTGCCTGCCTCCGCCGCTTTTAGGGCCTGCTGCCCGGCAAGCCATTCACCATTGGAAAACAGCCTGCACAGCACTGTCGGGATTTCAGCCTGACCATCAAAATTGACCGAATCCGGTTCTTCTTTTTCTGTATTGTAATAACTGATCTGTGAATAGTCCGCACACAGATCGTATCCAACCATTAACTTGTGTCTTTCCATGCTCTGTGTCACTCCTATTTCAGTTCAAATAACTGCTCTGTCATTTCATTGATTCTCTCATACGAACAGATCATTTCATTCACTGCCCTGCTGTCCTCTGTCTGGATTGCATGATTCATCCGGTTCAGCAGTTCCACACCGGTTTCCGGCCATGCATCCATGGCCTCTTCCCTATGCAGTAAATGTTTCTCACCGGTTTTCTCACCATTTTCATCCTGCTCTGAGATATAGTATTCTATCTCCTCACCTGCAAACAGCCTGAAGGTTCTGATAAAAATACCCCCAAGAATATGGCGCATCGGCTCATTGATCCACTCCGTCTCATCCTCCTGATGCAGGCGGTAATGAATTGTCACCGCTGCTTTCGGACTGGTATGATATTCTGCATAGAGAAAATCAGCCAATTCCTCCGGCACCTCGGCATTCCCGGCATATTTTCTGAAAAACGGCAGAAGGATTCCCTTATCCATAAAGGCAGCTACCTCCTGCTGCAGTTTCTCATAAAATTCCGGTTCTACATGGTCTGCCTCCGAATAATACTGCAGCAGTGCCAAAGCGCATACATCTCGGGCATTCTCCACCTGATCCAGCTCTATCTCCATAATCTGGAAAATCTTCTCTCCGGCTGTCTGTCCATGAACCAGATAATGATAGCCATAATATCCGAGAAATGCCCGGATCAACCGATGTCCCGGATGTGTATGATAATAAGAGACAAAAACGTCACAGCCCTCGGCCACATGATTCTCCGTAAACAATATCTCACAGAGCAGACGCTCCTCCAGCTGTTCCGCCGGCACTTCAAAATCACCGGCTGCCTTCCATATCGCATACAGCCGCTCTGTGGTTCCGGCATAAAACATGATCAGATACTGCAGAATCGTCTCGTCGTACTTGCCATTGGAAAATGCAAAATAGGCCAATTCCACCAGCAATTCATCCTTTGCGAAATTCTTTTCCCGGATGACTCTGGAACAAAGCCGCATGATCCGCTTATCCTGGATGCCTTCGTATCCGTATTCCCGGATGGCTTCATAAGCCTTGTCAAACAGCCCTCTCTGAATAAAATATTCAATAATATGGCTGCGCTCTGAATGGCCCAGAAGCTGGATATCCAGCTGAAGCAAATATTTCTCAAGGGTCTCTCCTTCATAATTATCATAATAATAATCAATCAGATTCTTCAGGATCGTCTTCTGATAATGTCTGCTGACATCCGGCAGGCTCAGAACGCATTTGTATGTTTCAATGGATACATCATCCATCATCTGGTATTTCAATGCACGTTCACTTCTGTTGAGTACCAGCATCTTATTATCCCGCCCCTGCTCATAGCAGATCTTGATATAACGGCCGGCATCCATCAGTCTGTCAATCGTATAAGGGATTGTGGACATATAGCGTCCGCCCCGGGTATCCACAAGTACAATCCGATAATCATCCATATAAAGATCCACATAAGCATCCCCATGATCCAGCGGATAATACTTCTCCTCACCCAGCTCGGAATAATCAATGACCACACCCACGATTCCCGGATGATCACAGTGAATATGATGCTTAAAAATAATCGCCGGCATCGCCTTCACAACATGCGGCGTCATCGCTTCCTTCGTCAGATAATGATGATACAAAACAGCAATGTCCTCATTAATAACACCCTTCTGCAGCTGTTCAAAAGTAAAGGCTTTGATAATACCGTCATACGCCTCGAACAGTTTGCCCAGCCATTTCTCATGTTCAATCACATATCTGAACAGAAAGGCCTTCTGCTTCAGCTGCAGCCGATTATCATACTGAAAATAAATCAGTACCGGAACCGGCAATTCCCTGCAATTCTTCATATCCAGTGTCGCCATATAGTATTCAAACAGTCCCTGCATCTTGATGGAAGATTTAATTCCCAGCTGATACCACTGATGGTAGATCGGATCCTTCTTCTCACCGAGAATCAGCAGATGCAGGACTGCTGAAAGAAGATTCTTTGTCTCATACAATGAACACATCTCAATCATCGCATGCAGACACTGTCCGTGATATGCATGCATGCGCAGGACAAGATCCGCAAATCTGAAAATCGTTTCGCGATTCAGGCAATCATGACGTATTCCCCAAAGGAACAGACTGATCTCAAAAGCACCCATTTCCCGGATCAGCGATGGATCCTTATTGATTATCTTAACAGCCTCCAAATACATGAGCCCGCCCATCAGATGCCTGTCATAGAGCGCTTTCGTCTGTCTGAGCAGCTTAAGCTGGTGCTGTTCTTCCCTTGCATCCAGCTTCATCAGCATATAGACCAGTTCCCATCGGTCATGATACTGACCTTCCTCATAAAACTGAATAGAATCACGGACGTACTCTGTATAATGTTCATCCTGTCTGCACAACGCATTCACATAAAGAAAGTAACTGTATGCGACTGCAGAACGATATCTCAGCTCACGGCCATTGATACCATCCAGAATCTTCTGGGCTTCCTCGTTCTTGCCTTCCTCACGCAGAAAATCCGCTTCAACAACCCTGAAAAGAATATCCCTGCTGTTATTCATACAGCCATTAATATCCTCTCTGGCATAACCAATCATCTGATTCCTGTCAATCTGATGCAGCGCATACTTCAGATACTGCCTGCACAAATGCATCCACGAAGCCTTCAACGTCTTTCTCTCAATAAAATCAACATCTCTGGCTTTCTCACGTCTGCAGCATACCGGCACCACAATCCGCTGGTTCAGCGTCTCAAGAATGATCTTGCCGGAAGCCACTGTATGCATTCCCGGCACAATATTGTACTCCAACTGATAATAGCTTCCCAGGAAATCCTCATCCGTCACGGTCTTCTTATAAACGCTTAAAAAATCCCCCTCTGTTGAAACATGAATATTCACATGTCCCCACTGGTTCTTCTCGATCAGCAGATGTTCACTGACGGGATGCTCAAGATTATCGAATTCAATCAAATCCTGTGACACACTCATCTGTACCGCCTGTTTCCGCTTCACTGTACACAGAAATTCTTCCATTGCCAGTGACATATCACTGCCCTTAATAAGTGCCTCATAAATCCGTCGATTCTTCTTATTATGCAAAAAAACACGCCCAAATTCCGGTGTCTTAAATATCTTCAGTGCCTCCGACCAATTGTCTCTGGCCAGGGATGCGAACTGATCCAGGTCATTCATCGGGCCCATGCTGGAATCACAAAAAGGCGCGCATACCTTTACTCTGTACGGAATCGTGATCTCACCGCCATTGCTCACAATATAAAAGCATCCTTCGCACACTTCACCTGTTTCCAACGCCTGTGTATCAAAAACATAATGAATACATCCCGTTGTTCCGATCACTGTAGACTCCAGGCACTGCATCCATTTATTCGATGAGAAAATCATGGCGCGTATTTCAATATGATTGCGACTGTTCAATTGAATCGTACCCGAATAGTAGCTGCCTGCTTCAACTTCCAGAGCAATCTCCTTCTCTGATACTTCAATCTCCGGATTCTCATACTCAAATACGCCTCTTGACAATAACTGAATCTTTTCTTTCACGTTCTCTCACCTTCTTCTCAAAATCTATCATAACTTTTTCTCTTTCTAATTCGCATAATGTATTTTATCACTAAATGCGGTTCTCTTCAATCTATAGACGACAAAAAAGATGCTCTGCGGCTGTCAGATTCTGTCAACAGCCACAGAACATCCTCTTATCGCTTGCCTATGCAAATTCCGGAAGCAAGCACTGGCGCTTCTGTTCAATTCCTGTCATTCGATAAATAAATCCCGGCAATTCTGCCATCTGCTTATAAGTCATAGCCACACGATTCTGCTCCAGACGTTCTGTCTGCTCCAACAGAGGGCTCAAAACCGTATCCTTTGTAAAAAGATAAGTTGAACGAATAGAGATGTCAAAAACCATATATTCCTTCTTACTGTTCATCCTAAAGGCCTGACGCTCATAATCTACAACAACGCCGGGCCTCAGCTGATTGATGGTCAGCTGCAAATAAAAATCTCTGAAAATCGACTCTCTGGCGGAGGCCATCCATTCATAATCACCATCCAGGATCCGTTCAAACTCTTCTTCCGACAACCGTGTATAGCTCTTCGAAATAAGACCTTCCCGCTTACTCTTCTTCTCAAGGATCAGATGGTCTGTATCCCAATCAGTCATCATCACACAATAGCTGTCCGTATTCTCCTGATTCACACTGACGGCATCTGTCAGATAGTTGATCTCTCTGTTAAAAAATACCTTCCGGACAACCGAAATCCTGGCCGGACGGAACTTCTTCTCCTTATGCAAAGTATCGATAATATGCTTATATTCTTCCTTTGGAATAATATTGTTCTCTTCATAATACATTTCGTCAAACACCGATCTTCTCACCCTTCCCTTTCACGCCAATGGATTCCCCCTTCCATCAGCCTTCTTTGTTCTTCATTTAACTCTCTTATTGTACGATATAATTGTGTATTTATGATGAGAAAAGCCTAAAATGTTTCTAAAAAAATAAAGACTGTCGAAACAGTCTTTATCTTATAATTTATAAATATTTCATTAGTTTATTTACGCTTGATAATCTCATGACGACCAGGGCCATTGGATACCATTGTAATCGGAACTTCCAGCTCCTTCTCAATGAACTCAATATAGTTACGGCAATTCTCTGGAAGATCTTCATACTTCGTGATGCCGCGGATATCACATTTCCAACCCGGTAATGTTGTATAGACCGGTTTTGCCTTCTTGAGAAGACGTGTTGTCGGGAAGTCTCTTGTCACTTCACCATCGATCTCATATCCGATACATACAGGCAGTTCATCAAGGTAACCCAGTACATCCAGTACTGTCAGGGCTACTTCTGTTGCACCCTGTACACGGCAGCCGTATCTTGAAGCAACCGCATCAAACCAACCCATACGTCTTGGACGTCCTGTTGTAGCGCCGAATTCGCCGCCGTCACCGCCGCGCTTTCTGAGTTCATCAGCTTCTTCGCCAAAAATCTCAGATACAAATTCACCGGCACCAACTGCACTGGAATAAGCCTTAACAACTGTAATAACATCCTTGATCTCGTATCCAGGAATACCTGCACCGATTGCACCATAAGATGCCAATGTAGATGAAGATGTAACCATAGGATAAATGCCAAAATCCGGATCCTTCAGAGAACCAAGCTGACCTTCAAGAAGGATTCTCTTATTCTCTTTCAATGCCTGATGTAAAAATGCAGATGTATCACATACATAAGGCTTGATCATATCTCTGTATCCAAGCAGTGTCTGATAAATCTCTTCCGGATCAAGCTTCTCCTTGTGGTACAGATGCTCAATCAGGACATTCTTCGTCTCTACAACACGATAAACTTTCTCTTTGAGGCCTTCCTCATCAAAAAGTTCACTGACCTGGAAACCAATCTTTGCATATTTATCAGAATAAAATGGCGCAATACCTGACTTTGTTGAGCCAAATGACTTACCACCAAGTCTTTCTTCTTCATAAGCGTCAAATAAGATATGATATGGCATCAAAATCTGTGCACGATCTGAAACAAGGATCTTCGGCATTGGCACATTTCTTGATGTCAGACTCTCCAATTCCTCAACAAGATATGGGATATTCAATGCAACACCATTACCGATGACACTTGTGGTATGATTGTAAAAAACACCGGATGGCAGAAGATGTAATGCAAACTTGCCATAGTCATTGATAATCGTATGTCCGGCATTACTGCCGCCCTGGAAACGGATAATAATATCTGAATCCTCGGCCAACATATCTGTAATCTTGCCTTTACCTTCATCTCCCCAGTTCGCTCCAACGATTGCTCTAACCATAAACTAACTCAGCTCCTTATATGTTTTTACATGCTTGGTGCATGTATTTCTCGTAAATCCTGTCGATAATACTCTATTATTTTATGCTATATTCCAACAAAAGTAAATAGCGGATTTACATTTTATTACTCTTTCAGTAAATCTTCCAACTGAACATTGAGACAATCTGCCAAAACCATCATAACGCTGAGTGTGGGGTTGCATTTTGCATTCTCAAGATCTGATATATACGTTCTATGCAGACCACACATATCTGCCAGGGCCTGTTGTGAAACACGTCTAAGCTTGCGATAACGCTTGATGTTATAGCTTAACCGCTGTTTCATCCTTTCTATTTCACCTTCTAGTTCTAGTCTTCGTTCATTCATGTGAAATGTCCTCCATTATATCTATATCGTCTATCAATTTGGCGCAATTAACGAAAATCACTTTGACTTTTGTTAATGATTGAATCATTTTCCCATTCAATGTTACCAAAAACCGAGGCTCATTTCAATAGTCTATTTACAAAAAGTAACTTTTTTAGCAAACATTTTCTCCTTACAGGCATACAAAAACTGCTGTATATTCAGCGCCAAATCCGAATATACAGCAGCTATTATTTGATCAATAATCTGAACCGATCCTAAAGACCTGTCAACATATTACACCGATCAATGATAATTAGTTATATTTGTAGAAACCTTCGCCAGTCTTCTGACCAAGTTTACCACCACGAACCATCTTTCTTAACAGTGGATGAGGACGATATTTGGAATCGCCTGTCTCTGTGTAAAGAACGTTCATGATTGCAAGACAGATATCAAGACCAACTAAGTCACCTAATGCAAGAGGTCCCATTGGATGGTTTGCACCAAGTTTCATAGCTGTATCAATACCTTCAACATCAGCAACACCGTCAGCATAGATACCAACTGCTTCATTGATCATAGGAATAAGAATTCTGTTTACAACGAAACCAGCAGCTTCTTTAACCTGTACAGGTGTCTTACCGATAGAAACTGAAATCTCTTTAATCTTCTCAACTGTTTCATCAGGTGTATTAAGACCTGCAATAACTTCGATCAGTTTCATAACCGGTGCCGGATTGAAGAAATGCATACCAACAACTGGTCTGTTAACGCCTGCTCCGATTTCTGTGATAGAAAGGGAAGAGGTATTAGATGCGAAGATTGTTTCTGGTTTACAGATAGTGTCTAATTCTTTGAACATTTCATGTTTAACGCCAAGATCCTCGTATGCAGCTTCAACAATCAGATCACAATCTGCACATTTATCCATAAGACCTGTTGTGATCTTACCTAAAATAGCGTCTGCTGCTTCCTGAGTCATCTTACCTTTAGCTACTTTCTTGTTAAGACCTTTCGCGATCTTCTCTTTACCGCCTTCTGCAAGTCTCTCAGAAATATCACATAATACAACTTCATAACCATCTGTCTGTGCAAATGTCTGCGCGATACCTGAACCCATTGTACCTGCACCGATAACTCCTACTTTCATTGGACGAATACCTCCTATTAATAAATATATAACACCTTACGACTGAACCGTCGTTAAATATGTACCCGATAAATTATGCGTTGATGAAGTTTTTCTCTTTACGTTTTGTAAGGAATGCTTCCATACCTTCAATCTGGTCATGTGTCTTGAAGCAGCTGCCGAACAGTTTCTCTTCAAGTACAATAGCTTCATCCATAGGAAGATCAAGGCCTTCGTTGATAGCTTTCTTACAAGCACGAACAGCGATTGGTGCGTTCTTAGCAATCTTGGAAGCAAGCTTCTCAGCTGCTGGAAGTAATTCGTCCTGTGTATAAACTTCGTTTACAAGACCTACTTCTTTAGCCTTTGCAGCATCGATATTCTTTGTTGAGTAGATGATTTCCTTAGCTAAGCCAGGAGCGATGATACGAGCAAGTCTCTGTGTACCACCGAATCCAGGTGTAATACCAAGTCCAGCTTCTGGCTGACCAAAGATTGCATTGTCAGAACAGATACGGATATCACAGCTCATGCAGATTTCATTACCGCCGCCTAATGCGAAACCATTAACTGCAGCAATTACTGGAATAGGGAATGTTTCAATCTTTCTGAATACGTCATTACCTTTCTTACCGAAAGCTTCGCCTTCTTCTGGTGTTAATGTGCTCATTTCACCGATATCTGCACCAGCTACGAAAGATTTCTTGCCGGCACCTGTGATGATCAATGCTCTTACAGCGTTAACATCTACAGCATCAAGAGCTGCATTCAGATCATTCAGAACTTCTGAATTTAAAGCGTTAAGTGCTTTTTCACGGCTGATAGTAAGGATAGCGATATTACCTTTTACTTCATATAATACGGTTGACATTTTTTTAACTCCCTTTCTATGTTGAATTTTTATCTTCATCCCTATTCTACAACACATTTACTAATAAGTAAATAGCTAATCTTTAATTTTACCAAATTTTTTAGATACTTCTTTTAAAAATTCAGATTCTTTGTTTTCATTTTACAG
>Ga0129311_1002475_pt1 | contig 11109 bp, 7 predicted proteins | sample Go1ome_FD_94435 | JGI IMG/M metagenome (GOLD analysis project Ga0129311, IMG submission 94435) | Western lowland gorrila individual fecal microbial communities from Wisconsin, USA - Go1022B metagenome | ecosystem: Host-associated > Mammals > Digestive system > Large intestine > Fecal | place... | reverse complement strand
ATAAGGTTTATATCATCTATCTGTTCAAAAACCGTAAAATCGGAAATATTGGAGATCCTTGGCAGGCGGACAACTGCGATCGTTACTTCGCCATTTCCTTTCCGGGTAAAACGGGTTGTCAGACTGCCCTCATCATCCAACGAAAGCTTCATGTACGGCAGGACACCACATACAGGAATCTGTCCTCTCTCCTCCAGCATTATGATTCCCGGATCCAGAATGGTTTTATCTCCACGGAATTTATTGATGATAAGCCCTTTTACGCGCTCTCTTTCTGCATCCGTCAAGAGCATCAATGTTCCAAGAAGCTGTGCAAACACGCCGCCTCTGTCGATATCCCCGACCAGAAGCACCGGCGCATCAACAAGCTCTGCCATTCCCATGTTCACAATGTCGTTTTCCCGCAGATTGATCTCTGCCGGAGAACCTGCGCCCTCGATCACGATGATATCTGCCTTTTCAGAAAGCTTCCGAAATGCTTCCCGGATCGCTGGAAGCAGCTTGGGCTTATAGGTAAAATAGTCCTTCGCCGCCATATTACCAAGCACCTGACCGTTTACGATCACCTGACTGCCGCTGTCATTGGTCGGCTTTAACAGGATCGGATTCATACAGACATCCGGCTCTATTCCCGCCGCCTCTGCCTGCATGACCTGTGCCCGTCCCATTTCCGCGCCATCCTTTGTGATAAAGGAATTGAGTGCCATATTCTGTGATTTGAAAGGTGCCACGCGGTAACCGTCCTGTTTAAAGATCCTGCAAAGCCCTGCCACCACAAGACTTTTTCCGGCGCTTGACATTGTTCCCTGCACCATGATAACTTTTGGCATATTATGTTAACTCCATCTTCTCTGTCTCAGCATCCCTGTTTTCCGCTTCCTGTAAATACAGTTTCAGCCTTCTATCAATACTTCTTCCACCTGTCTGAGCTTCCCGCACTGCTCCGCATATGATTGCAGTTCCCTACAAGCCTCATTTAATGGGCCGAATGTATCCAGCAGGCAAATACAACCTGCGCACATATCAATCCATTTTTTCGCTTCTGTAAGCTGCTGCTCACCGATCGGATAAAAGGCTTTTTGTGCCACCACATTAACAGCCAGTGCTTTTGCAATTCGGTATTCCACATCGTTTTCCGATAAAATACCTGCGGCAAACGAAATGCCTTCCCGCTGCAATCTTCTGTAAACGGAAATACCCGCACCGCCGCCACTGATCACAAATACCTCCGGGGCTCTACCGCCTTTTGGATCTTTTCCCGGATCTGTCAGTTTTCTGTCTTCTGCATCCAGCATACAGGGAACGCCCAGCAGCGGATCAAATGCCGCATCTGCCACGCCATACAGCTTCTGTACTCTGTTACCGCTGAAAATCTTCTCCGGTGTATCGATCACAATACCGCCATCCTCCACACACGCGATCAGATCCGAAACCTGCTGTGCCAGATCCAGCTCATGCAGTGACATGATGACTGCCACGTTTTTCTCCCTTGCCAGCCGCCGTATCCCCGACAAAATATCGAGCTTATAGCGGATATCCAGATAGGAGGTTGGTTCATCCAGCACCAGAATCTCTGTTTCCTGACAGATCGCCCGCGCTAACATAATACGCTGTCGTTGTCCATCGCTGACTTTATTAAAATCCTGCACCGCCACATCCTCAGCATGCACAAATGCAATGGCTTCCTCTACCTTCTGCCAGTCTGCCTCCGTTAAAATACCAAGCCTTCCGGTATAAGGATAGCGGCCTGTTGCAACAATATCACGACAGGTCATCAGCTCCGGTCTGATATGCTCCGTCATGACCATTGCCAGTTTCTTGGCAATCTCCGCCTCTTTCATCGTTTCCATTGCCTGTCCGCCCAGAAAAATACTGCCGCCCATTATTTTCAGTTGTCTGGTAACACTCTTTAAAATGGTAGATTTACCGCATCCGTTCGGTCCGATCAAGGTCAGCACCCTGCCCGGTCTGACACACAGACTGATCTCTTTTACAAGAGGATTTCCGTAGCCGACAGTCAGGTTGTCTGTCTGTAACCCACTCATAAGCTTCCCCTCCTCTTTTTCAGCATCATCACAAGGACAACCGGTACAAGCAATACTGCCGTTACAGAGCTGATACTGATCTCGGTCGGTGCAAATACTGTTCTGGCAATCCCATCACAGAACAATGTAATGACCGCGCCTCCCAGAAAACAGCCCGGTATCAGGAGAAGTGGCTTTGCCGTTTTAGTCAGTGTTTTGACCAGATGCGGAACAGCGATCCCGACAAAGGAGATTGGACCTGCAAATGCTGTCACACAGGCTGACAAAATGCTTGATAACAGGATCAAAAGAACACGCAAAAGTCCGATCCTAACGCCCATATTCCGGGCATACGCCTCTCCCATCTGATAAGCACTGATCGGCTTTGCCAGAAGAAAGGACACACATACACCAAGCAGCACCAGCACCGCCATCAGCCGGACAGACTGCCATGTCATACCGGAAAAGCTGCCCAGTGACCAGTTATGCAGGTTGACAATGTTGGAATCATCCGCAAACGTTACACAAAAATCAGTGATCGCCGAACAGATGTAACCGATCATTATACCGCAGACAACCAGCATGGACATATCATGCACACGTACGGAAACAAGCAATACAAAGCCCATCGCCAGCAAAGAGCCAAGAAAAGCAGCTGCTACCATTCCCCAGGAAGAAAGTGTGATCCCTTTTCCGAGGAAAGCGATCATTGTGATCGCCACGACTAACTTTGCGCCGGACGAAATACCCAGCACATAAGGACCTGCGATCGGATTTCCGAAAAAGGTCTGCAGCAAAAAGCCGGACACGGAAAGTGCCCCTCCCAAAAGCAGCGCCGCCAGTATTCTCGGCAATCTGATCTCCCATATGATGTTATATGCTGTCCCATTTCCCTGATCTCCCAACAGGATCTGTCTGATCTGTTCTCCGGTCAGTGAAATACTGCCACTGCAGATATTCCACCAAATCACAAGACCCAGCAGGATAAAGATCAATAAAAAGGACAAAATGTAACGTTTTCTTCCTGCTTTCATTTTACCTCTTTCAGATACTTCAGTTCATGCGAAGTATCTCCTGTCATTACCGCATGCAGATCCTCGATAAAAGATGCAATTCCGGTCGTCTCCTGGAAAAAGTCAGCTGTTGTGCAATATACCTTTCCCTCTTTTACCGCCTTGAAATCAGCAAACAGTGGGCTCTTCGCAAGCAAGGTATCCACACTGTCAAGCTCTCCTTCGATCGTACTGTTATAGATCAGGATATCCGCATCCTTTGCCTGCGCATAAAAATCTTCCATCTGCATATTCATGGTGGAAAGCGCATTTTCATCATCTTCTTTGACAGCCTGCGGTAAATAACTGCCGCCAGCAAGCTGTATCATTTTGGCAATGTAATCTCCCGGCTTTCTGACGTTTACCGAACCGTTGGAGGTTACATAGAAAAATGCCATCGTCTGATCTGTTGCATCCTTTTTCATGATCGGTTCCACCTTGGCAACCTGCTCCTGATAAAAGGCATCTGCCTGCTCTTCTTTTCCAAATAATACACCATACAGTCTGATCCATTCAAGTCTTCCGAGCGGGTGTGTTTCATAACTGGAACGCTCCACCAGAACAGGGATTCCAAGTGCTTCCAGCTTTTCTTTTACCTCCGGATTATGCAGGATCATTGTGTTCTCAATGGCAAGATCGCAGTTTTCACTGATGATCTTCTCGTAATCGGGCTGATTATACTTGCCCGCATATAACATATCTCCATCTGCCATTGCATCTTTTGCCGCCTGAATATACCAGTCCTCCTGCTTTGTACCGGACAGCCGGACATCATCCAGTGCATCTACTGCCTGTAAAAGATCCATAACGGAAGTGGAAACCACATATGCCTTTTTCGGTTGTCTGAGCATTGTCACATCTGCCGGCAGGTTAGCCACCGCTTCTTCTCCGTCCGGAACAAGCAAAAAACGCTCGTCTCCGATCGTGATCATTTTATAAACGCCATATTCCTCTATCTGAAACTGCGTCGCATACAAAAGTGATACGCCGCCCGTTTTTTTCAATGTTGTAAAATCGATTCCACCGTCGGCTTCTTTTACTGTTTCTTTCCGGTCTGCCGACGCTTCCCTGTCATCCGGTTCCTGCCCTGCTTCATATTCTTTCTCTGCCCCGGCAAGTTCCTCTTCCTCCTGTCTGAAAATCAGATGATACTCTATTTCATGCGGAACACTCATTGCTGTCGTATCCGCAACTATATCCAACTCACAATCCAGACCGTCGATCGGGATTGTAAATGTGGAGTTTTCTTCCTCATCCTCTACAGACTCATCCATATACTTTACACCGTCTACCAGCATATAATCATAATGCTTACTGCTGAATACGATTTGTGCATACGCCTGTCCATCTTCTACAGAAACAGAAGCGGGCGAGGCTACAGATGCCTTGCCCGTTCCGCCCAAAAGCTTTACATAAACTGTATAACTTCCGTCTTTCAGTGCTTCTTTTGTATCAGAAGCACCACAGCCTGTCAGAATAACCAAAAGGAGCATGATACAAAGCAGCCCTATTCCTGTTTTATTTCTGTTTTTACGATTTTTCTGCTCCATAACCGCTCCTTCTTTCTACACTGCTTTTTTCTTATTCTTCCGCCGCTTTGGCATCTGCCACACTTACCTTGTGGTCATACCATTTGCCTTTTTTCCCTAAGATCGCAAGATCAAATTCCTGATCCAGTGCTTCTACCGGTACATCAAAGCCATATACTTCTTCCTCTGTACCATCCGCATACTTGACAGTGTCTGTTGTCGGCTCTAAAAGCGCCGCACCATCTTTCTGCGCATCCTCTGCTGTTCCGACAAACAGGTTTACGATATTTTTAGAAGCCAGGCTGATGTGAATTGTCATCTTGCCGTCTTTTACCGTTAAAGTGCCCTGTCCGTCATTTGCCTCATTCACATGAAACATGCTGCTGTCTGTATTGAAAGCTGCTGTATAAGTGCCATCTGCTAAAGCTGCTGACTGCACATCACTCGTTTTATTTTCGTCTGCCGCAGATGTATCTGCAAGATCAGCATTTGCGATTGCATCTGCTGTGTGGTTTACATAAATCTTCTGTACATCAGCGATCTCACCAAGCCCCGCGATCTGGCAATCGATAGAATCAAATGCACCGCTTGCTTCAAACTGGCTCTTCCAAGAATCATCGTCATCGCCTGCCATATCATTATTGGCATGATCACCTGCTACAACCATAAGTGGACGAAGGACAACTTTCTTGTAACCTGCATCTTTTACTGCTGCAATGACATTTTCACATGCCGTCTCTTCAGGCTCGCCTTCTACGGTTCCGATGAATACATTGTCATAGCCAAGCTCTGCCATCTGTGAAGCCATCTGGCTGTAGCTTACTTTTGCTGTATGAGAAGTACCATGTCCCATGAATACAAATGCTGTACCATCTTCTTTTGCTGCATCTAAGGAATCAAAACCTGCAGTCTGAACTGCTTCTGCTGTGATCGCTTCTGCAACTGCCTTCTTGTCCTCGTTTACAACGGAAGCATCTGCTCCAACCTCACCGAGCAGCGGCTCAGCTACTGTAACGGAGCCGAACTGATCCTGATACTTTTCAACTGCTTCTACCAGTTCATCATACTCTGCACCATGCATCAGATGTGTTGGCTGTACAACCAGATTTACAACACCGTTATCAACTGCACGCTGCAGTGCCTGATCCATATTGTCGATTACTTCGCCATCTCTTGCCTGAATATGGTTGATGATGATCTGTGCTGTAAATGCTCTTCTGACAGACCAGTCAGGATTAGCTTCTGCTAATGCATCTTCAATGCTCTTGATATCGTTTACACGGCTGTCATTGAATGATGTACCGAAGCTGACTACTAACAGCTCGTTTGCGCCAATACCATCCGCATTTAACGGATCATCCTTGGAAGCATCTCCTGTGTCACGTCCGAAATAATCAGGATCTGCATTTTCGCCGCTTACAAGCTCTTTCTGCGCATCTGTCAGTGCATCCCATGCTTCTTTCGCTGCCTTACACTGCGCATCTGTATCATCTGTTCTTTCCTGTACATAGATCGCATCGATCAGGGCAGCAACTTCATCTGCCTTTGCCTGATCATCTTCTGCATCTGTTGCCTCTGCGTCTGTGGCATCTGTTGCATCCTCTGTGCTGTCTGCCTCGTCTGTGGCTTCTGTTGTATCTGCTGTATCAGATGCTGCTTTAGAACCACAACCTGTTACCATTGCCATAGTCAGTACTGTGGCAAGTAATACTGTTACGATTTTCTTTTTCATAACGTCCTCCTTAAAAATATGGTATGTCTCATGGATGCGGCCGGGAAGATTTCGATACGCCATGCTTGTTTTCCTATTACGTAACAAAGAATGTGATCCGTCACATTCTTGCACCTGCGACATCTGCATTGTACACCGCAGTACGCAAAAAAATCCGGTATAACCGGATTCTTACAAGCCCTCAAAAGAAGCCATCTGTAAAAACAAACAGCCTGCCTTTGCAGTACGACCAATGCCTCGTGATCCGGGAACTTCCCTGTACCAAACAACTGGCAGGTTTCCTGGCTGAAAGATCATCACATGTCTTTTACCTTCCCAGCTTAGCCAGTGGCATATTGCAAAGCCATGCTCCTTTATCACAGTGACGAGATCGTACAGGAATCACACCTGTTTCCCTTTTAACCCTTGCATCCGCTATCCGGATCCGTTTTGATCAGACAGCATATGATGCGCAGGCACCATTTGTTTATCTATGAAACTGTGGCTAGTGTAGCACAAACTGCGGAACATGGCAAGGACAGCCCTTATAATAATTTTCTGCCCGGTATTCATAGCTGTGTTTTTGTATGTTGTCTAATATTCTCAGGATAGCAGATGACTCCTGTATAATACCGTTCTGTCAAACACCTTCGGTGCCTGTTCTCCCGCAAACCGGATCGACACCTTATTACCGACCTGCGAGATCACCTTACCTGCGCCAAACTTTTTATGATGTACCACTGCGCCCGGCTGCAGCCCTTCTTCAAATGCCTGATAAGCAGCTTCGTCTATCGTATTTTCCTGTGCATATCCCTGCATCAATGTCTTTGAGTAAGCACTGTATACTGTATTGACCGCTTTTACGCTGCGCCCAAGAAGCTGATCCCGGAACAGAGAAGGCGTTTTGGTCGCAAATAAATAAAGTTCTTCCCTTGCTCTTGTCACACCGACATAAAAAATCCGCCGTTCTTCCTCATAGGACTCCAGTTCTTTGCCATCCAGGCGTTTTGCAGGTACTTCCTCCGGAAAGACACCATCCAGTATATCCAGAAGATACACACGGTCGTATTCGAGTCCCTTGCTTGAATGGATCGTCGACAGGATAAACGGGCAATCATATGCCGGCTCCTTATGCTGCATTACCTCCTGCAAATAAGAAAGCCTGTTCAAAAAATCCTGTAACATATCTGTCCGCGCTGCAATGTTTTTCAGAATAAATACTTTATTTTCCTTCAAGCCTGCTCTTTCCAGATACTCCCGGTAGCCCATATACTGCACGATACGCCCGATGGCTCTGCCCGCCTGCTCTGTCCGCATATGATTCAAATGTGTCCGAATTGATTTCAGGCTGCTAACTGTTCTTGCCTTCAGCCCACAATGATCGATCGCAGCGTCCAGTACCGGAATATCCCTTTCCATGCTGATCTGCACCGCCTGCATGGCATCCAGCTTTTTCAGATACATGTTCAGTTTGTAATAAATCTGCATAAAGCTTTCCGTATCATACGGATTCAAAGCAAAAGTTATGATATTTCTGATATCCTGCACAACCCGATGGGTAAAAAAGCCCAGTTCCGCATTTTTGATCCGATATGGGATCTGTTCATATTCCAGCAGATCCACAAGCGGGATCACGCTCTCGTTATCCCGATATAAAACTGCCGTCTGCTCGCTGCAGCCATTTGCCACCTTTGCCAGATAGGTATACTGTGCCCCTCTGGAAGACAGCTCGATCACATGCACATCCTGCTGTGGTTCTCTTGTAGCATGCATTTCCTTTTTATGCCGCAGTGTATTCTTTCTGATAAAATGATCCGCCCGCTCTACAATCCGCGCATTTGAGCGGAAGTTTTCCTCCATCAAAAGCACTTTGGCATTCTTGTGATCTTTCTCAAAGTCCAGAAGTGCCTGCGGGTAAGCCGCCCGGAACCCATAAATACTCTGATCCTCATCCCCGACCATAAACAGGTTATCGTTAGCACCTGCTAACAATTTAATGATCTCATGCTGAATCCTGGAAGTATCCTGTGCTTCATCTACACAGATATAATGATATTTTTTCTGAAAATCAGACAGTACCTGCGGCACCTTTTTCAGGATCGTGTATGCATGCAGTAACTGATCATCATAATCCATCAGCTTTTCTTCCCGCATCCTGCTGCAATACCTTTGATAAATACGCGCAATCGGAATCCCTTCGCATTCTTTCTCAAATTCACGTATCTCATGCTCTGAAAGCATACTGTTTTTGATATAGGTAATGTAGGAACGAACACTCTGCAGATCACTCTCTGTCGGATATTCTCCTGCCTCCTGCACATAGATCTGTGACAGCATCCCTGCAATCTGCTTTTCATCTGTAAGCAGTTCAAATGCAGTCTTTCCAATCCTTCTGCCATACTCATAGATTACCTTTGAGCAAATTCCGTTAATGGTGCGAAACTCCATCCGTGAAGCCAGCTCGCTGCCAAACAGATACCGGAAACGCTCCGCCATATCCTTTGTCGCCGCCACGGTATAGGTCAGCGTCAGAATTTCCTCCGGGTATACCGAGCAGCACTTTACCATGTATCCAAGACGCGTCACCAGCACAGTCGTCTTTCCACTTCCCGGAACCGCCAAAAGCAGTACAGGACCTTCTACTGCCTGTACTGCTGTAAGCTGCTGTGGACTGAGGGTAATATTCAGTTGGGTGAGGTGGGTGAGAAAATCTTGATGAGTCATGAATTGTATAAAATCCTTTTCTAGTATATATCCAATTTCTCTGCTATTTCTTTATTAAAACCAGTTATTTTTCAGCTTTATCTCAAAATACCAATGAACTTATACTATTCTTTATCGATAAGGGGGCATTTAAATTGGTATATGTGTTCATCTATTATATAGCTCCGAACTCTTTAACTCCTACTGTTCTTTGATTAAGTTAGTAGTGTTTTTTCACAAAAATATATGTAGCCCCCCAATTATTGTATTGAACATTTGTTCTGTTGTCAATACCATGCTTTTCCTTGATTCTTGTCTCTGGAAAATTATGATTTTATTTCACCATTGATTTTTCAATTCATCTGCCATATTTTATCTAGTACCTTACCTATTCAATAACCATGTATGACTTGTCTCACGAACCCGAAATGTATCCCCTACCTTTTCTACTATCAATGTGGGACTCGGCTGTGTTTCTAAATCATTTTTAAGTCCCTCCGATTTTCTAGAAGAAGGCTGCGCAAAAATTATTTTTTGATCAATGACAAATATACGTTGTTGCTCTAATAAATCTATGTCCAACTGATTATTGATGCAGTATTCTCGTGCACACTTCTTGGCACTTTCAATATCTATTGTATTATGAGTAACTTTCATAACGATCTTCCTTTCCGCTATATTTAATCCTAATCAGCAACTAAATTATTATAAAGATTATAAATCAATTCAGGTTACATGCTGTCAACTATCAAAAAACATCTTAAGCTTACTAAAGTAGAATATACTATAAGTCTCAAATAATAGTTTTGGTAAACTCAATATGTTTTTGTAATATTTTCCATGCAAAATACGTACTTATCGTTTACTTTATAAAACTGATTAACTACTTCAAAGCTTTTTTTGTCATGATCTACCGTTATTACTATGTAGTACGTTTTGCCTTCCTCTAGTTTTTTATCCTTGTTATCATTTAGATCCATTATATATTTCCAGTACAATTGTTCTTTCTCCGGTATTACATTATTATCCTTTTCCTCATTCTTGTCTTTAGTATTCGCACTCATATCATACACTTCTTCGCGCGAACGCAACAAATTAGGAATATCTTCATCTGATATTTCTATATCATTTTTATATACAACGCCTTCTGAGTCATATATTTCAAATTGCATATTATATTCGAATTCCCCAGAAGAATTTTGAAGCACAATCTGCCCTTCTGACTCAAATAAAACATTTATTGTAGCATTTTGGGGGTAGACTATATTTACAACAAAAACTAAGCATAAAGAGCTTACAAATGCTAATATTGCAAACTTACAACCATATTTCTTAAGTGCTTTCCACATCTTATCTTTTTTCAGTTCTTTTCTATACATATATAGCAGCATCAAAAACATAATCGAAAACAGGATAATTATAACTATATATTCCAGCTTTTCCCATCCATCACTACATATGGCATCTATTACCAATGACGATGCCATATAAACGCAAAGTATTTGTAAGTATATTGTCGTATTATCTACCAAGCTTTGAAACCTAATATCTGACTTTTCATCATATGACTTATAATCAGAATTTTTAAGATTATACCTCTGTAAATCGGTTGCAATAAAGCCCAAAATATAAATTAATATAATAAACGCAATGGCAACAATAATTGAAAATCCTATTCCAAGCCACCAAAACAGTACTCCCTGTGGCACAACCGAAAATGTTTTAGCCAAATATTTCCAAGAAAAATTGCATATTGCCCATACAGTAGCAACAATTGCTAGTAGTGCTCCTAATCTTGTGGATCTTCTCTGTTCCTCATCATTATCTTTACTCTTACCGATTATTTCCTGTACCTCAGGATAATTGGGTTTGGTATCCTGCTTTTTTTTAGCTGTTTTTTTCTTTCCCATAAGTTCTTCTCCTTCTGTTATTTAAATAAAATTGAAATATTATGTGATATATCAATATCCTTAAATGAAAAACCCAGTGCAAACTCAAAAGGTTTTCTAATACATTAAACATTGTATTTTCTGTTTTTCTGGTATTTTATGTGATATAATCCGATTAAAACTGTTGAAAAACGCTTAATT
>Ga0129311_1002473_pt1 | contig 11112 bp, 8 predicted proteins | sample Go1ome_FD_94435 | JGI IMG/M metagenome (GOLD analysis project Ga0129311, IMG submission 94435) | Western lowland gorrila individual fecal microbial communities from Wisconsin, USA - Go1022B metagenome | ecosystem: Host-associated > Mammals > Digestive system > Large intestine > Fecal | place... | reverse complement strand
CGTGACAAAGCGGCGGAGCGTTTCCAAAAACGTCCGATGCTTCAGGCAATAGATCGTCGCTCCCCCAGCCACGCACGCAAGCGCGGCAAGCACGGCATAGGCGCCCAGCCGCAGATGCCCCGCGATTCCGAACAAAAACATGAGCAGAACCATGCCCATGCATGTCACCGGAATCGCTTCCTCGTTGCACCGTTTCAGCAACGCCGCACACCCCCAGCACCCACATTCGATGCACAAGAGCCCCATCATCTGTACCGCCATGGTGATTGATCCGCCCTTCCCCGCTCGCCGCCCTGCACGACAGGTCTTTTTCAACCATATATATCTTGTTATTATACATCCCGATCCATCGGATTGTCAATCCGCGCCCGCCCTTCGCGCCGCGTTTCTCCGCTTTCATCCGTGCATTCTCCTTGCGTCCCTTTCTGCTTTGTGCTAGAATAAAAGAAGTTCACCCGTTGAGGGTTGCGCAAAGCAGACAAGCCCGTCCGCACCTGCCGCGGCGTTTTTTTCACGCGGGCAGTTTTGCGCGGTTCCCGATCATCTGAATGGTACAAAAAACACGCGCCCACGGGCGCTTGCTCAAAGGAGATTTTGCTTTATGGAACAGACGACACCGGTCAAAAAGCAGCGCATTCTTTCCGGCATTCAGCCTTCCGGCACGCCGACGCTGGGCAACTACATCGGCGCGATGCGCAACTGGAAGCTGCTGGAGGATGAATACGACTGTCTGTATATGATTGCCGACCTGCATGCCATCACCGTCCGTCAGGAGCCGGCGAAGCTGCGTGCGCAGTCCATCCAGCTGCTGGCTCTGCTGCTGGCAATCGGGCTTGACCCGGAGAAGAACATCCTCTTCTTCCAGAGCCATGTGCATCAGCATGCCGAAATGAACTGGCTGCTCAACTGCTACACCTATATGGGCGAGATGAGCCGCATGACCCAGTTTAAGGACAAGAGTGCCAAGCATTCGGACAACATCAACTGCGGTCTGTTCACCTATCCCGTCCTGATGGCGGGCGACATTCTGCTCTATCAGGCGAACCTCGTCCCGGTCGGCGTCGATCAGACGCAGCATCTGGAAATCTGCCGCGATATCGCCACCCGCTTCAACGGCATCTACGGAAATGTGTTCACCATTCCGGAGGGCTATTATCCGAAGCACGGCGCACGCGTCATGAGCCTTCAGGATCCCAAGCGCAAGATGAGCAAGTCCGATCCGGATGACTGCTTCGTCAGCATGCTGGATCCTGCGGATGTCGTTCGCCGCAAGCTGCGTCGCGCCGTCACGGATTCCGATTCCGAAATCCGCTTTGACGCCGAGAACAAGCCGGGCGTATCCAACCTGCTGGCGATTTACTGTGCGCTGACGGGCAAGACGACCGACGCCGCCGTCGAGGAATTCGCGGGCAAGGGTTACGGCGACCTGAAGAACACCGTCGCCGACACCATCATCGCAACGCTCGAGCCGATTCAGGCGGAATACAACCGCTACATGAGCGACAAGGCGCAGCTTGAAGTCATCTATCGTCAGGGCGCCGAGCGTGCGGGCAAGCTTGCCGAGCGCACGCTGTCCAAGGCGATGAAGAAAATCGGCTTTATCGCCAAGTAAGAAACAAGGCACGCGGCATTTTCGCGCTTCTGTTTCATATATTTCCCATTCATCGCTTTACACTTCCGTATTTGGTGGTATAATAATCCCATCATCTACAAGATATGGGAAGGAGTCTTTGCCATGTGCAGAGTCAACATAACCGGCGGCACCTGTCCGCAGGAAGAAATCAACGCCTATATCGCCCGCGGTCAGCAGCTCTACGGGCGTGAGCCGGACTGCATCGACATCCGTCTGGATGGCGACTATGTCGAGCTGGCTTATCATTACGAGAACCAGCCGTTCCACCGCATCCGCCGCATCACCGGCTATCTGGTCGGCACGCTCGACCGTTTCAACAACGCCAAACGCGCCGAGGAGCGCGACCGCGTCAAGCACGGTATTTCGCTGCAATAACGCATTTTCCCTTGCCAGAACGGGCAAGATGTTGTATGATTGTAGAGGGTTTTAACCCGCCAAATCCGATATAGAAAGAGGGATTTCCCGATGATTACGCCTGAAATGTCCATCGCCGAAGTGATGCGCATGGATCCCGAAGTTGCTCCGGTGTTCATGTCCTACGGCATGCACTGCCTGTACTGCCCGCATGCTTCCGCTGAGTCCATCGCCGAAGCGAGCATGGTTCACGGCATTGACGCCAACGCGCTCGTCGCCGCGCTCAACGATTACTTTGCGAGCAAAGAGAGCAAGTAATTCCAAGTGCTGAATGGGGCTGTCAAGCTCATAAAACCGATATCTCAAGAATAAACCTAAGTATTTGCGCCCGAAGGTTTCCAAAGGGCGAGCGGAAAGCCCTTTGGTGGGGCGATGGGGCAAAGCCCCATATCCAAAAACGCTTAGATGTTTGTTTCCTGAAATGTTGGTTTTAAGCTTGACAGCCCCTTTTTATTATACCTTGGCGGTTGCACCAAATCGCCCGCGTGCGCAAGACTTCCATGCTTTGCTTTCTTCGGCGGATGTGCAGGCGGGCTCAGCCCGCTTAGCCGTTTCCGTCCCAAAGCTCGCTCTGTAAAATTCGCCCAAAGCGATTCTCATGGGGATCCCATACCCAATACCATCTGTCCTCCGCCACGCCGACGATCAGCAGCCCATTCACCTCGTCGCTCATGATGTCCTCTTCTTTGGCTTCCCCGTACCAGAGAATTTGGGTCACGGGATTGACGCTTATTTTTCCGCGCAGCGCCGTTTCCTGTCGGTTGATTGCTTCGCCAAACAGAAGGTATTTCGTCATCATGTAGCCTACCTGATTGCCGATGCGCACCTTTGTAAAATCGCCCTCCTGCGCAATCACGCGAAGCGGCGTGCCGTTGTAGTATTTGCCGAGAGAGCGGCTGTTCTTGTCCGGACGCTCCCGCAGATGAAGCCTGTCCTTCGGGTCGGGGTTGTTCGGCGTAGCCCATCCGCTCGGATCCAGCATCGCCTTGGCTTCATCCATGCTGCGCGGAAGGGATTCCCAGTCCATGCAGGTGATGTCGTTCCACGGCGTCGTGCCGATTGCCGGATCGGCGTTCCACCACAAAGTCCCGTCGCTCACCCAACAGCTGCCCAGCGCAAAATAATCCTCTCCCAGTGCGCCGACAGCGCCCCATTTCCCGTCCGCTCTCCTGCCGATGCTCACGCCGTATCCCTTCAGCCCCAAATTCAGCGTATCGACAAAGTTCTCGATTCCGATTTCCGTTCCGGCAGGCAGAGGCGTGCTTTCCGTGAGTCCCCAGCCTTCCGACCCGTCAAACCAGCCGCACAGCAGCACACGCGTCCCGTCCGCCTTGTCCGCAATGAATTGCAGCTTCGCCCCCTCCAGCAGTCCGTCCGCATAGATATAGTCGGGCGGAGCCACCCATTCAAACACCTTTTTCAAAATGTCACTCTCGCCCTGCAAATCATCAGGCAGATAGCCGCTTCCGGTAAAAGGCGGCTGGCTTGCGTCGAAGTTTTCAAGCAGACACGCCTCGCGGCTCAGCACATTCGGCAGTTCGGCGGTTTTTCGGGTATTCAGCACGTTGCCTTCCCTGTCCGTATAGCAGATTTCGCTGCGAATCGCATCGGCTGTCCAATCGGTCAGATACTCCGTCAAGCCGTCGTATTCATCGGGCATCGTGTCATAATCGATCACCGAACTGAGCGTCCACGCCTCCTTCCACCTGAAATAGTATTGCTTAAACATGCTCCCTTCCTGCCAGCTGAGGATCAGCAGCTCATCCGTATCCAAATAGACGCTGCTGTTCTCCCTCGCCGCATGGGGATTGCGGAATACGGTTTTCCACTGTCCGTTCTCTTCGGAAAGCACATACAGGCTGTATCCGTCCGCTTCACGCACAACAGCCGCGCCCCTGCTGCCGCACGCGCTGCTGGAAAGCACCTGAACATTTTCGCCGCACAATGCCTGAACCGCCGCAATGATTTTCTCATTCTGATTGTCCTGTGCAAGACCGACTGCGCTCACCGCCATGAGCAGCACAGCCGCCAGCATCTTCACCGCAAACCGTTTCATCACGTTCCGCCCTCCGTTTCTGATTAGGCAATGTCCCCGCCATTTGCGCTTTTTCAAATTCCGTCAGCGAAGCTCGATTCCGTTTCGGTCTGCTTGTTGCAGCGCCTCAAACGGAACCATCACGGGCACGCCTTCCTGCTGTTCATCGCCGGAACCGTTGCTGAATAGGCTGACGCTTCCATCAGGCATCGGGCAAACCGAAAAGCTGTAATCCTTCTTGTAGCAGAATCGACGGACATCGACCGATATTTCCCGCATATCCTGATCCAGTTCCATAACATATACGTTGTATTGGTTGCGCGAAGCCGCAACGCCTTTTCCAAAAAGCATCAGCCGCCCGTTTTCCGGATGAACCGTCATGCCGCAGGAAAGCACAAGCCTGTCTGCGGACAGCGTTCGGCTCATCGCCGCGTTTCCCTCCGCGTCCAAACGTTCAATCTGAATTGCTTTGTAATCCCCCTCGCCTTCCAGCTTGAGAATATACAGGTATCCATCCCCCGGGCATTTCATGCCCACATAGTTCTGATATTCGCGCTGCCAGAGAACAGCTCCATCCTTTAACGCATAAACCGTATATGCCCAATCCGCGTTACGGTAATCTACAATCAGCGCATACAGCGTCCCGTCCTCCGCTTCCAAAACCTGTATCATCTGGTTTTCCGGCTTGAGCTGATACGTCTGCAACGGCGTACCCTCGTACCGATTGATCTGCATCGTGCCGCTTTCCCTTTTCCATACGGCAAACGCTCCACGCAGTACCGCAATATCCCCCGCTGCGCAATCCTCAATCGCCGCGATCCGCTCCATGCCCGCATCCGTCCAGCGATAAACCTCTAGCATTGAACCGTTCGCCCCTTCTCCGCTCTTCTGAGATGAATTCGGCACGATTACATAGCATTCATCGCCGATCGGCATAAAGGATGATGCGTTCCACGAACACGAATCGTCGTTCGTATACGGAAAATCCCGATACACGTTTCCATCGCGCATCCACTCCAAATGCCACGGATGGTCTTTTCCGATCGTACCCGCTCGGTCATCCCAAGTGTGGAAAAGCATGTCGCCATTGTCCATGATGACACTCGGCGCAAAAATCGGAAACCCATGGGTCTTGATCTCATATGCGGAAAAGTCCTCTGCCCACGCCGCCCTCGCGCAAAGCAGCAGCAAACACAAAACAGCCATTCGTTTCATACCGATTTCCTCCCGTTTTTCCGCCTTTCGGCGTCCTCTGTATACAAAACGACTGACATCCATGCTTTCATCCTTAATTTTCCATAATTCTCTCTGCGTCCGCGGATGATTTCGCGCAAATTTCCATATTTCAAAAAACCGGGGCTGTCAAACTTAAACCGAGCATTTCAAGAAACAAATATCTGAGCATTTGTGGATATGGGGCTTTGCCCCATCGCCCCACCAAAGGGCTTTCCGAGCGTTTACGGCGCCCGTTTAGCGCATCGCCCTTTGGAAACCTTCGGGCGCAAATACTTCGTTTTTTTCTTGAAATATCGGTGTTGTTAGCTTGACAGACCCGGTTTGCTTTACTTTTTCACGCGCAGCGTCACAATCTCAAAGCCCCGCAAGGGCAGCTTCACTTTTCCTTCGCTGCATGCCAGTTCATTCTGCTGATTTTCCATCATATCGCAGGCATAAACACTGCTCACCGGCATGTTCAGCGTCAGCTCTGCCGTGCAGGATGCACGCTTGCTCTCATACAGCCTGATGACGATGTCGCCGCTTCCGTCTTCCGCCGCCTTGACGGTTTCAACCACCACATTCGGCTTGTCCACGGACAGCAGCGAGAAATCCGCGCATCCCTTCGCGCTTGTCACCGGCACGTTAAACTCGTAACCGGCGCGGACAACATCGCTGTCGGCAAAAGCGCCATCCCACAGATAATAGCTGTATGCAAAATGGTGTTCACCCTGATCGGCGTGGAAATCCGGGCTCTTCGCTGCCCGCAGAAGCGTAAGCGCAAGGGTATCGCCCAATTGGCTGATCCCGTATTTACTCTCGTTGAGCACCGCCGCACCGTGTCCCTCGTCGCAGAGCGCCGTATAGCGATGGTTGCACACCTCAAAGCGATCCGCGTCATAGTGGCGGCTCTGATGCGTCGGACGGCGAACATAGCCGAATTGAATCTCGTTGATCGCCTCATCCGTCTGAATGCCCGTCTGGAACGCCGCCTTCAGCAGCCGATGCGTTTCGTGCCAGAAAACCCGGGTATCAAAATCCACCTGCGGTTTTCCCGCCGTCATCGAAATCGTCTGCACCCAATCAGAATGCCCGATTCGGCGCGTCACGCGGGCAGCGCAATGCCAAGGTGTGTTTTCAATCGGCTCAATCGCGCTCGTTCCATCCAGTTCCACGGGGGAAAGCGGATACATGCTGTCGATATCCCACGCATCGAATTTGCGCGGTACATCCTTGTACATGTGAAGCACATTTGCCTTTTCGCCGATTCGCCTGATTCCCTGCGCATCGCGGCAATCGGTCATCTCTCCGCGGCTGTTCAGCCGGATTTCGAGCAGACCGTTCCCCATGACGATTTCGTCGCCTTCCGCCCGCATATACACAGGCTGTTCGGGCGCCGACCTGTCTACGCTCGATGTCGCGCCCATGGACGGGATCGTCGCAAAGCCGTATCCCTCCTCGGTTCGCACAAGCGCCTTGCGCGTCCAAGAGAGGCTGTTGAAATACGATACGCCGTCATCCCGCGTCAGCGCCCGCTGCGCGTGGCTCACGATCTGCCCGGCATGCTCCAGCACGTCGTCATACAGCTTGCGTGCGTCTTCATAAACCCGTGCAATGCTGCTTCCCGGCAGAATATCATGGAACTGGTTGACCAGCACGTTTTTCCAGCAGCGGTCAAGTTCTTCCGCCGGATACGCCAGCGCATTCCGCGCCGCAACGCTCCAGATTTCCGCCTCGCGCAGCGCCAACTCGCTCTTGCGGTTGCCGCGCTTGATTGCCGCCTGCGTCGTATATGTTCCGCGATGGCACTGGAAATACAGCTCGCCGACATAGCGGTTTTTCGGCGCACCCTCCTGCGCACAGTCCTCAAAGAAGGTCTGCGGGCTTTCCATCCGCACCTTCGGCACGCCCTCCAAATCCTTTTCGCGAAGGACATTTTCAATGTGATCCCGCGTCGGTCCGCCGCCGCCGTCGCCATAGCCAAACGGCAGCAGGAATTTCGTGATGTCGCGTTTCTGCACGCGCTCCTTCCAGCGTTTCACAACCGTCGCCGCATCCGTTCTGGATGTGTAATCCATGTGAAGGAAGGAAACGATTTCGCTGCCGTCCATGCCCTGCCATGTGAAATAGTGATACGGGAAAGGTTCCGAACCGTTGTATGTCCAGAATATCTTCTGCGTAGTCAGATATTTCACGCCGCATCCCTTGAGAATCTGCGGCAGAACCGCGCTGTAACCGAATGTATCCGGCAGCCAGAGGAGCTGACAGTCCACGCCAAATTCTTCCTTGTAAAAGCGCTTGCCATGGATGATCTGGCGAATCAGCGCCTCACCGGAAGCCATGTTCGTATCCGGTTCAACCCACATGCTTCCGTCCGCAATCCACTGACCGGCTTTTATCTTTTCCTTGACTTTTTCATACAACTTCGGGTAAAGCTGCTTGCAAATCAGATAGCTTTGCGGCTGGCTCTGAATAAACTTGTATTCGGGATACAAGTCCATCAGCCGAACCTGCTGAGCGAACGTCCTTGCCACCTTGCGCTGCGTTTCCCGATAGGGCCACAGCCAGCAGATATCCAAATGGGCATTGCCGATCGCATAAAAATCCGGCGCAAAGGTTCCGTTGTGCGCCTCCAGCACGGGATGAATCTTCTCCCTTGCGCACCTGTAACTCCGCAGCCTGTCCTCCCGCGGCTGTTCAAAGTCCACGATCAGCGTAAACTGCTCCAAAGCCTCTTCGATTTTAGCCGCCCAAAGCGACGCCTCATCCGTCACCTCAAGCAGATCACGCAGCATGCAGACATCCAGCCACAGCTGATAGGCTGCTTCGTGCCAAATTCCCCATGTGCTTCTGCCGATGCACTGGCGCGGCATGTTCGGATCCTTCGGCGCATAATCGCCCTCGCGAACCGGGCCCGTGGTGCATCCTCCGAGCGGGCTGTCCGGGAAATCATGCCCGCCGTAGGCTTCCAGCAGAATATGGAACTTCTCCCCCGGCACCGCCTTGCGGGTCAAAACCTGATCGCAGATATAATGGTGCGGCTCTTTAACCCATTCGGCTCGATGCGTGCCGAATTCTTCGCCGTTGACAAACAGGGTCGCCTCTCCGCCCGTTTGAATATCCATGACGAGCATTTCCCCCGAAACGCTCTCGTCCGCCGTAAACGCCGCCTTAAACCAGCCATACTCCCACATTCTGCCCCATTGCGTTCCCTCCGGCATGGCTGCAAACGGACCGGTTTCCGCTTCCTGCTTCGTGAGCATCTCATAAGTGGTGTATCCTTCAAAATTCAAGATGCCCTTCGGCTCATAGAATTCCTCGGATAGGGTGTAAATCCAATGATCTACGCGATCCTTCCATTCAGGAGACAGCATCGTATCCCTCTTTCTTTCTCCATTCTTCATTCTCCGCCCTGCGCCCGCAGAGCGTGTCAGTTTTCCATGAACTTAATTATACAGATTTTCGCGTTTTTTGCAACAAACCGCCGATAAATAGCAGCACGAATTGCAACACATTTTCCTTTTTCTTTAAATTTGGTTTTAAATGGTTCTTCGTATTCCCTTTCGCTGGGAAAAGATGTGTGGCAGTTGCCAAATGTCGCAGACGTCGGGATCACCCCCGCTTGTGCGGGGAAAAGGCCCCTCTTTCTTCACCAGCTTGTAGAACGTTGGGATCACCCCCGCTTGCGTGGGGAAAAGTACAGATACCGCCGCCAGCAATCCGCGCACACGGGATCACCCCCGCTTACGCGGGGAAAAGAAATCTGTGAAGATTTTGGAGTCGGTGTTGTCGGGATCACCCCCGCTTACGCGGGGAAAAGTTTCTATCGTCCGACTAAAGCCATGATTGCGAGGGATCACCCCGCTTACGCGGGGAAAAGTCAACCCTCTGCACCCGTACCCCTCTTTCCAAGGGATCACCCCCGCTTGCGCGGGGAAAAGAAAAGACCACTGTCAAGGGCGCGAAGCGCGTAGGGAGCACCACCGCTTGTGCGGGGAAAAGATGTCCGACAAGGAAATTGAATGCAATGCCCAAGGATCACCCCCGCTTGTGCGGGGAAAAGGCGGCAAAAAAGCAGCTAGAGACCCGTAAGCTAGGATCACCCCCGCTTGTGCGGGGAAAAGTTTGGAAGCATTTGAGCAGGCAGGCAGAGAAGCGGGATCACCCCCGCTTGTGTGGGGAAAAGATTGTATATTTCATCTTTCATTACCCTTATTTGGGATCACCCCCGCTTGTGCGGGGAAAAGCAAATCCTCAGCGCGGTCACCAACTCTTCGGCGGGATCACCCCCGCTTGTGCGGGGAAAAGACTTAAAAAGTCAAAGAATACCTACGATCCCAAGTGTCCAGTCAGCGCATTTCATTCAGTTTTTCAAACACAGCAAATGTCAGGTGACAATCCGCAAGCGCACGATGCGATGCAGAAACGTCCATTCCGAAATGGGATGCGAGTGTCGTCAATTTATAATCCGAAACAGGATCAAGTCTTCTTTTTGCCATTTGAAGCGTATCGGCATAGGGGTTTTTGAATTCGGGCAGATGGCATTTGCGGCAGGCAGCCTTGATAAACGCATAGTCAAATGCGGCGTTATGGCAAACCACGCGCCTGTCGGCTGCAAACGAAAGAAATCCGCGCATAGCCTCATCCAGCGTCTTCCCCTGCTTTTGCAGCATATCGTCGTCAACGCCCGTCAAACTCCGGATGGCATCTGGAATCGGCTGCCGCGCACAAATCAGCGTTGAAAACGTATCCCGAATCTGATGCTCCACAATATGGAGCGCGGCAATTTCGATCATCTCATGCTGATCGGCACGCAGTCCCGTCGTTTCCACGTCCATGACAATATAGCCTTCCTCGCGTGCCTTTTTCTGCTGTGCCGCTCGAATTCTCTGCGTTTTCTGCGCCTGCGCCGCACGGCTCAACGGAATGTCTGCGTCATTCTGCGTTTGCTCCCTATCCGTCGGGCGAAGCATCAGCTTGATTCCATCGAAATCCTTCGGAATCCATGTCGTATTGTGTACGCGAAAATCCATTCCCTGTTCGTTATGGGCGCTGAAAACCATCGTCGCACGCCCGTCCTTCACATGTTCGCAGATTCTCTGCCACAGTTCATCCCGTACCCGTGCGCTGACGTTTCCGACATAGACGCCCGCATTGAGTTCAATCAGCCATTTGGTCAGGTCGCCGCGCAGCCGAGGAGGACAATTCGTCAGCGACACAACGATCACGTTATGTCCTCCTTTCCGTAGGATGTCGCGTTTTTTACCGTTCCGTTTTCATCCCAAAGGCGGACGACATCCGCTTCAAGCGGCTCTTCCTCTGCGCTGAGCAGGATTTGAATGTCCTTTGTCATCCGCTCCAAAATATGCTGTTTCGCCATTTCGTCGCGCATCCGTCGGCGTACCGCCGCGCCCACGTCGTCAACCTCCTGCGCCGCGATTTCAAACGTGACGGGAATCGTCGTTTCCACTTTATAAAGGTCGGCGATATCATACACAAACGAGCTTTCATGCCCTACATGCACAAATCCAAGCCCCGGCGAACATCCCAGCGCCGCAATGACGGCGTGCGCCAGCCCGTACAGGCAGGCATGTCCTGCGGAAAGCGCCTGATTGACCGCATCACCGGATGCGTAGTCCTCCGGGTCATACTGACGGCCGTTCCATGGCACATTCCATTTTGCTGACTGCTGGCGGTAGATGCCTCGCACGCGTGCGCCTTCACGACCGCGCAGCTGCTGCATGGTCAGTCCGGAAACGTCTTCATCCGGAAAGCGCATTTGGTACATCTTTTTCGCCACATTCAAATGGCTTCG
>Ga0129311_1002468_pt1 | contig 11117 bp, 7 predicted proteins | sample Go1ome_FD_94435 | JGI IMG/M metagenome (GOLD analysis project Ga0129311, IMG submission 94435) | Western lowland gorrila individual fecal microbial communities from Wisconsin, USA - Go1022B metagenome | ecosystem: Host-associated > Mammals > Digestive system > Large intestine > Fecal | place... | reverse complement strand
TTGGGACCCGCCCCGATATGAGCATAAAAGTGGGATGTTAATCCCACGATATGCGAATATTGGGCAGGATTGTGGGAGTGCAGAGCACGGAACAATCCGCAGGCATCAAAGCCCGGGCTTTTGACCCCGACATCATAAGTGTAAAAGTTTACACTAAATTATAAAAATGTATTCCCTTTAAAAAAAAGATGGGGTATAATAAGGGCGAAAGCGCAGAGAAACGAATTTCAATGCGTAATAAAGAACAAATGGAGGTAATTTAAAATGGCATTAGTTTCAGCAACAGAAATGCTTCAGAAAGCAAAAGCTGGTCACTACGCTGTTGGTCAGTTCAACATCAACAACTTAGAGTGGACAAAAGCAATCTTATTAACAGCTCAGGAGTGCAACTCACCTGTAATCCTTGGTGTATCTGAGGGTGCTGGTAAGTACATGGGCGGATATGATGTAGTTATGGGTATGGTAAACGGACTGATCAAAGATCAGAACATCACAGTTCCTGTAGCAGTACATCTTGACCATGGTTCATATGATCACTGCTTAAAGTGCATCAGAGCAGGCTTCCCAAGCATCATGTTTGATGGTTCTCATTACTCAATCGAAGAGAACATCGAAAAGACAAAGATCTTAGTAAATGCAGCTCATGTAAACGGTGTATCTATCGAAGCAGAAGTTGGTTCTATCGGTGGTGAAGAAGACGGCGTTATCGGAATGGGCGAATGTGCAGATCCTGCACAGTGCAAGCAGGTAGCTGACCTTGGCGTTGACTTCCTTGCAGCTGGTATCGGTAACATCCATGGTAAATATCCTGCAAACTGGAAAGGACTTCAGTTCGACGTTCTGGATGCTATCCAGCAGAAGACAGGAGACCTTCCATTAGTACTTCACGGTGGTACAGGTATTCCGGATGACATGATCAAGAAAGCAATCTCTTTAGGAGTAGCTAAGATCAATGTTAACACAGAGTGCCAGTTAGTATTCGCTGATGCTACACGTAAGTATGTAGAAGCTGGTAAGGATCTTGAAGGTAAGGGATTTGACCCTCGTAAACTTCTTGCTCCTGGTTTTGATGCTATCAAAGCTAAGGTTAAAGAAAAAATGGAATTATTCGGATCAGTTGGACAGGCTTAATTGTTCTTTCCGGGCGATTTGGAATAAAGATGAAATTTTTAAGAGGCAGCTATTGGCTGCCTCTTTTTTACTGCATAGGAAATTTCTTTGGAATCTCCTATGCAGCAAAAGCAAGTAAGCTTGCAAGAATGTGCCAGGCACATTCTTTTTTCCTATAAAAAGGGAGGATGCCAGGTAGAGGGCTACCTGGCATTGATTATGAAAAAGTTTTTATTTATTTCAAACATACGTTGTATCCGTTGTTTATGATATTAGTATATGTGGGAGAAATGGATAAACAATGTTATGTAAATGAAAATTCCTTAAATGAAAAATGAACAATTTGTAAACGTACAAATTGTTCATCTTTACTAAAAAATATTACATTTTTTCCGGTTCCGGATAATCAACACCAAAACAGTCCACTGTCATGGATTTGATCTTCTGTTCTTCTAACGGTCTGTCATTGTAATCGGTCGGTGTTTCGGCAATTTTATTGACAACTGCCATGCTGTCGCCTGTGACTTTACCGAACGCTGCATAAGAGCCGTCGAGATGTGGACTTGTTTTGTGCATGATAAAGAACTGGCTGCCTGCGGAGTTTGGCATCATGGATCTTGCCATGGAAAGAACACCATCCGTATGCTTTAAATCATTCTGAAAACCGTTTGCGGCGAATTCCCCCTTAATGCTGTAGCCGGGACCACCCATACCTGTTCCGTCCGGACAACCGCCCTGGATCATAAAGCCCCTGATCACACGGTGAAAGATCAGACCGTCATAAAAGCCCTTTTTGATCAGGCTGATAAAATTGTTGACAGAGACCGGTGCCACATCCGGATATAATTCCGCTGTGATCACATCTCCGTTTTCCATTGTAATCGTAACAACTGGATTCTGTGCCATAATATTTGTTCCTTTCCTTTCAATGTATAAATTTGAAGTATAAAGCTCCAAAGTCTGAATTTGTATGGCATCTTTTGACACCTATACGCTTTTATTCTAAAATAAAAGAAGAAAATCGTAAAGAAAAATATAACAAAGGCAGATAAATGTGACATACGGATGGATGAATCTGTAAAATGAAAAGGTGAGGATGGGACAACGGAAATACCATGGAAAAACGTTATAAGGAAATATTGCTTACAAATGAATACGGGAAACTGCTGGAGGCAAGGAAAAAGGGAATCCCGGCGGTTCCGTGTCTGCCTGTGATATATGCAGGGAATCCGATCACTGCCGGGAAAGAAAAACTGACGGCAAAAGAAATGGATCTATCAGGCTATCCCTATGTACTGGAGCATATGGAAGAGGTGGAGGAAGCTTATCTGGAAAAGATCCGGCGCAGGCTGTTAGGGCTGCCATGTGAAATACTGCAGACAAAACGGTGTATTGTGCGGGAGATCTGTCTTGCGGATGTGGATAACCTGTATGAAATTTATGCGGATCCATCGATCACATTATATATGGAAGGTTTGTATGCAAAAAAGGAAGAAGAAATCGCCTACACCCGCGATTATATCAGGTATCAGTACGGCATTTATGATTTTGGAATGTGGATCATTGAAGACAGGCAGACAGGAGAAGTGATCGGCCGCGCAGGACTGGATCTCAGACCGGACAGAGAGGATGCGGAGCTTGGCTATATGATCCGCAAAAACAGGCAAAGGCAGGGGCTTGCCTACGAAGTCTGCACTGCCATTTTAGCCTACGCAAAAGAAGAACTTGGCTTTGAAAAGCTTTTTGCCAGAACACGGAAAGAAAACCTAGCATCTGTAATGCTTTTGAAAAAACTGGGATTTCATCCGTTTTGTGCGCAATCGGAGACAAAAGAAGCAGATGACGCACAGATAGAATACTATATTGCGCTATCATAACAAAAAGTGGCATAATTCTAAAAAAAGTATAAAAACCAGCCTTGACATTCCGGGGAGGCAGGCATATACTCACACTTGTAAAGCAAAGGTGCTTCGAGATGATCGAGGCACCTTTTTTATGGTCACATATTTGCGTAGCAAATGTGCGACTAAATAACCTGCGAAGCAGGTTATAGCGAACTCGCCTTCATGGGCGATGGTTCAAGTAATGTCATATATCCGAAGGATATATGACGCAGCCTCGCCCCATCTGCGAAGCAGATTTTCATGGGCGATGGTTCAAATAAGGGATGCGCAATCCGGATAAGTGGGGACAGACCCCAACATAGAATACAATGCAGTCCACAAAGTCGTGGAAGAGGAGTGCATTGTATTTTTTATTTAGAAGAGGAGGAGATTATTATGACAGAGGAAATTTTAAATGCCATAAACGGTGAAGTGTATGGCGTCTGGTTTTTGATCGGCGCTGCACTGGTGTTTTGGATGCAGGCAGGATTTGCAATGGTGGAGACAGGTTTTACCAGAGCAAAAAATGCAGGTAACATCCTGATGAAAAATTTGATGGACTTTTGTATTGGTACAGTAGTATTTATCCTGATCGGTTTTGGTTTATTCCTGGGCGAGGATATGGTAGGACTGATCGGTAAACCGGGATTTGATATTTTTACGGATTATGCAAATTTTGACTGGTCTAACTTCGTATTCAACCTTGTGTTCTGTGCAACGACCGCAACGATCGTATCCGGAGCCATGGCAGAAAGAACGAAATTCCTTTCCTACTGCGTATATTCCGCAATTATTTCAGCAGTGATCTATCCGATCGAAGCACATTGGACATGGGGCGGCGGCTGGCTCGCACAGATCGGCTTTCACGATTTCGCTGGTTCTAACTGTATTCATATGGTAGGTGGTATTTCAGCCCTGATTGGTGCTGCAATGCTTGGTCCACGTATCGGTAAATTTGTAAAAGATAAGAATGGAAAAGTAACAAAAGTAAATGCTTTTCCGGGACATAACCTTCCAATCGGCTGTCTGGGTGTGTTCATCCTCTGGCTCGGCTGGTATGGATTCAACGGTGCGGCAGCAACCTCTATTGATGAACTCGGTTCCATCTTTGTTACAACAACGATCGCACCGGCAGTTGCAACAGTTGTGACAATGATCCTGACATGGGTAAAATATGGAAAACCTGATGTTTCCATGTGTCTGAACGCTTCTCTGGCAGGCCTTGTTGCTATCACAGCACCATGTGATGTCTGTGATGCCTTTGGTGCTATCATCATTGGTGCAGTATCCGGTGTACTGGTTGTATTCGGTGTATGGCTTCTGGATTATAAGTTACATATAGATGATCCGGTTGGTGCAGTTGCAGTTCACTGTATGAACGGTATCTGGGGTACGATCGCAGTTGGTTTATTCGCAACAGATACAGCTCCTGCATTTGCAAGAGGCATCGGCGACGGCATTACATATGGTGCAAACCAGATCGCCGGTAAGGGTCTTTTCTACGGCGGCGGATTCTCACAGCTTGGTATCCAGCTCCTTGGTATGGTATGTACAGCAGCATGGACAGCAGTTACGATCACGATCGCATTTTTGATCATCAAAGCAACAATCGGTCTCCGCGTCAGTGAAGAGGAAGAAATCGTAGGACTTGATTCTTGCGAGCATGGTCTTGCAAGTGCTTACGCAGGCTTCAGTATCATGGATATCAGCAATACAATGACAATGGATGTCAACGAAAATACAGATCTTGGTGTCAGCGAGTACGATGCAGCATCAGAGGCACAGAAGGATGCTGCGGTCAAGGTAGTGGCTTCTCCGCTGCCTGCAACAGGCATCTACAAAGTTGTTGTGATCGCAAAACTGGCAAGATACGATGGTCTGAAAAAAGCAATGAACGACCTTGGTGTAACCGGTATGACGGTAACACAGGTTATGGGTTGTGGTGTCCAGAAAGGCGCCGGCGAAATGTATCGTGGTGTTGAAATGGATGCAACACTTCTGCCAAAGGTTAAGGTTGAAGTGGTAGTCAGCAAGATCCCGGTAGAAAAGGTGATCGAAGCTGCAAAGAAAGCCCTTTATACAGGACATATCGGTGATGGCAAGATCTTTGTATACAATGTAGATAAGGTTGTTAAGGTCCGCACCGGCGAAGAAGACTTCGCAGCCCTGCAGGATGTAGAGTAGCTTTTACCTAAATCCCTTAGTTGATATATACATGAACAGCCCCCGGCGTGCTTCCACCACGCCGGGGGTTGTTCGTGTAAAAAGTAGCAAAATTTACATAAAATAGATTGAAACTTTGTGAATTCTTCCAAGAAGATATCAGTGCGTCAATTCTCTATAGATGATATAATGAACGTGCGAGAGTTTCAAATCAAATTTCTGTGATAATTGCACAAAAACAGCAGAGGTCAGTGTGAAAAAACTGAAATGAAAAGCCGGACAGGATGCAGGAAAGGATGGCTGCAAGGCAGAAATGGATTTGAAAAAACAAAGTCGACCAAGGGGGACGAAAACTATGTCAAAAATGGTGTATTTATTTGAAGAGGGTAACGCAGATATGCGGAATCTTCTTGGTGGAAAGGGTGCCAATCTTGCAGAAATGACAAATCTGGGGCTCCCAATCCCACAGGGTTTTACGGTTACAACAGAGGCTTGTACAGACTATTACAACAATGGCCGTGCAATCTCAGAAGACATTCAGCAGCAGATCTTTACAGCACTTGCTGATCTGGAAAAGAAGCAGGGCAAAAAATTCGGTGATACCGAAAATCCACTTCTTGTATCTGTCCGTTCCGGCGCGAGAGCTTCCATGCCGGGTATGATGGACACGATCCTGAACCTCGGACTGAATGACGTTGCGGTGGAAGGCTTCGCAAAGAAGACAGGCAATCCGAGATTCGCTTATGATTCTTATCGTCGTTTTATCCAGATGTTTTCCGATGTTGTCATGGAAGTGCCAAAGTCATTGTTTGAGCGTGTTCTGGATGAGATCAAAGCAGCAAAACAGGTCAAATTTGATATGGAACTGACTGCAGAAGATCTGCAGGAAGTGATCACACGTTTTAAAGCGATCTACAAGGACAAGATGGGAGAGGATTTCCCGCAGGATCCGAAGGTACAGCTGATGGAGGCTGTCAAAGCCGTATTCCGTTCCTGGGATAATGAGCGTGCTATCGTTTACAGAAGAATGAATGATATTCCGGGCGACTGGGGAACAGCTGTTAATGTACAGGCAATGGTATTTGGTAACATGGGCGAGACAAGTGGTACAGGCGTAGCCTTCACAAGAAACCCGTCTACCGGCGCAAAGGGTATTTATGGCGAATATCTGATCAATGCACAGGGCGAGGACGTTGTGGCAGGTATCCGTACGCCACAGCCGATCACAAAGCTGGAGCAGGATCTGCCGGAGTGCTACAAGCAGTTCATGGAGATCGCCATGAAGCTGGAAGCACATTACCGCGATATGCAGGATATGGAGTTTACGATCGAGAATGGTAAGCTGTTCTTCCTGCAGACAAGAAACGGAAAGAGAACAGCACAGGCAGCGCTTCAGATCGCCTGTGATCTTGTAGATGAAGGTGTGATCACACCACAGGAAGCAGTGACAAGAATCGAAGCAAAATCACTTGATCAGCTTCTGCATCCGACCTTTGATCCGGAAGCACTGAAGGCAGGCGAAGTGATCGGACAGGCGCTTCCTGCATCACCGGGCGCAGCGGCAGGTAAGGTTTACTTCACGGCAGAAGATGCAAAGCAGGCACATGAGCAGGGCGAAAGAGTTGTTCTGGTGCGTCTGGAGACTTCTCCGGAGGATATCGAAGGCATGCATGCTTCCGAAGGTATCCTGACAGTCCGTGGCGGTATGACAAGCCATGCAGCAGTTGTGGCACGTGGTATGGGAACGTGCTGTGTATCAGGCTGCGGCGATATCGCGATCAATGAAGATGACAAAGTATTTGAGCTTGGCGGCTATACCTTCCATGAGGGAGATTATATTTCTCTGGATGGTTCCACCGGTAAGATCTATAAAGGGGATATCAAGACAATGGAGGCTTCCGTATCCGGAAACTTCGGTCGTATCATGGACTGGGCAGACCAGTACAGAAAGCTGCAGGTCCGTACCAATGCAGATACACCACAAGACGCTGCAAATGCAGTAAAATTCGGTGCAGAAGGTATCGGTCTTTGCCGTACAGAGCATATGTTCTTCGATCCTGACCGTATCCCAAAGATCCGTCAGATGATCCTTGCCCGTACACTGGAGCAGAGAGAAAAAGCATTAAACGCACTGATCCCATTCCAGAAGGGTGATTTCAAGGCTTTATACGAAGTGATGGAAGGAAGACCGGTTACGATCCGTTTCCTGGATCCGCCGCTTCATGAATTTGTACCGACAGAGCAGGGCGATATCGACGATCTGGCTGTACAGATGCTGATGACAGCAGAAGAAGTACAGGAAATCTGTGATTCCCTGCATGAATTTAACCCGATGATGGGCCACAGAGGTTGCCGTCTTGCCGTTACCTATCCGGAAATCGCAAAGATGCAGACAAGAGCCGTCATGGAAGCTGCGATCGAAGTCAAAGCAGAAAAAGGCTATGACATTGTTCCGGAGATCATGATTCCACTTGTTGGCGAAAAGAAAGAGCTGAAATTTGTAAAAGATGTTGTTGTAGAAGTGGCAGAACAGGTTAAGAAAGAAAAGAATTCCGATATCCAGTATCACATTGGTACGATGATCGAAATCCCGAGAGCTGCTCTTTTGGCTGATGAGATCGCAGAAGAAGCAGAGTTCTTCTCCTTCGGAACAAACGATCTGACACAGATGACCTTCGGCTTCTCCAGAGATGATGCAGGCAAGTTCCTCGGCGACTACTACAAGAACAAGATCTACGAATCAGATCCATTTGCAAGACTTGACCAGAAGGGTGTCGGCCAGCTCATACAGATGGCAGCGGAAAAAGGCCGCAAGACACGCCCGGATATCAAGCTTGGCATCTGCGGCGAGCATGGCGGTGATCCATCTTCCGTTGAGTTCTGCCATAAAGTAGGTCTGACCTATGTATCCTGCTCACCTTACCGTGTTCCAATCGCCAGACTCGCCGCTGCACAAGCCGCAATCAATAATCCGGAGGCGTAAGGAAAAAATGGCTTGCTCTGCTTGATTACAGGAGCAGGAAATTGAGTGTAAATCAATAAATACATAATAATCCCTGAAATAATCTGAATTTCATGATTATGAATTCTTGAACATCTGGATTTCCGTCCTGCATGATGTGCAGGACGGAAATTTCTTGAAAATTCCATTCCAAAATAGAAAACAATATAAAAACAGGAAAGTGACTAGAAGACTGAGGAGCAATTTCGCCCAAAGAGAGAAAAAGAACCATAAAAGTATGAATGGTATTAGAACGCTAAGTAGGGTGTTCATCCAAAAACAAGAAAACAGCCCTAAAAAGTCGAAGTCATTTTACAGGCGTATGAAGAACTTCACCCTAAAAAGCAAGGAGCGGCAAAAAGGTATGAAAATTTTGGAGCATAGAGCCGTAAACAAGCTAATAGTATAACACACATATCCAAACTCACATCAAACTAATTCAAAAAGGAGAACACATCTATGAAACAAATCACATATTCTAATCAGGAAGAAAAATTTTCAAAACAGGTAGAGCAGCTGATTGAAGAACAGGAACGTATACTTGCGCAAGTACGAAAAGCGGCAAAAAATTGCCCGGAAGGATCTTTGAAGATACAGAAAAAAGAAAACGGGAGATATTATTATAAGAGGTCTGCCGGGCAGGATGGGAAGGCAATACTGCAATATTTGCCGAAGAAAAATCTAAAACAGATACAGGCTTTGGCACATAAAAAGTATTTTGCAAAGATACTTCCTGCGCTGGAAAAGAATGCGCAAATCTTGAGGAAAATGCAACAGGCATATCAATATGATATTATCAATGCTGTTTCTATGCATCTGCGGGATGCTGTGCAAGACGTGGAGCCGCCGTTTATAAAAGAAGCAGATTTATTATTGAGGGATTGGGAGAAAGAAGAGTATGAGGTGAATCAAAGATATCCGGAATCATTGCGTTTTGAAACCAGTCATGGAGAAATGGTCAGATCAAAGTCAGAGCTGATCATAGCAGATGCACTGGAGCAGGAAGAAATGCTTCTATATAAATATGAACGACCTCTGCAGGTGAATCATCAGGGGAAAAAGATCACGATACATCCTGATTTTACTGTATTTCATAAGAAAACAGGAAAAATCACATATTGGGAGCATGCGGGAATTATGGATGATCCTGATTATGGAGCAGACTTTGTATGGAAAAGCAATCTATATCTGGAGAATGGTCTGTATCAGGGTATAGGGGAAGAGAAGTACTAAAATTTCGCCCAAAGAGAGAAAAAGAGATATAAAAGTATGAATGGTATTAGGACGCTAAGCTGGCAGTTCGTCCTAAAATAAGAAAACAGTCTTAAAAAGACGAAAACAGTCAGAAAGAGTCAGAAATGCTTCTCCCCAAAAACAGCAATATAGTAAAAATGTACGAAAAAAATTCAAACTGGTAAAGAAAAATTAACTTGCCACTGGCAAATATTGTGTTATAATAAGGGCTTGGTAAAAGAAATACATATATTACAGGCTCTAAAGAGCGAAAGGAGATAAAAATGGCACAGGCATTTGCTATCATCATTTTCTTAGCCATGTTTATTCTGATCATCATGGATAAATGGCCGAAACAGTATGTCACACTTGGCTGCGCGCTCCTGACACTGATCCTTGTGTTTGGTGTGGGTATGCACAGTATGGATGCGGTTATTGAGACATTAAATGTTAAAAGTATTTTTACGCAGGGGTTCTGGTACACAGGCGGTCAGGCTTCCGAGACTTCAAGCGGTATTAACTGGGAGACGATCGTATTCCTTGCAGGCATGATGATCATGGTAGAAGGAATGGCTCATGTTGGATTTTTCAGATGGCTTTGCATGAGAATCGCAAAACTGGTTAAATATAAGGTAATTTCCATCTTCCTTACTTTTATGGTTCTGTCTTTCGTACTTGCAATGTTCATTGATAGCATTACAGTTATCCTGTTCCTTGCAGCCGTTACGGTTGAATTGTCACAGCTTTTGAAATTCAATCCGGTACCTATGATCCTGTCAGAAGTATTTTGTGCTAACCTCGGCGGTAGTGCAACAATGTGCGGAGATCCGCCAAACATCATCATCGGTACATCACTGGGTTATTCTTTCTCAGATTTCCTGGGACATACAGGTGTGATCGCAGTTGTCTGTCTGTTTGTGATCCTTGTATACTTCTATCTGATCTTTAAGAAAGAGCTTTCAGATAATGGCGCAGACAGCATTGATACGGCTTCTCTGCCATCACCGGAATCAGCGATCGTCAGCAAAAAGGGCTTCATCGTAAGTACAGTGATCTTCCTGCTTGCAGTTGTACTTCTTGTATCACATGCCAGCACAGGACTTACCGTATCCTGCATCGGTACCTTTATTGCAGCAATTACACTGATCACATCCGGTAAGAATGCACTGACACTGATCAAGAAAATTGATTATCATACATTATTATTCTTTATTGGATTATTCGTTGTTGTCGGTGGTCTGGAGCAGACAGGTGTTCTGGTGCTTTTAGCTAACCTGATCGGTAAGATCTGTGGCGGTAACCTGTATCTGATGATCGCTATCATTGTCTGGGTATCCGCTGTAGCAAGTGCATTTATTGATAATATCCCGTTTGCAGCAACAATGATCCCGGTTATCAACAGTCTTGCAGCAACGCAGGGCGTAGATCTTTCCATCCTTGCATGGTCTCTTGCAATGGGTACGGATATCGGAGGCAGCGCAACACCGATCGGTGCTTCTGCAAACGTAGTTGGTGTGGCAACAGCAGCAAAATCCGGACATATCATCAAATGGGGCAGATACTGCAAAGCAATGGTTCCTGCAACAGTTATCGTTATGATCATTGCAACCATTATGATCTGCGTACGCTACGTACATTAATAAATAATTTATAAATCTTTACTAAAGGAGCCTAGCAAAAAGGCTCCTTTTGTGGTAAAATGTAACAAATACAAAGAAAAACAAGCG
>Ga0129311_1002467_pt1 | contig 11121 bp, 14 predicted proteins | sample Go1ome_FD_94435 | JGI IMG/M metagenome (GOLD analysis project Ga0129311, IMG submission 94435) | Western lowland gorrila individual fecal microbial communities from Wisconsin, USA - Go1022B metagenome | ecosystem: Host-associated > Mammals > Digestive system > Large intestine > Fecal | place... | reverse complement strand
GGCAAGAGCTGACGGCGAAAGATTTTGGTTCCAGGCAAGGTTTGGAAAATGAGGGAATACTGTATGTATTTCCCATTTTTCAAACCGCAGACTGGGAGCAAAAGATTCGCCGCTCAGCCGCAGACGATTGATTCAGAGTTTCCTTTATTATATGGCCCGGATATCCAGGTGATAGTCGATAACACCGGCTTCGGTGTTTTCAATGTTGATGTTGTAGCTCAGGTCGATGGTGCCGCCGTCTTCCACAATGTCGTAGAACAGGAAGGTGGCTTTGACCGTCATCAGCAGTGCGCCGAAGGACATCTGGTACAGAGAATCATGGGAAACCCCTTCTTCAAAGACCATTTCGGATTGCAAAGTACCCTGGCGTCTCAGGATCACTCTGCCCGGCTCTACCCGGAAGGTGGTGGTAACTCCCTCCATGCCGGTCAGGGCAGTTTCCTCATAGCTGATATCCCAGCCGCCGTCCCGGAAATCCATGGTTCCTTCCGTCACCAGTTCGATGATCTCCGGCTCCTGGTCTGCATAGGTCTGACGGCCCTGAATGGACAGGATGGCATCACGCTTCATCCCGGGCCTCCTGTGCCAGCTGCAACAGCAGGTCGATGAGCTGACGGTAGGGAATGCCGCTGGCACCGAACAGCTTGGGATACATGGAAATGGAGGTAAAGCCGGGGATGGTGTTGATCTCGTTGAACACCACCCGGTTGTCTCCATCGGTAACGAAGAAGTCCACGCGGCTCATGCCCACGCAGCCAATGGCGGAGTAGATCCGCACGGCGGATTCCCGGACGGTTTCCTGCACGGATTCGGGGATCCGGGCGGGGATGTAGGCGGCGGAGGTATCGGTGATGTACTTGGCATCGTAGTCGTAGAACTCTGCACCGGAGTCGATCTCGCCGCAGATGGAGGCCACAGGGCTTTCATTGCCCATCACAGCCACCTCGATCTCCTTGCCCCGGATGAACTCCTCCACCAGGATCTTGGCATCGTACTTTGCAGCCTCCAGCAGAGCCTTGTCCAGAGCTTCCCGGTCGGCTGCCTTGGAAACACCAACGGAAGAGCCGGTGCCTGCGGGCTTGACGAACATGGGATAGGTGAACCGCTTTTCCAGGGTGTCCAGAATGTTCTGCTTCCGGTTGGCCAGCTCCTCCCGGCGCACCAGCTGCCAGTCAGCCTGGGTGATACCGGCATGGTCTGCCACCAGCTTGGTCAGGGTCTTGTCCATGGCCACGGCAGAGGCTGCCACATGGGGGCCGACATAGGGGATGCCTGCCAGCTTCAGCAGGCCCTGAACTGCGCCGTCCTCACCGTTTTCACCGTGGAGCACGGGGAAAACCACGTCCAGCCATTCCCGCACCACGCAGTCACCCTCAAAGCTCAAAAGGCCCTGACCCCGGACGGGAGAAATGGCTGCTCTGCGGTTCTTGGGATGCTTTTCCCACTGGCCGGTGGGCAGCAGAGAATAATCCTTGCCGCCGTAGAGGATCCAGTCACCGCTGCGGGTGATGCCAACGGGGAAAATATTGTACTTTTTCTGATCAATGTTGTTCAGCACAGACTCGGCAGAGCGCAGAGAAACGGCGTGCTCCGGGCTGACGCCGCCGAACAGAATACAGACACTTAATTTTTTCACCTTATCGCCTCATTTTTTGATTATTCACATTTTCCATCTGGAAATCTGGTGATTTTATGTTATACTGGAGTGCAGCACATCTTCAGGAGGTTCCCTATGCAGATCAATTTGACATCTAAGGAATTCCGCCGTCTTCTGGATCTGGTGTACATCGGAAACTGGATCTTGAATTCCACCCGGGGCGAAGACCGTTTTGCGGACTATGACCAGCTGGAAAGCAAGCTGTTTGCCCTGAGCCCCGCCCTGTCGGAGATCTGGAACGGCGAGGTGGTGCCCTCCCGGGCCTTTGCCGAGGGCGGCATCCACGAAGCCATTGCCTATTACGAGGACAATGTATTCTATGAGATCCTGGCCGAGGAGCTCTCCCGCCGGGATATGGACTATGCGGAGATCACCGATGACAATTACAACGAGATCCTGGGCCGCATGGATCAGTACATGACGGAATTCCAGGATTCCGGTGTCCAGCATCTGGTGCTGGACGAATAAACGAAAACCAAAGATTGAAAACCAAAGATTTTCCCTTTCCTGTGCCGGAAGCCCGGCACAGGCTTTTTTCATGCAAAGAGACGCTCTTCCCTTATTCCGTTTCCAGCAGGGCTTCTCCTGCCCGGAAGATATCACCGGCGCCCATGGTAATCACCACGTCCCCTTCCCGGACATTCTGCCGCAGGAACTCGGTCACCTCCGGCAGGGTCTCGCAGAAGGTGCTGCCGGGAATCTTTTCTGCCAGGTGGGCAGAGGAAATGCCGATGGTGTTGCGCTCCCGGGCGGCGTAAATCTCCGCCAGAACCAGCACATCCGCCTTTTTCAGCTGCTTTACAAAGTCATCAAACAGCGCCTGGGTGCGGCTGTATGTATGGGGCTGGAAGGCCAGCACCAAACGGCGGCCGGGCATAGAGGCGCGGACAGAGTCAATGGTGGCTGCCAGCTCATCGGGATGGTGGGCGTAGTCATCATAGATATCCGCCCCATGCCAGGTTCCCTTGGCTTCCATCCGGCGGCCTGCGCCGTGGAAGGTTTCCAGACCCCGGGACACCTTTTCGCCGGGGATGCCCATCATCCAGGCAGCAGCGGCGGCAGCCAGTGCGTTCATGGCATTGTGCTTGCCCAGAACGCCCATGTCCAGGTGGCAGTAGAACTTTCCGTCGCAGATCACGTCAAAGTGCCGCCAGTCGGGGCACATATTGGCTGCGTGGATGCGGTTGGTGTCCTTCAGTCCGAAGCTGACATAGTTCACGCCCTCCATGGCCTGGACGGTGTGCTCGTCATCGCCGTTGGCAATGACACCGAAGGTAGCCATTTCTGCGAACTTGTGGAAGGACTTCTGCACGTCTGCCAGATCCTTGAAGTAGTCCAGGTGATCGGCTTCCACGTTCAGCACCACTGCCAGGGTGGGGAAGAAATTCAGGAAGGAGTCACAGTATTCGCAGCTTTCCAGCACGATGGTATCTCCCCGGCCTACCCGGTGGCTGGCATGGAGCAGAGGCAGATATCCGCCGATCATAACGGTGGGATCCACCTTTGCCTCCATCAGAATGTGGGTCACCATGGAAGTGGTGGTGGTTTTGCCATGGGTGCCGGAGATGCACACGGCAGTCTTGTAGGCACGCATGATCTGTCCCCAGGCCTGGGCCCGCTCAAACACGGGGACACCGGCGGCACGGGCTGCGGCGATCTCCGGGTTGTCATTGTGGGCGGCAGCGGTACGGATGATGCAGTCCGCGCCCTGGATATTCTCGGCACGGTGGCCGATGGATACCGGGATCCCCTGGGCTTCCAGCTCCCGGGTGCCGTTGGAGCCGCTCATATCCGAGCCGGTGACCTCCATTCCCATGCCCTTGAGCACCAGACCCAGAGGCCGCATGGAAACACCGCCGATGCCCACCAGATGCACATGCTTGCCGGGCTTGAGGTAATTCGCAATTTCTTTATTTCTAAAAACGCTTTTGAACATATACGTCATACTCCCGTATCAAATCGTTGCCTTAATCTAACGCATTATACACCATCACAGCCACATTTACAACCACAAAAAAGTAATAACTGTTACGATTCCGACACCAAATGTTCATAATTACCCTGCTTTACAAAAATCGGACAGATTTCTTTTGAAACCTGTCCGATACTTTTGAAATTAATTCTGGCGGAAGCGAGCCAGGAAGTCTTTTGTCTGCTGCTTCTGGGGTGCGCCGAACAGATCCTTCGGTGCGCCCTCCTCGCAGATGACACCCTGGTTCATGTACACCACATGGTTGCTCACGTCCCGGGCAAAGGCCATTTCGTGGGTGACCACCAGCATGGTCATGCCCTCCTGGGCCAGCCGCTGCATGACACCCAGCACCTCGCCCACCATTTCCGGATCCAGAGCAGAGGTGGGCTCGTCAAACAGCAGTACCTCCGGATCCAAGGCCAGGGCACGGGCGATGGCCACACGCTGCTTCTGACCGCCGGAAATCTGCCGGGGCTTGGCGTGAATGTAGGGAGCCATGCCCACCTTTTCCAGGTATTCCATGGCGGTCTTCCGGGCACTTTCTTTATCCCGCTTCAAAACCTGCACCTGACCCACCACGCAGTTTTCCAGCACGGTCATGTTGTTGAACAGGTTGAAGGACTGGAACACCATACCCACATGGCTGCGGTATTCCGGCTGGTTCACGCCCCGGCCCACCACGTTCTTCCCATGGTAGAGAATCTCTCCGGAGGAAGGGGTTTCCAGAAGGTTAATGCACCGCAGCAGGGTGCTTTTGCCGGAGCCGGAAGCACCGATGACAGAGGTCACGTCACCCTTTTTCACGGTGAAATCAATATCCCTCAGCACCTCATGGGTACCGAAGCTTTTGGACAGGTGGTTCACCTGTAAAATTGCCTGATCCATATCAGTGTTCCCCCCTGTTACTTCTGTGCTTTTTTCCCTTGTATTCCCGGCTCTGCTCGTCAAAGGGTGTACCCTTGTCCGGGTGGCTGTAGGTTCCCGCAGTCATGACCAGAGGGTCTACCTGAACCAGCTCGTAGTCACTGGAACCGTCCATCTTCTTTTCCAGCCACCGCAGCAGGAAAGAGGCGATGAGGGTCATGCTCAGATAGCCGATCATTTCCACCGTTGCGGAGGGGAAGTACAGATAGCTGGTACCTACGGCAGCCTTGTGAGCGGAAAAAAACTCCGGGAAGCCGATGATGAACATGACAGAGGTGTCCTTGACATTGATAATAAAGTTGTTGCCGATCTGGGGCATGATGTTCCGCAGAGCCTGGGGCAGAATCACATGGGTCATGGTCTGCACATGGGTCATGCCGATGGCCTTGGCACCCTCGGTCTGCCCCGGGTCTACGGAGATGATGCCGCCCCGGACGGACTCGGCCATATAAGCGCCGGTGTTGATGGATACCACTAAAATAGCAGCGGCCCAAACGCTCTCAAACCGGGTAGCACCGTTTGTAAAGTAGGGAAGACCATAGTACAGGAACACCGCCTGGAGTACCATGGGCGTGCCCCGGAAAACTTCCACATAGATTCGCACAATGACCCGGATCAGCTTCAGGAAAAACTTCTTCACCGGGGAATCGCCGGGGGCATAGGGGATGGTATTGAGCACACCGCAGACAAAACCGATGACGCAGCCAATGGCAGTGGCCACCAGCGCCAGGATCAGAGTGCTGCGCATACCGCTTAAATAGGAGGCACCGTACTTTGCCCAGAGCTTGCCGATATCCGAGACAAGCTGAATCAGAATTTCCATGAATGTGTTTCTCTCCTTTGATTATTCACTCAGGGGCTGGACGGCAATGGCCTGGGCCATGAGTTCGTTCATATCGTCGGCGGTCATGCCGGTGAGGGCGGAATTGATCATGTCCTTCAGCTCCGTGTTGCCCTTGCGGACGGAAACGCCGATGTTGACATTTTCGGCACGAACTTCGTCGCTGAACTGGAAGTCCCCGTCGGTGCCGGAGAAGTCCAGGATGGTCATATCCGGGTAAGCCGCCACAGCGCCCTGGGCGGTGGGCATGTCGGTGCAGACAAAGTCAACAGCACCGGTTTCCAGTGCCATGAGCATGGCAGGAGCGGTTTCGGAAGCGGACTGAACCTTGGCACCCTGAATCTGGGGCAGACACTGGTCATACCAGATGGTGGCGATCTGAGCGGTGCACTTGCCGCCGGACAGATCAGCAATGGACTTGGCGCTGGCGTAGGGGCTGTCCTTCTTGGTAACGCATACGATGGTGGCATAGAAGTAAGGACCGGCAAAATCCACCTGCTCACTTCTTTCGGCGGTCATAGACTGACCGGCGATGACCGCATCAAACATACCGGACTGTACACCGGGTACCAGGGAATCCCAGTCAGACTGAGAAATCTTCAACTCCCAGCCGTTGGCCTCACAGATCCTCTTGGCGATCATCACGTCATATCCATTGGCATAGGAACCGGGCACATTGTCAATGGGCACTGCGCCGTTGGAGTCATCGCTCTGCACCCAGTTGTAGGGGGCGTAGGCGCACTCCATGGCAATGGAGAGTACGCCGTCCTCCACACCGGTAATGTTCCCGCCGCCGCAGGCGGTCAGGGTCAGCAGCATAGCCATAGCCAGGATCAGGGTCATAAATCTTCTCATTTTTCTTGCCTCTCTTTCGATTTTTTTGAATTTTTCGATGGAAACAAAAAAATGGATCGCTTGGAAAGCGATCCATGGGCATACGGAAATAGGTGCAGAAAATGCACACCGAACGGCCATTGATAGCGCTTCACAAGATACTTGTGACAGTCCGGCAGATCTTCTCTGACGGCCCAGCATCCCAAGCCCGGGCGGCTCAGGACACTTCGGCGGCGAACCCTTTCCCCCTGCCGGAATACCCGTTCCGGATGGCAGGCGTACTGATGTGAACCGCACCTCTATCTGTCCATTTTTTTGTTGTTGGGGTGAGTATATCACCGAAACCGCCGCTTGTCAACTGTTTTTCCGGAAAATGAAAACCTTTTTCCCCTTTTTGTTTTCTCTGTATCAGAGACATTTGTATTTCCATATAAAGTTGTAGAAAATGCACAACCGGAAGATGGGTATGGAAAAATCCCGGCCATGGTGATATAATGCAGGAAAAGGAGGGATCTGTATGAATCGTCCCCTTCCCGTGAAGATCCGGGAGTGGTTTGACACCAATCGAAAGAATAAATATGCCCTAAAGCCCTACCTTGTCCGTGACGGCAAGGTACATCCTGTGGCGGTGATCTGCCCCGGCGGCGGCTATCGGCGGATTTGCAGCTTCATCGAAGGACACCCCTACGCCAAGGCCCTCAACCGCATGGGCTATCACGCCGTTGTGGTCTATTACCGTGTCCGGGAGCAGGCCCTGTTTCCCAATCCCCAGGACGATCTGGCCCGGGCCATCCGGGAGACATTGTCCCACGCCCAGGACTGGAAGCTGGATATGAAGGGCTACTCCCTTTGGGGCTCCTCTGCCGGCGGACATCTGGCGGCCTCCTTCGGCACGGAAGCCCTGGGCTATGCCCATTACGGCCTGCCCAAGCCCGGGGCCATGATCCTGACCTACCCGGTGGTGACCATGGGAGAAAAAGCCCACCCCGGCAGCCGGAACTTCCTGCTGGGCCCAGCCCCAACGCCGGAGCTGGTGGAGAAAACCAGCATCGAAAACCAGATCACCCCCGCCTATCCCCCCACCTTCCTGTGGTGGGGCGACCAGGACGACACCGTAGACCTGGACAACAGCCGTATGCTCCAAGCCGCCCTGGAAGCAAATGGCATCCCCTGCCACTGCCGGGAGTACGCAAATGTCAATCACGGCGTCGGCATCGGCAAGGGACTTCCCTGTGAAGGTTGGTTTGAAGATGCGGTGCGGTTTTGGGAGGATGTTCGGTAGGAAGGATGGCAGGTGTATTCAGTCAGTTGGAACTTGCTATGATACGGGAGCGTGTGCGCTCTGGAATGGCGAACGCCAAAGCCAAGGGGAAACAGATCGGCAGACCGCAAGTAACCGCCGACAGTATTCCCGCAATCTTCCTCCGGCATTATCCCGCTTTCAAAAAGGGACAGTTGAATATTTCGGAATTGGCAAGGGTTTGCGATTTGAGCAGGACAACGGTTTATAAGTATATTGAGCTGTTGGAGAGATAAAAATCAAAAAGGGCAGAACGCAACAACGCTCTGCCCTTTTCGTTCCATTTTTCAAAGAAATAAATTAAAGGCTATTTTCGCTCGTACATTACTTCCAGACCTTTGTTCGGATGATATGTCCAAGAAACACGAAAATGCTTGTTCTCTGCGGTTTGCCGTCCCATCAATGCAGTAGTAGATACCATTTTTTGATAAACGGAGTTGGAAAAACCGAGTTTTTCATTCACAAATTTGATTCCATCCAAAGAGTCACTGGCTTTGCGGCTATTGTAAGAAACAGAATCTGGGTCAGCATTATTGGGGTTTGTGTCTATTTCCAAATAACTGCCATCTTGTGCTACCCCATTGTCGGCAAAAGGATATTGGCGCAGCATTTGAGAGACAACATGGGAGAAATAATTACGCTTATAGATGCTGCTGCCAACGAAAACGGATACAACCAAGAGTAAAACCAAAGCAATTAGAAGTATGCGCTTCTTGGCGTGTATGGTTTTGCGAGCAATTTCAAAAACGGAATGTACGCTAGGCATTTTTGTTTGTCCCTTTCGTGTATTCGTTATCCAAGCAAAATAAGTGTGTTCTCGTCATCGTCTGTCAGAGAAAGGTTTCCGTCTTTGTATGTATAATGAACCACCATCTCCTTAGGCTCATCTAGCTCATCTGTTCCACTGTTATCGACAAAGGTGTGGAAAGACAAATCAATGATACCGTCTTTCTTTGTGCTGACAGAGAATGTACCATTCCAAGCAGACATTGGTGTGTCATCTACCTGATTATAAAGTACCGCAGTTCCGCTGTTTCCATCCTCAAATTCAAAGATATAAACCTGATACATTGTTCCGACTGGAGCAGTCCAACTTCGTCCCCACTTACCATCCAATTTAGGCGCGACTTCCTCTGCTTGTTTTTGATAGTTGCTTCCGCAAGCGCACAAAGATAGGCACAGCACAAGCGCCAAGAGTAGGGAAATTGTCTTTTTCATTTGCGTTCCTTCTTTCTTAGAGTATACCAATAACCGATATTGGTTAATATGATTATACACCATATTCGGTTATCATGTCAAGTAAGAAAGGGGGCTGCGTCCCGTGATTTCTTACGATAATCTATGGAATGTCATGAAAGAGAAAGGCATCACACAATACATGCTTATCAAACGGTATAATATCAGCCCCGGACAGATCACACGATTAAAACGGAATGAAAGCGTCAGCACCCATACCATTGAAATGTTTTGCAGAATCCTGTCCTGTGAGGTTGGAGACATCATGAAGTATATTCCAGATGATTAGAGCGGAGAAATCTGCTCTTTTTCTCTTGGGAAGCATATCCTCATTTTCTTCATCAAAAACACCCCTAAAACGCAAAAACAGGAAGCACATCTTGCCGAATTTCTTCGGCAGGACGTGCTTCCTTGCTTCATTTTGGTGAAAAGTGGAGTTTGAACTTTTGAGGTTCAAAAGTATGGGTTTAACCTTACTTCTTCAGTGCTTCCTCAACAGCAACAGCCACGGAAACGGTAGCGCCGACCATGGGGTTGTTGCCCATGCCCAGGAAGCCCATCATTTCCACGTGTGCGGGGACGGAGGAGGAACCGGCGAACTGGGCGTCGCTGTGCATACGGCCCATGGTGTCGGTCATGCCGTAGGAAGCGGGGCCTGCTGCCATGTTATCGGGGTGCAGGGTACGGCCTGTGCCGCCGCCGGAGGCAACGGAGAAGTACTTCTTGCCCTGCTCGATGCACTCCTTCTTGTAGGTGCCGGCAACGGGGTGCTGGAAGCGGGTGGGGTTGGTGGAGTTGCCGGTGATGGACACGTCCACGCCCTCATGGTGCATGATGGCAACGCCCTCACGGACATCGTCACAGCCGTAGCAGTTGACGGCGGCGCGCTCGCCCTCGGAGTAGGGGATCTTCTGCACCACGGTCAACTCGCCGGTGTAGTAGTCAAACTTGGTCTGCACATAGGTGAAGCCGTTGATCCGGGAGATGATCTGAGCAGCGTCCTTGCCCAGGCCGTTCAGGATGACCCGCAGGGGCTCCTTACGGGCCTTGTTGGCGGAACGGGCAATGCCGATGGCGCCTTCAGCGGCAGCGAAGGACTCGTGGCCAGCCAGGAAGGCGAAGCATTTGGTCTCGTCCCGCAGCAGCATTGCGCCCAGGTTGCCATGGCCCAGACCAACCTTGCGGTCCTCAGCAACGGAGCCGGGGATGCAGAAAGCCTGCAGGCCGATGCCGATGGCCTCAGCAGCCTCAGCGGCGGTCTTCACGCCCTTCTTCATGGCGATGGCAGAGCCGACACAGTATGCCCATGCAGCATCCTCAAAGGCGATGGGCTGGATGCCCTTAACGATCTCGTAGGGATCAAAGCCCTTGGCCTTGCACATTTCCCGGCACTCTTCCACGGAGTTCAGGCCGTACTGTGCGAGGACACCGTTGATCTTGTCGATTTTTCTTTCGTAACCTTCAAACAGAGCCATTTTCGTGTCCTCCTATTATTCCTGACGGGGGTCGATGTACTTCGCAGCACCGGCAAAGCGGCCGTAGGAACCCTTAGCCTTCTTCAGTGCTTCGTTGGCGTCGTCGCCCTTCTTGATGAAGTCCATCATCTTGCCCAGGTTGATGAATTCATAGCCGATGATCAGGTTGTCTGCATCCAGAGCCACGCGGGTGACATAGCCCTCGGCCATTTCCAGATAACGGGGACCCTTCTCACGGGTGGCGAACATGGTGCCCACCTGGCTGCGCAGGCCCTTGCCCAGGTCTTCCAGGGAAGCGCCAACTGCCAGACCGCCTTCGGAGAATGCGGACTGAGAACGGCCGTAAACGATCTGCAGGAACAGCTCACGCATAGCGGTGTTGATGGCATCGCACACCAGGTCGGTGTTCAGAGCTTCCAGAATGGTCTTGCCGATCAGGATCTCAGATGCCATTGCAGCGGAGTGGGTCATGCCGGAGCAGCCCAGAGTCTCCACCAGAGCCTCCTCAATGATGCCTTCCTTGATGTTCAGGGTCAGCTTGCAGCAGCCCTGCTGGGGTGCGCACCAACCGATGCCGTGGGTAAAGCCGGAGATGTCCTGGATCTGCTTGGCCTGAACCCACTTACCCTCTTCGGGGATGGGTGCGGGGCCGTGATAGGCGCCCTTGGCCACGGAGCACATATTCTGTACTTCTGCACTATAAATCATGGCAATTTTCCTTTCTTTTCAAAAGACATTTGTCTTTGGATTTACGATCTGATACTATTTCCTGATTAAAATCTTAATTTTAATCAGGAAGGCATCGCCTGACGGCGCTGCCTGTTTTGTGATTTATAAGGAAAGAAATCACAAAACAAGTCTCATATGAACTCCATGCCCTTC
>Ga0129311_1002465_pt1 | contig 11127 bp, 8 predicted proteins | sample Go1ome_FD_94435 | JGI IMG/M metagenome (GOLD analysis project Ga0129311, IMG submission 94435) | Western lowland gorrila individual fecal microbial communities from Wisconsin, USA - Go1022B metagenome | ecosystem: Host-associated > Mammals > Digestive system > Large intestine > Fecal | place... | reverse complement strand
CGCCATCTCACCATCATCTGTGAGCAGTAATTGAAGTGCTTCCTTAGCACTATCAAGCCTGCCCGTCGCATTCAGACACGGACCTAGCACAAACCCCAGATGATACGAGGATAACTTCTTTCCACTAAGTCCGGCAGCTTCTATCAAAGCCTGAAATCCCTTATTCTTTGTATTTGGGAACACATCAAGACCACGCTTGACATATATCCTATTCTCATCAGTAAGAGACATTATGTCACACTGCGTTGCTATAGCCACAAACTCTATATACCTGTCACTGTCACCCCATGGCTTACACATAACCTCGTATAAGCACTGTAAGAATTTGTACGCTACCGTCGCACCGCATATCTCCTTAAATGGATATGGACAGTCAGGTCTCTTTATATCTATGATAGCATCAGCATCTACCCATCTGTACTGCTTTATTCCTGAATCATCCAACTCATACTTTAACTCGTGATGGTCAGTAACTATTACTGTCATACCATATTCCTTTGCAAGTGCGATTGCCTCAAATGCTGAAATTCCATTGTCGCAGGTTATAATTGTATCAACGTTATCCCTCCTGGCATCATTGATTATGCGTACATTTATACCATAGCCATCTCTTATTCTGTCAGGTATATCATAGCTTACATTGGCGCCAAGACTTCTTAATCCATCATACAGAATATATGTTGACGTTATTCCATCTACATCATAGTCGCCAACAACACGGATACTTGCATCAGCCTTTATCTTGTTGCTCATGATATTACATCCAAGCTCCATATCAGCCATACTCCATGGGTCTCTGACATCACTTATCTTTCCGTAAAGGTATTTCCCTATATCCTCCCTGCTCACGCCTCTGTTAGTTATAACTCTGGCTATCACAGGACTGATGCCATATTCCGCTGCTATCCCATCAAAATCTGCCTTTTTTGCATTAACACGCCAGTTCATTTCCATATAAGCAACCTCTGTCTCTTAAAATAAAATCGAGCAGCTACACTAAGTATTACTCAATGCAGCCGCCCGGCTGAATACATGGCCTCACAGGCTATGCATTTTTCTTCTTACCTATACTCTTCATATAGAACCAAAGTGGTCCTGTGATACACGCTGATGAATAAGCACCACATACAATACCAACCATAAGTGTAAATGTGAATTCCTTAAGTGATGAAACTCCCATTATAAACAATACAAAAACCATGACAAATGTCGTGAGCGATGTGTAAATTGTTCTTGTAAATGTCTGTGCTATACTTGTATTTACAACCTCTGCAAGAGGTGTCTTCTGATCCATAATCTTTCTGTTCTCACGTATACGGTCGAAGATAATGATTGTAGCGTTTATTGAGTAACCAACTATAGTAAGCATACAGGCAATAAATGTATTACCAACTGACAGCTTTGCTATTGAGTAAACTGCAAATACAACCATTACGTCATGTATAAGTGCCATAACTGCACTCGCACCAAACTTCACATCTGAGAATCGAATAGCTATATAGATAAGCATAAGCACTGATGAAATCGCAATAGCTATAATCGCATCCTTCTTCATCTCGCCACTTATTGTCGAGCTTATACTCTGTGTCTGAATCTCTGATACCCCAAAATTATTCTTAAGTGCATTCTCTAATGCTTCGTTCTGTCCATCCTCCTCGGAGAGCTCAGGTGTCTTAAAGATAACCTGATTTGTTCCCTCAACCGTCTGAATCTGGATATCAGCAGCAGATACACCTACTGTCTGCGTTATCACAGGAACAACCTCTGACTCTGCACGCTCAAGTGTATACGGCTCATCAAATGTTACAGTTGTTGATGTACCACCTGTAAACTCAAGGCTGAAGTTAAGAATACGACCATCATTAGCCTTGTTTATTGGAAGGAATACAAGACCTGCAATTATTACAATTGCCGATATAACGAAACATATCTTTGCATTCTTAACAAAATTAACAACCTTAGGCTGCTTAGCCTTACCAAAGCACTTCTCATTTGTAACTCCAAGAGTAACAAATGCATTAAGCAACATCTTAGTAATTACAAGTGCTGTAAACATAGATAAGATAATACCTATCATAAGTGTTGTTGCAAATCCCTTTATACTACCTGTTCCAAGCATCATAAGAACAAATGCAGCAATCAGAGTTGTTATATTACCATCCAAAATAGCTGATAAAGCCTTAGAGAAACCTGCTGTAACAGCATTTCTTACGTTGTTTCCTGCCGCAATCTCTTCCTTGATACGAGTGAAGATAATTACGTTTGCATCAACCGCCATACCGATTGAAAGGATAATACCTGCAATACCCGGAAGCGTAAGCGTAATGTTTCTTACACTCAAGAGGAGAAGCATTATAACAACATATGCAACAAGTGCAAGCGAAGCAACAACTCCAGGAACAAGATATATTACTATCATGAGTACACATACAATTACAAGACCAATTGCGCCGGCCTTTAAGCTGCTGCTTACTGCCTCCTGACCGAGCTTAGCACCAACTATATTGTACTGAAGCTGAGATAATTCAAGTGGAAGAGCACCAATCTTGATTGTATCAGCAAGCTGCTGTGCCTCCTCAAGAGATGATATTGAATCGATAACCGCACTACCATCTGTTATTGCTGTCTTAACAGTAGGGGCACTTGCTATCTCTCCATCATATATAATATAAATAGGCTTACCAATGTTAGCTGCTGTAGCTGCTGCAAACTTTGTTGTACCCTCCTCAGTAAATGCCAGCTGAACAAGGTATGACTTAGAGATACTTTCTGATGAATCCTGACCTGCCTGTGCATTCTTGATATCTGCACCGGTAATCAGCGCTGTGTATTCTTTGCCAGCCTCTCGAAGCTGCTCATTCTCATAATCAAGGAATTCCAGCTGTCCAGGTGTACCAAGGTCAGTAAGGATATCATGTGCATCATACTTGGTTGTATCTACAGGAATCTCTACAGTTATTCTGTCGTTGCCTTCCTGATATACCTCACCCTCAGAGCTATAAGCATCAACTCTTCGCTGAAGCTTGTCTACTGTTGCCGCAATCTCATCACTTGTAGGATCCGGCGTTGTTATCTCATATGTTACAGATAAACCACCCTGCAAATCAAGACCAAGAGGTATATCCTCAGTCTTGCCAACATGATCAGAACCTACGCCCATAATTGCCATGTAGATGCCGCCTGCTAAAAGCAATGTAAACACCAATAAGGCAATTACCGCATTTCTCTTTGCTTTCTTCATTATACTTCTCCTTCTTCTACTTCTTCGGCAGCATCAGCTAAAGCCGCCTTTATCATAATTGCACATTCAACTCGTTTCTGCTGCAGCTTACAACCAATATCGTAAGCATCAAGTATTGTGCCATGGAACTGATATGAATTAGCTGCACAACCGCCGCTGCAATAAAATCTTGCGAAGCAGTCCTTACACTTATCCTTAGCGTAAACATTGCACTGCTTAAATTCATCAACTATATCGTTACGCTCAATTCCGTTATATATATCACCAAGCTTGAAATCCTCGTTGCCAACAAACTGATGGCATGGATATAAATCTCCAGTCGGTGTAACTGCAAGATACTCTGTTCCCGAACCACATCCTGAAAGACGCTTGTAAACACAAGGTCCGCCATTCAAATCAATCATGTAATGGAAGAAGGTCACCGGTTTGCCTGCTTTATGTCTCGCGATTATATCTCTGGCAAGCTTGTCGTACTCTGCACAGATTGTATCGATATCCTCCTCGCGAATAGCAAACGGACTTTCATCAGGTGATACAACAGGCTCTATGGAAATCTCCTTGAATCCAAGATCTGCCATACACTTAAAATCTTCTGTAAAATCAAGATTATTTCTAGTAAATGTTCCTCTTACATAGTAGCTCTTATCCCCTCTGTTCTCCACAAACTTCTGGAACTTAGGAACAATAATATCATAGCTCCCCTTTCCATTTCTGGTTGGTCGCATTGCGTCATTCACGTTCTTTCTTCCGTCAAGACTTAAGACAACATTAGATATCTCTCTGTTACAGAAATCCATAACCTCATCATTCAAAAGCATACCATTGGTAGTAAGGGTAAAACGGAAATTCTTACCCGCCTCCTTCTCTCTGCTTCTTCCGTAGGCAACCAATTCCTTCACAACATCAAAGTTCATCAAAGGCTCTCCGCCAAAGAAATCAACCTCAAGATTAACTCTGTTTCCGGAATTCTCTATCAAAAAGTCAAGAGCACGTTTACCTACCTCTAAGCTCATAAGCTCACGCTTCTGTCCATGATACTCGCCCTCGTCTGCAAAACAGTACTTACAGGCCAGATTACAGTCATGTGCAATATGCAGGCACAGTGCCTTAACCACTGTCTTTCTCTTCTTAAAATCAATTATAACATTTTTATATACATCCTCAGTAAAGAGCTGCCCATTATCAGCTAACTCCTTAATATCAGAGTATGCATCCTGAATATCTTCCTTAGTATACTTATTACCATACTTCTCTGTCATAGCTGCTATGATGTCATCCAAGTCTGTACTCTCATACAAGGCTATCATATCATAGACCAGCTCGTCCACAACATGAACTGATCCGCTACATACATCAAGTACGATATTGTAACCATTATTTTTGTACTGGTGTACCATAACTACTGACTCCTTAAATAATAACGCAACGAAAGAGGACTATCTTTGGATGGTCCCCTTCTGCCGTTACGCAATATGTATTACTGATATTACTTGTTCTCGCAGCTCTGATTACCTACTGTGCAAGATGTCTTACAAGCAGACTGGCAAGATGTCTGACATTCGCCGCATCCACCCTTAACTACAGTGCTCTTCAAAGTCTTCTCAGTTAAAGTCTTAATTCTCTTCATTATGTGCCTCCTTATTCTCAATCCTTAAAATCTACAACAGATATTTCTTAGCATATCACATTTTCAGTATAAATAAAAGCATTTTTTAACTTATCATGCCACCAAGTGTCCCTCCGCCTATACAGAGCAACAGGGTTGACAAACCATCTGTTGCAATAATATTTCCACCCTTCGATGTAACAAGGGATGCACCAAATATTATAAGTGCATAGCAGAGTCCTATCAGACAGCCCCAGAGGAATTTGCGCTGTTTCATCTGCTTGCCCATCACAAGTCCACCCACAGCAGAAGCAAAAATATAGATAAACGTAATCGCAAACTCAACTGTTTTTTCATTTAATCCCAGCTTATACATAGCAAACGCAAGCCCAAACAAAGCTATCCCCGTTACGATATATGATATAATGAGTGCTTTAAGTCCGCTTGCAAGTCCATAACCTCTAGACATATCTATCCCCCCACACATAATTAATCATAGATAATTATATGTGGCATAACCTCAAAGTATGTCTTAGCAAGCCTCTTAAGATATCTCGCCCGCCTTCTTAAGTACAGCCTTAGTAATGACAGGCCCTATAAGTTCATATATGACAACGCCGCAAAGAACAATAGTCTTTATTCTTGCACCATATTCCGGAAGCGATGCAGCGGCAGAGGTTGCAAGACCTATAGCAACTCCCTCCTGTGGAACAAGTGTAAGTCCCAGCCACCTGCTTACAACCTTAGGTGCTTTAGACATCTTTGCCCCAAGTGCTGCTCCAAGTGCTTTACCGACAACTCTTCCAACTACATAAACCGCACCCACAAGACCTACAGATGCAATAATTGTTACATCAAGCGATGCACCTGATATGATAAAGAACATCATATATATAGGTGGTGTAATTCTATCTAACGGCTCATATATCTTGCTTCTGTACTTAGACATATTAACAAACACAAAGCTTAACATCATACATGCAAGCAATGATGAAAATCCTACTAAATCAGAAACTCCGACACATAAGCATATCATCATCATTGTAAGTGCAAGTCTGTTACCACGACCTGTATAAACATTTACCAAAAACACCATAAGAAGTCCAAGTAATGTACCAAAAGCAAGTCCACCGATAAGTTCAATAACCGGCGCTATAAGTAATTTACCTATAGACGCTGTTCCATGTGAGCTTATTACATTAGCAGCAGCCATCGATATTCCAAATGCCATAAGTGCTACTGCATCATCAAGGGCTACTACAGGAAGCAGAGTATTGGTAACCGGTCCCTTAGCCTTGTACTGCTTGACAATCATAAGTGTTGAGGCCGCTGCAGTCGCAGAAGCTATGGCACCCATCGCAAGTGCAAAGGTTATATCATAACCAAGTAAAAGCAGGCACACATCAACAATTACAACGGCACCAAGACCTTCCATTATACCTATTATTATCGGTGCTTTACCTACCTTCCTCAGGAAACTTATCTTAAATTCTGCACCTATTGAAAATGCAATACAGCCCAAGGCAAGCTCTGTTATTATGTTCATGCTATCTAACAAATCCTGCGTCAATATTCCAAGGCAATGTGGACCTAGAAGCAATCCTATTACAAGATATCCGGTAACATTAGGAAGTTTCATTAATTTTACTATCTTGCCAGCTATAAGAGCTGCCATAAGCATTATCGCTATATAAGTTAATGTATTCAGATCCATCATTTATGCCCCCAAACCATCTACAAACGATACAGGTAATGCGAACATAATTCCGGTATTAGGCTCCTCAAGTCCTACTACAGTCTTTATTATCTTTCTGGATTTCTCTAATTCATCCTCATTCATAACAAACAGCATAGTCTTTACCACCTCATGGTCATCATCCGCAAGTATAGAGCGAAGCATACCAAATATAGGAAGGTCATCCATCTGTTCAATCACACTAGCCATGCCTACTCCATCAATAATTGTTCCGCCATGTACCCCATTTTCGGCAAGCTCCTTGCATATCTCCGCAACAAGCTCCTCTCGTTTCAAAATTACTACAAGCAAATTCATCTCTAATTCTCTCCTCTCTATATTATTTCACACAAGTGCGTCATATTATCATAGATTTGTTTAACGTAAGGTGCTATCTCATCATTAGGTTTTATAAGATCAACCACCATTACAGCATATAAACCTGCCGTTCCTGCAGACTTTATACCATTTATAGAATCCTCAACTGCCACAGTCCTGGCTGGTTCTACATCAAGCTCTTCACAAGCCTTAAGATAAATATCAGGAGCTGGTTTCCCGTGTTCCACCATGTTGCCAAACACCAGCTTATCAAAATATTTATATATATCATGGGCAGTCAGATATCCAATAGCACGCTCCCTTATGGTAGATGTAGCAAGACCAACCTTTATACCTTTATCCTTAAGGTATGCCAGAGTCTCTTTAACACCATATTTTAATTCAACGCCATTAGCAGCAATATAAGCATCAAGGTTAGCCATAAGCTTCTCGCGAAACTCCATATAATCTATCCCTCTTCCAACAATACTCTCAAATATAGGTTTATTGCTGTATTTATTGCCACCTGCAATGTGCTCACATGCGTAGACAAGGACATCCTCAGGTATACCCCTTTTTCGTCCTTCCTCCATCTGAAATCTTCTGTATAATTTCTCTGTATCGGTTATGACACCATCCATGTCAAACACAACTGCCTCAAACATATCCTTCACCTCTTAATCAACCTTAATACAGATAGCCGAATAGTTATCAGTTTTAGTCATATCTGCACGAGCTATTACAAGCTCCGTCATGGCATTAAGCCACTCCGCGGCATTAGCAGTCTCTCTGTACAAGCGTAACATATCTTCCTCTTCGACATATTCCCAGAAACCATCTGTCATAAGTACAAATGCATGTGTTTCATCACGCTCCAGTATCGCACTTATATCATAGGACTTCTTGCCCCATGCCGTTCCCATAACACGTAGAAGCTTATTTCTGTCCTCATGATTTCTTATCTCAGACTCTTTTATCTCGCCCATATCACACAATAACTGTACCATACTGTGGTCTCTGGTTCTCTCATATCTATAACCATCACCATAAATATGATACAGGCGACTGTCTCCTATATGAGCCCACTTTATCTGACTCTCAGTGATAACAAGCACCACCAGAGTTGTTTTCATGGCATCAACCATTCCGCGTTCTCTCTGCAATGCAAGCAAGCCTGCCTGAGCAGTCTCAAATGCATCCCCTAGAAATGTAGGTGTATCTCCCGTTTCCATGAACATAGAAGCTACTGTTTCTGCCACATACTGTGATGCTACCTCGCCACATTCATGACCGCCTAATCCATCACATAAAATAAAGCACTCTGAATTACCATTAATCACATGTTTTATGTAATCTTCATTGTTGTCTCGCCCACCCTTATTGGTTATCAACGCCGAATCTATCATCCATACACCTCCGTAATCATCACAATACATTACACATATCTTCTCTTTTGACATATTATCACAGCAGAAAGGAAATGTACATAATTTCACAGAATAAACATTGATTTCAATCACTATATCACATATAATATATAAGTAAATATTTACAGATATTCCCTCTGAATATCTTTACCATTTTGCACTTGGAGAGGTAGAGAAAAAGGAGGAAGTAATGTACAATTATCACAATTTAAAGTTAAGCTTTAGTGAGGAAACAGTCAAAGCCGCCCAGGATTTAAGACTGATTGATGATGCACTATTTCGTTTAGTTACCGCTGATATTTCTGCCTGTCAGGAAATGCTTCAGACACTCCTAGGCACAAAACAACTCAAGGTTCTGAAAGTAACACCACAAAGTACAGTAACTAGTCTTCACCGCGAGATTATATTAGATGTTTTATGTGAATTAGATGATAAACTCATAAACATTGAAGTTCAAAAAGGCACGAAAAATAACGATATAAAACGAACTAGATTTCATCTGTCTTCCATCACAGCAAACTCAACGCCAAAAGGTACAGAATTTAACGCTGTGCCAAACGTAACTATTATTTATATCACCGAATATGATGCGTTACAAAATGGTCAGGTATTTACCGAACTCAAAATGTGTCAAAAAATAGGCGATACCTACATTCCTATAGATGATGGTGGTATCATATATTATGTCAATACCGTCATCAAAGATAACACGGATATAAGTGAATTAATGCAACTGTTTATACAGAAGGATTCATTTCATAGCACCAAATTCCCCAATATAAGCAAACGCATCAACTATTTCAAAGAAACAGAGGAGGGTGGTAAAAAAATGTGTGAGATTATTGAAAAGCTTGCTAACGAGAGAATTGAACAAAAAGCTATCGAAAATGCAAAAATAATGTTATTACATGGTGATGATATATCTTATATTTCACAAATTACAGAACTCACCCCAGAAGAAATTTGCGAACTTCGTAATCAGCTTAATATTTGATTCGCAAAAATAAGGCATGGTTTTTATTCCATGCCTTATTTAATGTTGCTTCTTATTAATTTATCTTACTTCTTCTTTTTCTTAGCTATTATGAAGAATATCACTCCACCTACAAGCAATACGGCAATGATTATTATGATTACAATAAGTAATACATTAACATCCTTACCATACTTGAATTCTATGGTCTGCTCAGCTTCGTTGCCGGCAACGTCCACAGCCTTCATATATAAGGTGTAAGTTCCTTCCTTAGTTACATCTATATGGGCTGAATTCTCTGAGATATCTATTGCCTGACCATTAAGGGTAACCTCTGCGAGCTTATCCTCGTCAAGCTGCAGTGATACATCTATTGAGTAATCTGCCTGCTTAACCTCTCCATCCTCAACACCTGTTACAATAAACACAGGTGGTTTAGTATCAAGCACAAATGACACAGACTTCTCACTGTAATGTCCAAGCTCATCCTCCGCTGTTACAAGAAGTGTATATGAACCGTCCTCAATATCAGATACGCCATCATATTCACTACCATTTAAGTACATATGGACCTCGCATACTGTAAGATCTGATACCATCTCATCAAGATCAAAGTCAAGGTCAACCGATGTAAGAATTCTTCCATCTAAATCATCAAGACCTGTTATTACTGGAGCTGTCTTATCGATGGTAAAATGTACTGCACTTGAATGTTTGTTACCTGCTGTATCAGTAGCCGTAACTGTTATGTCATATATACCATCATCTGCGTAGCTCTCATTAATAACAGTAGGATTTCCATGCTGATTGAATGATGAGAACGACAATGTATTCTTCTTACCATTCATATCTGTTCTTGTTCCCTCTATAGATACTGTCTTTGAGCTATAGAAATCATCATTAATCTCAGCCTTGAATTCAACTGTCTTATCTGTAACATCATAATTATTTACACCTGTAAGAGTAACAACCGGAGCTTCACGATCAATAGTAAATGTCTGATTGGTAGAGCTCTTATGTCCTATACGGTCTGTAGCGGTGAACTCCATTCTATAGACACCTGTCTCAGAGAGTGTCTCAGTTGTTACAGTCTCATACGCTGTAGGAGTTACATTTATCGTCTTGTATAAAGCCTCCTCGCTACCATCTCCAGCTTTTCTATAGATGGTTATAACTCCGCTTGCATCCTTCCAGAAAGCTTCCTTTAATATAAAGCTTACATTTGCAGAATTAGCAGATGTTCCGCCTCCACTTATTCCCGATATAGAAACATCCGGAGCAGTCTTATCTATTCTGAAGCTTACACTTCTCGTTGCACTCTGATTATTAGCCATATCAATAGTGTAGAAATTCAGTGTGTAATCGCCCTCATCACTGAAGGTAAAGCTTCTGTTCTGTGTCTGTAAATACTCAGATGTCATAGTCTGCTGGTCAGGTCTGGTTATCGCCACCTGATAATAAAAATCAGCTGCATCCACTGTCATATCTGATACATTAACTGATACAGTAGAATCTCCTGAACAATCTACAACTCCTCTTGATTCCTGATATGGAAGTCCATTTAATACAAGCGAAATTGCAGGAGCTGACTTATCAATTATAAATTCAACCTGCTTCTCATCAGCATTATTTCCTGATATATCAACAGCATTTATCTTAATTACATGTCTGCCCTCACCAGATACATTTATTGTTCCTGTAGCTGCACTCCAATTAACCTCAACCGGTGAATCGTTATCAGTTACCGTGATGCTCTTAATATTCTCATCAGAGCATGTAAATGTTACACCTACATCTGAACGATAATACATGTCTGTACCATCAGCT
>Ga0129311_1002464_pt1 | contig 11136 bp, 7 predicted proteins | sample Go1ome_FD_94435 | JGI IMG/M metagenome (GOLD analysis project Ga0129311, IMG submission 94435) | Western lowland gorrila individual fecal microbial communities from Wisconsin, USA - Go1022B metagenome | ecosystem: Host-associated > Mammals > Digestive system > Large intestine > Fecal | place... | reverse complement strand
TCTTCCCCGGCAATTCCTTTGAAGGATGGAAGGCTGATTATGACGACAATGCCGTTGACCGCAGAGTCAGCAACAGCATATACGTTACTTTGAATTTTACTCCCGCCCTCAGCCTGCGCACGTCTTTAGGACTCGATTTTGAGAATAACAACCGTTATATCTGGTATGGAAACGGAACATCTTTCGGGTATGAGATGAACGGCGCAGCTTCAATACTCGGATCTTCCATTTTCAAGTACAATGCGAAATCCGAACTGACTTGGAACCGTTATTTCTCGAACGACCATCATCTTGTCGCGAAAGCAGCGGTCGAAGCACTTGGCGAATGGACGAAGTTCAACACTATGAACGGTACGGACTTCTTCTCGCACGTCCTGCGCGCGAGAGGACTGCGTCTTGCGGCGAGCAAGGCTGTCCTGCACAAGTTCAACCACGAGTACGGCACCTGGGGCGTGTACGCTGATGTGAATTACAGCTTCAGGGATATCGCCGGAGTCAATGCCGTCCTGCGTGCGGACAATACTCCACGTTATGATGACGGCAGGATGTCCCTTTACAAGGGAGCGGACGCGTGGTTTGATTTGCGCAGCGCCTTTTTCCCGGGCAATTCCATCGTTTCCACCCTCAGGCTGACCGGAGGCTATGGCGAAGCCGGCCGCGAGCAGTATGTCCCTTACGGACTTTATTCCGAGTATATTTCCGGTTCATATCCTGCGGTCGACTCTTCTCTCCAGATGTTCTATGAGGGCCTTAACCGGGTCAAGAGCGTCGAGGGTAATGTCGGTGTCGACCTTGGTTTTGCGTCCGACCGGGTGAAATTGCACTTCGCTTATTATGACAAGCTTACCAATGACGCGTTTTATGCCTATCGTTTCGGCGGAGAGGACAGCAGCGGATACTATTGGAAGTATGCTGCGCGCGCAGACGAGTTCAGCCAGTCGTCCCTTATCGGCAACCGCGGGTTTGAAACTGACCTGGATGTCAGGATCATAGATACGAAAAAGGTTAAATGGACCCTTAACGCAAATGCTTCCTATAATGTGTGCCAGATGCTCAGGGTTGATGCGGCGGATGCTTCCGGCAGGGCTGTCGGCGACGGTGTCTTTGCCAATGCGAACGCAGTAGGGTTCACGGTAGGTGCCTTGTATGGATTCAGAGTGGATGAGAACGGCGCCTATGTCGACAAGACAGGTGACGGCATAATCAATGAATTCGACAAGGATATCATCGGTAATCCCAATCCGAAGATTTCGGGAGGTATCGGCACCACCCTGCAGGTGGCAGGCTTTACCCTCGATCTCCTTGCAAACGGCGCCGCAGGTTTCGACATACTCAATATGAATGAACTTCTGTTCAATGAGGCGGCTCCGTACCAGATTTCTGAAACTTACGTCGAGAAAGGTGACTATCTGCGCCTGAGCAGGGTGTCGCTGGGCTATTCCATACCTATGAAAAAGGTGAAGTGGGTGAAGGACCTGAACGTGTCGGTCAGTGCCTTGAATCTGCTCACCCTGTCTTCCTACAGCGGATGGAATCCAGAGGTGAACTGTTTCGGATCAACCTATCTGTCCAGCGGTATCGATTACGGCTCCTATCCTACGGCCCGTTCCATCGTTGCCGGTATCAGTCTTAAATTTTAATCGCGCAAGACAATGAAAAAAATCAATAACATTCTTCTGCGTAGCATTTTACTTGTATCACTGGTCTTCGCCGGTCTGACCGCCTATGCCCAGACAAGGATTACCGGTACTGTAAAAGATACCAAAGGCGTTCCTGTTATAGGTGCGGCTGTGATTCTGAACGGCAGCACTTCAGTTGCCGCTATGACGGATATGGACGGTAAATATACGCTTGTGATTCCGGCATCCGCCAAGAAGCCCCAGCTCAGGGTGAATATGATGAGCTATGTCGAGCAGATTGTGGATGTCGCCGGACGCGCGGTAATCGACGTCGTTCTTGAGGAGGACACCCAGGAACTTGAAGAAGTTGTCGTCGTCGGTTACGGCTCTATGCGTAAGAGCGATCTTACCGGTTCGGTGTCTTCTGTCAGGATTGACGAAGGCGATGCCGCCCGCAGCTCTTCCATCGACCAGCTTCTGCAGGGCCACGCTGCCGGTGTGCAGGTCCTCAGCAACGGCGGTGCGCCTGATTCCGGTGTTTCAATCCGCATCCGCGGTCTGAGCTCCTTCAACGGAAGCACTGAACCTCTGTACGTCGTGGACGGAATTATCATCAACGCCAGCCAGGGCGGAGAAACCCTGCTCAGCCGTGGTCAGGACAATTCCGATTCCAGCGAGTCCATCAACGGACTTATGGGACTGAACCCCCAGGACATCGCTTCGATGGAAATCCTCAAAGATGCTTCGGCAACCGCCATATATGGTGCGATGGGTGCGAACGGTGTCGTTATTATTACGACAAAGTCGGCTACGAGCGACCGTCCGGTCGTTAATTTCAGTGCCGGCGCCGATGTCACCTCATTGTACAAGAAGCTTCCGGTACTCAGTTTTGATGAATATGTGGATTTCCTCTTTATGAAGAAAGAGGCCGAACCTACGAATACCTCCATTGATACGTATCTCGGATACATATATGAAGATCCGGCCAACCGTACCGGACTTAAAGTGAAACCTGCCGACTGGCAGGAGGAGTGTCTCCGCACGGCGGTAGGGCAGAGGTACTATCTGTCCGTAAGCGGCCGTCCGAAGAGTTATTCATACTCTTTCTCTCTCGGTTTCAATGATAAGCCTGGTATTGTCAAGAACACCGGAGTCAAGCAGTACACCGGACGTCTCAACCTTGACAAGGTTGTCAACAAGCGCCTGAAATTCGGAACCAAGACAAGTCTGGCATATATCGATTCCGATATGACCCAGGCGACCGGAGGCGGAAGAATGACCGCTGCGACTTCGCTTATACGTTCTATGACCACATATCGTCCGTATTCCACGGATAACCAGGACCTTGAGGATGAAGAGGATGACTCTTTGCGCTCAAGCCCCGACCGTTGGGTCAACAAGCTGCACTTTATCAATACACGCCAGGAGTACCGTATTACCCCGAGCCTCTATGCGGATTACAAGATACTGCCCTGGCTTTCTTTCAGGAGCACCCTCGGAGGCGATTACCGCAACCGTGAACAGAACAAGTTCAAGTCTGCGAGAATCAACACGACTTCGGACGGAAGCAACGGGGCGTCAGGCACGTTTGAAAGCTTTAACTGGAACTGGGACAATATGCTGCAGATTGACAAGACTATTAAGAACCACCGCATTTCCGGAACCTTGGGTACCACCGCACGCAGTTCTTTCTCGTCCAACCAGACTATCGAGGGATGGAATATCGACCAGTACAAGGGCGGTATGCCTTCATTGAACACGGCGCCCAATACGAGAATCTCGTACACCGAGAGCGAGAGTTCCACTCTCTCTTTCCTTGCCCGTGCCATATATAATTACAAAGAACGTTATATCCTGACCGCGACTTATCGTCTGGACGGCTCTTCCAAGTTCCAGGGCAGGAATAAATGGGCAAGCTTCCCTTCATTCGCTTTTGCGTGGAGACTGAATCAGGAGCCTTGGTTCAAGGTCCCGGCCATATCTTCCGCCAAGTTGCGCCTGAGTTGGGGACGTGTAGGAAGCCAGTCTGTAAGCAATTATGCGACGCTTTCCAATTTCGCGAATACGACCCTTCCTTCTCACGACTTGGGAAATGATGCCGAGTATGTGGTCGGCCTTTATCCGAGCAACCTCGCCAATCCCAATCTCAAGTGGGAGACTACCGAGTCTTTTAACGGGGGCCTTGACCTTGGCTTCTTCAAAGGCAGGCTGGCCTTTACGGCAGAACTTTACAGCAAGGTCACTTATGACCTTCTGCAGAGTAAGGAAATCCCGTACTCATCAGGATTTACCACGATACCGATAAACGAAGGGACCATCAGCAACCGTGGACTGGAGCTCACTGTTGATGCAACGCCCGTCAAGACGAGAGATTTTGAGTTCTCTCTTAACGGAAATATCTCTTTCAACCGCAACAAGATCGTGAAAATCAGCGATACCGCGGAAAAGAAGAATATCTGGGTATCAACGACCAAGAATGTGGATGTCGTTATGTTCGAGGGTCAGAATATCGGTTCTGCAAGTTATCTTGTACAGCCTGCCAATATTTTTATGGAAGGCTATCCGATGGGACTTTTCTACGGCTACAAGATCAAGGGTATAGTCGGAAGCGGTGAAAGCGGGCTTCCTCTCGGAGAAGGCGGAGAGCCGGGTGAGGCAGGTCAGTTCGATTATTATGATCTCAACGGAAACGGCTACCTTGATGCAGACGACCGTACGATCATCGGGACCCCGAATCCTGATTTTACTTATGGTTTCGGTATGAATTTCGCGTACAAGAGGTTCTCTGCAAGTTTGAGTTTCGTGGGCTCGTATGGCAACGATATTGTTAATTCGACGGCGGCTACGCTTACAAATACTAACTACGCTTCAAGGAATGTTATGCGCGAGGCGGTTTATGACGCGTGGACTCCGGAGAATACGGATACCATTTATCCGGCTCTTGGAAAAATCCGCTCCGGCGACTATATCCGTTTTTCGGATTTCTACGTTGAGGACGGCTCCTATCTGCGTCTTCAGACCGTTTCTCTGTCTTACCGTCTGCCATTCAAAAAGAGCAAGGCTGTAAAGAGCATCAGTTTCGGGCTTTCCGCGAATAATTTGTTTGTATGGACAAAGTATAAAGGATGGGATCCGGATGTGAACAGTTTCGGCACGAATATAAAGAAGATGGGTATAGATTCCGGCTCTTACCCGAGCAGCCGCACTTTCAGTTTTGATCTCAAGTTCACTTTCTAAAGGATAATGAAGATGAAAGCAATATTTAAATTTCTTGCAGTTGCCCTGGCGTCTCTGACAGCCTTTTCTTCCTGCGCAGGGTTTTTGGATGAGAATCCTACGACGTCCTTGTCGGAGTCTACGGTTTATACGACGGAAGAGGCGTTGGACGCCCAGTTGTACGGATGCTACCAGGGGCTTCACAACTCTGCCCTCTGGAAAGGTTATATGACGGAGTTCCTTCATATTTCGAGCGGTCTTGTTTCCTGGAAGAACCAGAGGACCACAGATGACTGGCTGGATGCTCTCACTCTCGGAAAGTATTCTACTTCCCGATACGGTAACAATGATATCTGGAAAGCCGTCTATGCCGGAATCAACAGGTGCAACCGTCTTCTTGACAACCTTCCGGCAAGCCCTGTCAATGACGGGTATAAAACGGAAATAGAAGCTGAGACAAAGTTCCTCCGTGCATTGCTGTATTATGCGGCGGTACGTATCTGGGGAGATGTCCCAGTCTTTACTACTTCACCGACTTCGGTCGAGGAGGTGAATACGCCGCGGATGGCCTGGTATAAGGTTTATGCCCAGGTGATTTCGGATTTGGAATTCGCGGAAAAGAATATGCGCAGCGACTATGCCGCGATACAGGCGGAGGAACTCAGCCGTCCTTGCAACTGGGCCGCCACTGCCGTCAAGTCGTCTGTGTACCTGACCATCGGTTCGCTCCTCGCTCATCCTGATGACAATTTCTGGGACAGCAGCAAAGATGCCGCGCTCATAGCCGAGGGCAAGGACCCGCGCAGCCCTGACTTTTCTTCCATTGGCATCAGAAGTGCCGCGGATGCTTTTAAAAAAGCTTACGACACCGCTGTTGATGTGATTGACAACGGCCCGTATTCCCTCATAAGGTATAAGAATCTGTTCCGTTGGACAGAGCACGAGGATTGGTTTAATTCAGAGGCTATCTTCGTGCTGACATCGTCGAACACTTCGGGAACAAATTACAATTCAACACGTATGCTTCCTCCTTTCCCGGCAGGAACTGCGAATTTCAAGACCGTGAATTCCAACTACGGACGTATCCGCCCTTCGCGTTTCAATATTGAAAACATATTGAAACATTCGAACGGTACTCTCGGAACGGGATCTGACAATTCCGAAGTGTATGCAGCCACGGAAGATCCGCGCTTCGGTGCTACGTTCATAACGTATTACATACGTCAGGACAATAACAAGCCCCTCAATACCTATCCAAAGCCGGGATATGTGAACACGAGGAGCGGCAACTATGCCACCCCGTACTGCAGGAAGTATCTTGATCCTACATATGATGTGACCAACGGAAAGGCGGATTTCTATTATATGCGTCTTGCAGAAGTCTATCTTATAGCAGCGGAGGCCGCGGCTTCGCTCAGCTCCGCAATAGGGGACAGTTATTTTGAATTATCTCTGAAGTATCTCAACAGGATACGGCAGAGGGCGCGGGGCATCGTGAATGACGGCGATATAGCCTCGTCAGACGCACCTTCTGATTATTATGCGTCGGATTTCACCTCTCTCGAAGATTTGCTTGACGCAATATTCTGGGAAAGGCAGTGCGAACTTTCATTTGAGGGTCACGAATTTTTTGACACCCACCGCTACGGCTCCACCTGGCTTAAAGAAAAAATCGCCGAACCGCACAACCTCTTTATGTCCTATGACTTTAACCAGCTGCTGTTCGAATATACTTATAACAACACATACTATCCGACGGATAAGGATGAGTTGCGAAAAAGCCTTCTGGTACCTGTCCCGGAAATCGAAGTCCGCCTTAATCAGGCAATTACTGGAAATAACGACTTCTACTGGCAGTAGCCGCTGAAAAATCATTCTGAGCTTGATAAAGCCGGGCCCATTCGGGCTCGGCTTTATATGTATTATAATAAAATTTATTTTGTATGTTTGTTGCCGAGCATAATTTTCACTCTCTATTTCCCCAAGTTTGAAAAAAAGGACTTCCATTCCCGCAACGTTGTCTCCCACGTCGGGTTGTTCAATCTTCTTGTGTACGGCAATCCGGAGTCGTTCAGGACGGCGATGCGCCTCCATCTCCAGACCCAGATCAATGATATGGAGAAGAATCTTGCAAAGATTCAGCCCGTATAGGATACTATATCCCTCCAAGTTCCTCCCAGACGTTGATGTGGGAAGGAAGTGCTTTCTGCGCCTTGTACAGGGACTTCGGAGTTACAGGAGTGTCTTTTGACGCCCAGTTCCCGGATGGCCGGTCCTTGTATTTCGTGCCGGACATTTTCTTGCCTTTGCAGCCTATGCACCAGTTTTGCGCGGAAACCCAGGGGTTCTGGCATACTATGCTTTTTGCGCTGCAGTTCCACAGGACGAAATTGCCGGCGGTCCATCCGTGTCCGGTCCCCATATTCCCACGGTCCTGGATGTTAAGCGCCCCGTCGGTAACGATGTTGTCATACAATACTCCGGTCGCCCATCTGTGGTGCGGTCCGGCGTCTGTATACGTGTTCGTGGCCTTGCTGTCAATGAAGACACTCGGGCCGCATACCTTCGACCCGGTCACATACTGGTGCCGGTCCTTGTCGCAAAGGCAGTTCTTGACCAGGCAAAGCTGTCCTCCGGAGATATGAAATGCATAACGTCTGCTGCCAGTGATGACGGAAACAGGGTCAAGGGAGGTGCAGTTGTCAACCGTGATGTTTTTCGCCCCTGAGGCCATATCCACGCAGCAGTACCCGAAACGCTTGGTGGTTATGTTGCGCACCCACGAATGCTCGATATTGCGCATTTCAACAGCAGTCCATCCGTGCTTTTCGTCTTCGGGATCACCGTTGGTGTTCGAGTACAAGGTCATATTTTCCACGCCGCATTCGTGTATTCTTCCGGAATAGCTGTAACGCATAACCTTTCCGCCGCCGTACTTGGAATCCAGAGCCATCACGACCGGATTTTCGAACCATATCCTGTTGCCATCGACCTTCATAACCTTGCGCTCGTACGCAAGATTGTACTGGCCCGGCTGCCATTGTTTGGTGCCGCCGTCAGCCGCCATAGGAATTCTGTCCATCTGCAGGTCGGAAATCCATTCCTGCGTTCCCGGCCTGTAAATCACGACGTCGTCTCCCTTTGAGAATGAAGATGCATCTGAAACCTCAATCCAATAACGGCCGACAGGGACGTAACTCTCCGTCACATCCACCGCCGAGTCGAAGTCCAGTACGCGTCCTCCGGAGCCGCCTGCAACTATGAGACTGCGCTGTACATTTTCGGTAGCAACGATGACGGTCTTGCCTTCTCCGTCGCCACGCAGCACAACTCCGCTCTTGTTCAGCCTGATTGTTCCGGAAACATTGTAGGAACCGGCACGCAGCAGAATCGCGCCTCCGTCGCAAGCGTCAATGGCGGCCTGGATGAGATTGGTCGCATCCCCGGCCGGAGCGACCAGGACTTTCACTACCGGAAGCACCGGCGGCTCTTCCTCGCCCCAATGGTAGCCCACGTGGCTGAAATCGGGAATTTGGTCGCCCTTTTTGTCCGGGTAAACGTAGGGCAGTTCACCGTTGCCGGCAGGATAATCCCTGTCAGCATCTTCTTTTCCGCAGGCAAGAGCCAGCGCCAGTATGGAAAAGGCTATCAGTCTGGAGTGTTTCATATAATGATGCATAAAGTACAAAGATACTTATTTTCAACTTATCTTTGCGGTATGAAAAAAGTGTCGCTTTGGGAAATTTTCGCGGTATTTGCGAAAATAGGGACTTTTACCATAGGCGGGGGATATATGATGATTCCGGCAATCCAGGATGAACTCAGCCGCAGACACTGGATTTCCGACGAGGAACTGCCCGACATCGTGGCGCTTGCGCAGGGCGCGCCGGGGCTGCTCACGGTCAACATGTCCATTTTCGCGGGATATAGGCTGAGGGGCGTGCCCGGAGGCATAGTCGCGACCCTCGGATGCATTTTCTCGCCCATCATCTTCATCCTGCTGATTGCGATGTTCTTCCGGAGCTTCTCCGACAACCCCCTGGTGGTCCGCATCTTCGCCGGAGTGCGTCCCGCGGCGGTAGCCGTGATGTTCGCCTTCACCGTGAAACTCGCCAAAGGCAACGGCCGCTGCTGGTGGAAATGGCTGATGTCCGCCGCGACCCTGCTGCTCATCGCCCTGCTGGACATCTCGCCCATATACGCGATATTGGTAACCATAGCCGGCGCGCTCGGCATAAACATGTGGAGGGAGAAGAAATGAGCGAACTGGAACTGCTGATGCAACTTTTCTCGACCTTCTTCCTGATAGGAATGTTCACCTTCGGCGGAGGCTATGCGATAATGTCCCTGATACAGAGCGAGATAGTTACGGGACGCGGGTGGATTACGGAAAGCATGTTCACGGACATAGCGGCGATTTCCCAGACCACGCCGGGCCCTATCGGGCTGAACTGCTCGACCTACGTGGGCTACGAGGTGATGCGCAACGCCGGCGCCGGGCAGCTGATGTCGGTGGCCGGGTCGATCACGGCTTCGCTGGCCATAATCCTGCCGAGCTTCCTCATAATGCTCGCCATCGTCCGTTTCTACACTAAATTCCACGAGAACAGGAACTTCAAGGCGGTGATGGACGCGCTCAAGCCCGTGGTCGTGGGAATGATCGCGGCGGCCTCTTTCGCGCTGACCCTGAAATTCCAGCCCGGACAGACGCCGTTCATCACGGTCATCACCGACAATTTCCCGGACTGGAAAAGCTGGGCCATCGCTGCGGCTGCGTTCGCGGCCTCATATTTCGGGAAACAGGGACCGATAAGGGTCATTTTAGGGGGCGCTCTGCTGGGGATTCTGCTGTTCCCGTAGAAAGATTAAAGCTTTCTGCACAGTTTGTTTAGAGTCGGGTACAGGACCTCCGTCCAGTTGGTGAACCCGATATCGGTGAAGTGCGTCCCCTCGATCGTGCCGATATTGTCGTCCTGCAGCATCTTGGCGCTTGATACGAGGTAGATGTTCTTCATCCCGGCTTTCCTGAACTTTGCAAATTCTTCTCTGAGAGCCTCGTTACGGCTGTTGGCGAAAGTGTCTCTTCCCGTGTCGAACCTTACTCCGGGGTACATCGGACCCTCCACGAACACAATCGGAGTTTCGGGATGGGCGTCCCTGAGGATCTTCACGAAGTTGCCGAGTTTCTCGTGCGTGAGTTCCGGCGAACCGTTCGGAATGTTATCCATGACATATACTCCCGGGGTCGGATATGCGGCCATCAGCTCTGCAATTTCATAGTCCAGGAGGGCATTGCCGCTGAATCCGAGGTTTATGACCTCCCTGTCCAATTTCCTCGAAAGCATGTTTGTCCCCGCCATTCCCGGATGAGAGGCGCTGGCACCCTGGAGTATGGATGTCCCGTAGATGATGACCGGATTCTCCCTCCTCGGCGAATCAAACCCGGACGGCTTGATGGTGCAGTCCACCGGTACGCCGATTTCGAATGTCTTCACCCCGTCGTACAGGCTCAGATATACGAGGTATTCCCTCATCTGTCCGGCCAGCTTGCGGCAGGGGAGCCTGAAATCATTTTCAGCAAGCACTTTCGGCGCTCCGACGTAGACCCACTCTCCCTTGTCGAAAACATAGAGTGCAAGCCCCCTGACTCCGATCGCCGCCATGTTCTGGAGCGAGCGGTTCATGGTCGAGGACCAGCGGAGCTTGAAATCTCCTGCATCCGAGACGAATTTTACATACAGGCCGGAGCTGCAGCGCCCGAGGGTCCATACTGGGTCTCTGGAAACCCCTTTCAGTCTCGCCGGAAGGCGGGAAAAAGGTTCGTAGGTGTCTTCGCAGATTTTTCCGCCGACGGTCAGTGTCCGTGCGTCAGTGTAGACGTATTCCGGTTCCGAAGCGGCCATGGGCAAAGAGAGCATTGCCAGAAGTAACAGAAAGGTGATTTTTCTCATATCGTTGATAGAATTGTTCCTGACAATAAAGTTATAGAATTAATTTGAAAATTTTTCAAAAAAAGTTTGCACTTTGAGGAAAAGTGCGTATCTTTGCCGTCCCTTTTGAAGGGAAGTTCATTGAAAATACTGAAAGATAAGTACAAGCAAGTACCGAATATTGTAATAGAATTCGAGAACGTTGATTCTGAAAGAATAGAAATGTCGGATCAAGCTAAGATTTATAAAGATATACAAAGAAGAGTTTGATCCTGGCTCAGGATGAACGCTAGCGGCAGGCTTAACACATGCAAGTCGAGGGGCAGCGCGGAGTGGCAACACTCTGGCGGCGACCGGCGGAAGGGTGCGTA
>Ga0129311_1002463_pt1 | contig 11141 bp, 13 predicted proteins | sample Go1ome_FD_94435 | JGI IMG/M metagenome (GOLD analysis project Ga0129311, IMG submission 94435) | Western lowland gorrila individual fecal microbial communities from Wisconsin, USA - Go1022B metagenome | ecosystem: Host-associated > Mammals > Digestive system > Large intestine > Fecal | place... | reverse complement strand
TCCGAGGCAGTGACCGATGTCACTGCCGTGGGAATCCGTATTCAAAACGTCAGAGAAAACGGATTGCCGCGCCAGTCTGCGGACTGGCTCGCAATGACAAAGCCCTTAACTTAATGGCATTGGAACCCTGACGGTTCCCTTTCCAACTATCCTTCCCTCCGAATCCTTTGACCGGAAGGACTTTTCGACAGCCTGACGGGCCGCCTGATTGGGCGGCCCGTTTCAACTTTGGATCACAGGGGCGGCAGCTGCCAGCCCACCAGCAACAGGCCGTTCCCTGCCGTGATCTGGGCGGTATCTGCCATAAAATGATTGCTGACCCCCAGGGGAAAGCCGGAGGTGAGGGTGCCGTCCTCCAGGGGGTATTGCAGCCCCTTCAGGGTGATGTGCTCCACCTGACTGTCCATGCTGAACAGAGAGACCAGCCCCCAGTCCATCTGGCGGGACAGGGTAAGGGTGTCGTTTTCTATCACCGTATACACGAAGTCCTGGTCGTAGAGGTAGCCTCTGGCTCCGTGGCGGCAGAGAAAAGCCAGTCCCTGAAGGTTGGCCAGGGTGTGGTCCAATCGGGTGCCGCCCGTTCCGCCATAGAGATAAAATTCGCGGCAGCCTTGCTTCAGCCCCTCCCGGATGGCCAACATGGTGTCGGTGTCGTCCTTCTCCACCGGTACCCGGATGCAGCCCTCGGGGGTGCCCTCTAACGTCATAGAGTCGAAATCCCCCATGATCAGGTCGGGGTGCAGCCCCTGCTTTTGACACAGCAGCAGCCCGGCGTCTGCGGCGATCTGCAGGTCGCCGGGGCGGGGCCGCTCCCGCAGGCCGTAAAAGCTGCCCGCGGCATAAATAAAACAGCGCTTCATTCCAAAACTGCTCCTTTTTTCTCGGTGCCTCTATTTTACCCTGCCCGGGCCGGGATTGCAAGGAAAAGGGGGCCTCTTGACAGAATGGACCCTTGCAGCTACAATAGGTTCGACAATTCCAAGGGGCGCTGGCGCAAGCCGGCTGAGATCGGGACGTATGGCCGTCCCAGTCCCTCATACCTGATCCGGGTAATGCCGGCGTAGGAATGCGAGTATAAGGACGGAGAAAGAACGCCCCATTGCGCATACGCCGCAGGGGCGTTTTATCGTTGTCGTTGGGATTGATCTCAGAAAGAAAGCTGGAAAAACAAATGTCAAACAAAAAGATCAAGGCCATGACGGAGGGGGCAATTCTGGTGGCCGCAGCCACCGCCCTGAGCTATGTCAAGCTGCTGGAGCTGCCCCAGGGGGGCAGCGTATGCATCGGGATGCTGCCCATCTTCCTGTTCTGCGCCCGGTGGGGATGGAAGGAGAGCTTCCTTACCGCCTTTGCCTACGGAATGCTGCAGCTGATCTTCGACGGCGCCTATGCCGTGGGCCCCACCTCCATGGTGATGGACTATGTGCTGGCCTTCGGCGTGCTGGGGGTGGCCTGCTTCTTCCGGAAGATGAAGGGCGGCGTGTTCACCGGCACCGTGGTGGGCTGTCTCTGCCGCTTCGTGGTCCACTTTATCAGCGGTGTGACCATCTACCGCATCTATGAGCCCACTCAGCTGTTTAACACCACCTTTACCAACCCCTGGATCTACTCCGCCGCCTATAACGGCAGCTATGTGTTTATCGACATGGTGCTGTGCCTGGTGATCACCGCCCTGCTGTATAAGCCCCTGCGAAAGTACTTCTGCCCCCAGGATTGACCCAAAACCCCAACAACGCCGCCGGTTTTTGCCGGCGGCGTTGTTGTTTCCGGGCAAAAAGGGGAGGAGGAGAAAAAGAATTTAGTTGCGTTTGCCGCCGCCTTTGGTATACTGGAGGCGGAAAGAGAAACTTGATCGGGCCGCCGGAAGGAAAGGAGACGACCACCGCCGCCCTGTTCCTCTACCGGGCAGGAGGCATACTTGCGGTGGGCGTGGGCGTGCTGCTGTTTTTCTTGGGGTAAGGAGGAAAAACGTTGGAGATCCAGGAACTGGCCGCCCAACAGCGGACCTATTTCAATACCGGGGCCACCCGCACGGCGGCCTTCCGCCGGCAGGCGTTGGAGCGCTTGCGGGCCGCCCTGCTGGAGCACGAGGAGGAGCTGAACGCCGCCCTGCTGGCCGATCTGAACAAGGCCCCGGCGGAGAGCTACTTCACAGAGACGGGCATGGTGCTGGAGGAGCTGCGCTTTCAGCTGAAGCACTTTGAAAAGTGGGCGCGGCCCCGGCGGGTAATCACACCGCTGGCGCAGTTTCCGTCCAGGGGGGAACTTCTGCCGGAGCCTTACGGCTGTGTCCTTATCATGGCCCCGTGGAACTATCCGGTGCAGCTGTGTCTGACCCCTCTGGCAGGGGCCATTGCAGCGGGCAACTGCGCGGTGGTGAAGCCCTCGGCCTATGCTCCGGCCAGCTCCGCCGCCATCGCCAGGCTGCTGGGGGAGATCTTCCCACCGGAGTTTGTGGCCGTGGTGGAGGGGGGCAGGGCGGAGAACCAGGCCCTGTTGGAGCAGAAGTTCGACTATATTTTCTTCACCGGCAGCCCCGCCGTGGGGCGGGAGGTCATGGCTGCCGGGGCGAAAAACCTGACTCCCGTGACATTGGAGCTGGGGGGCAAGAGCCCGGTGATCGTGGACTCCACCGCTGACATTCCGCTGGCCGCCCGGCGCATCGCCTTCGGAAAGGTACTTAACGCAGGGCAGACCTGCGTGGCTCCGGACTATCTGCTGCTCCACCGGTCGGTGAAGGACGCCTTTGTCCGGGAGTACCGCCGGGCGCTGGAGGAATTTTTCCCCGGCGGGGACTATGAGGAGCTGCCCTGCATCGTCAACGACAAGCATTTCCGGCGGGCCAGCCGCCTGCTGGCGGAACAGCGGGTTCTCATCGGGGGGGAGACGGACGCCACCCGGCGGTTCATCGCCCCCACGCTGCTGGACGAGACCGACCCCGCCGCCCCCGTGATGCAGGAGGAGATCTTTGCCCCCATCCTGCCCATGCTCTGCTGGCAGGAGCGGGAGGAGGTCGTCCGATTTGTTCAGTCGCGGCCCAAACCCTTGGCCCTGTACCTGTTCACCCGGGATAAAGAGATGGAGCGAGCGGTCTTTGACCGGTGCAGCTTCGGCGGCGGCTGCGTCAACGACACGATCGTCCATCTGGCCTGCTCGGGTCTGCCCTTCGGCGGTGTGGGGAACAGCGGCATGGGCAGCTATCACGGGAAGCAGAGCTTCGACACCTTTACCCACTACCGCAGCGTGCTGAAAAAAGCCAACTGGCTGGATCTGCCCATGCGCTATCACCCGTACAGCGGGGAGAAACTGCGGTGGATCAAACGATTTTTGAAATGAGAGGGAGAACGCTATGAAAACCATCGGTCTGATCGGCGGCATGAGCTGGGAGAGCACGGTGACCTATTACCAGTTGATCAACGACTATGTAAAGGACCGCCTGGGCGGTCTGCACTCGGCCAAGCTGCTGCTGTACAGCGTGGATTTCGAGGAGATCGAGCGCTGGCAGGCCAGCGGGGACTGGGACAAGAGCGCGCAGCGCCTCACAGAGATCGCCAAAAAGCTGGAGGGGGCCGGGGCGGACTTCATCGTGATCTGCACCAACACCATGCACAAGGTGGCGCCCCAGATGGAGAAGGAGCTGTCCATCCCCATTCTGCACATTGCCGACGCCACGGCGGACGCCCTGCTGGAGGCGGGCATCCGGACCGTGGGCCTGCTGGGGACCAAGTACACCATGACCCAGGATTTTTACAAGAGCCGCCTGGAGCAGCGGGGACTGTCTGTGGTGATCCCCGACGAGGCCGGAGTGGAACAGGTGAACAACGTGATCTATCAGGAGCTGTGCCTGGGTGTCATCCGGGAGGAGTCGCGGGCCTGTTACCGGAAGATCATCGACCAGCTGAAGGCCAAGGGGGCCCAGGGGGTGATCCTGGGCTGTACGGAGATCGGGCTGCTCATCAGCCAAGAAGATTCCAGTCTGCCTGTGTTCGACACCACCCGTATCCACGGGGAGGCCGCGGCACAGAAAGCCATCGAGGAATAAAACAGGCTGTCGAAAAAGCGGTTTTACCACTTGTTTGACAAGCTGAAAAATACCCCCTCTCCCATGGGAGAGGGGGTATTTTATGGTTCAGTTCAGGTGTGCGGCCCAGTCGGCCTCTTTAAAGCCGGTGAGGATGAAGCCGTCCCCCACCAGAATGGGGCGCTTGACCAGCATCCCGTCGGTGGCCAGCAGATCCAGCTGCTCCTGCTCGCTCATGGCGGGCAGCTTGTCCTTCAGACCCATGGACTTATACAGCAGACCGGAGGTGTTGAAGAACTTCTTCAGGGGCAGGCCGCCCCGCTGCTGCCACTGGTGCAGCTCGTCTGCGGTTGGGTTTTGCTCCTTGATGTTGCGCTCTTCGTAAGGGATGCCGTGCTCGTCCAGAAACTTCTTGGCCTTCTGACAGGTAGAGCACTTGGGGTAACAGAGAAAAAGCATTGGATCAGCCTCCCGAAGCTCCGCCGCCTGTCAGCGGCGGAAAAATTTCAGCTTGAAGCCGGCTTAATAGTTCATCTGCTTGCGGCGGGACAGGTTCATGGTGCCGTCCTGCATCTGGTCCAGGCTGTCCAGGCTCTTGCCCGTGCCGTAGGCCACGCAGGAGATGGCGTCGTCGGCGATATGGGTCTCGATGCCGGTGTTGGACTCTACCAGCTTGTCAAAGCCCCAAACCAGAGAGCCGCCGCCGGTCATGACAATGCCGTTGGTGGAGATATCGGCCACCAGCTCCGGGGGAGTGCGCTCCAGCACGGCGTGGATGGCCTCCAGGATGCGGCCGGAGACCTCTTCAAAGGCCTCGATCATCTCGTTGGAGGTAACGGTGAACACGCGGGGCAGACCGGTGAGCAGGCAGCGGCCCTTGACCTCCATGGAGACCTCCTCCGGCCGGGGGAACACGCAGCCGATGGTCTTTTTCAGCTCCTCGGCGGTGCGGTCGCCGATGAGCACGTTGTGCTTGCGGCGGACATACTTGACGACGGCCTCGTCAAACTTGTCGCCGGCGGTCTTGATGGAGGTGGACTCCACCACGCCGCCCAGAGAGATCACGGCAATGTCGGCGGTGCCGCCGCCGATGTCCACGATCATGTGGCCGTCGGGCTTGGTGATGTCGATGCCGGCGCCGATGGCGGCGGCCACAGGCTCCTCGATCAGATAGGCCCGGCGTGCGCCGGCCTGGATGCCGGCGTCGATGACGGCGCGCTCCTCAACTTCGGTGATGCCGGAGGGGACGCAGATCAGCAGACGGGGCTTAAACAGAGAGAAGGTCGTGGTCTTCTTGATAAACTCCTTCAGCATCCGCTCGGTCATGTCGTAGTCGGAGATGACGCCGTCCCGCAGGGGACGCATGGCAACGATGTTGCCGGGGGTGCGGCCCAGCATGGCCTCGGCCTCGGCGCCCACCTTCAGCAGCTTGCCGGTGTTTTTGTCCATGGCCACCACAGAGGGCTCGCGCAGTACGACACCCTTGCCCTTGATGTAAACCAAAACGGAAGCGGTACCCAGGTCGATACCGATATCCTTTCCAATAATGCTCATATAATAGATCCACCTTATCAATTTTTTGCTCCCGAGTTCCGGACTGCCCTGAAAATGTGATCGATACCCCCGAAAAGCGGGGAGAGGGCAGGGAGGGAGAGAGTTGTTTGTTGGAAAAAGCCTACTGCTCTTTATTATATCCGCTCAGGTCCCGGTTTTCAACTAAAAAATCAAAGGTTTTTCAGGCGTTTTTGCCGGAATTTACCGGAGCTTGCCCGCCTGTGCCAGAGTGACTGCACATACCTCCGCTGCACCGGAGGACAACAGCGTGCGGGCGCACTCCGACAGGGTAGAGCCGGAGGTGACCACGTCGTCCGTCAAAAGGATGCGCTTGCCCTTGACCTGAGCGCCGGGCAGGAGGGCATAGGCCCCCAGCACGTTGGCGCGGCGGGCGGCCTCCTCCTGAATACCGGACTGGGCGGGGATATCTCTGGCTTTGACCAGAAGGGGAACGGCCTCCAGGCCCAGCGATTCCCCTATGGCCCGGGCCAGCAGCTCCGCCTGGTCATAGCCCCGCTGCTTCAGACGCTTTTTGCTTAAAGGCGCCCAGGTGATCGCGTCAAAGGGCTGGGTGAAGTGGTCTTTGACACACTGAGCCATAAGCATTCCGTAGGCGTGGGAATAGCTGCGCCGGCCGGAGAACTTATAGCGGTGGATGCTGTCGGCCACCGGTCCCCGGTACCGCAGGGGCGAGACACACAGCCGGACAAACTCCGGTGTGCGCTCCGCCGCCTGTTCCGTCAGCCAGGGCAGGGTGCGCTGGCAGTCGGGGCAGAGCAGGGCGTCCCCCTCCACCAGATGCTGACAGAAGGGGCACTTCCGGGGATAGAGCAGGTCCAGCAGCAGGGAAGACAGCTTCATTGGTCCTGATCCTCGATGGGGCCGTGTTCCTTTTCGAAATCACGGATACAGCATTGGATCAGATGCAGGATCTGGCCGCTCATGGAGCGGCCCTCGTAGGCGGAGATATAGACCAGCTTGCGGTGCAGTTCGCTGGTGATGGTAATGCCTAAATGTTTGTCACGCTTCATGGAAACCCTCCATACAAAACTTAATTTGTACTTAGAGTAACCATGAAATAAGTTAAAAATCTTGAAATTAACTTGAATCAAGTATGCAATATTTTTACGAAGAGAAAATGAAAGCCAAATCAGGAGATTTCAGCCTGCGGGCCGACCGCCTTTTTCCACGGCAAAAAAGGCGGGAAAATGCCGTTTAAGGGGAGAGGGATTTCGATTTCCCTCTCCCCTTAAAAATCCCCACTCCTTGAAACCGACCAAACAAAGGGGGGCTGCGGCCCCCCTTTTGGATGTACCCCCTGGGGATGCAAATCGGGGCGGGGTGGGTCGATTTTTTGTGCCGGTTTTTGAATGGCGTTTCCGTAGGGCCCGGTGCCCGCACCGGGCCGTGGGGGTCATAGGGGGCAACGCCCCCTATACCAAAAATGGGAGGGAGGGTGGGTATTAAAATTCTACACAAACAAAGCAGGCCCGGACAATATCCGGGCCTGCTGCAATGGCGGGTAAACTTACTCCTGGGGCTCCTGAGGGGCTTCTTCCTTGGCGACCTCGGCGGACTCCTCGGTCTCGATCTCGCTTTCTTCGGCGACGGTCTCCTGAGGCTTGGCCTCTACGGAAAAATCGGGATCGATGTCGAACTCGGCGTCGGTGTCGCCATCCTTCTCCTTCAGCTCGGCCAGACGCTCGTTGTTGGTCTCGATAGCCGCGCGGGAGGCGGTGATCTTCTCGCAGGAGGCAGCATAGGCGGCGTCGGGAGTGGCGCCCTTCTCGGCATAGTACAGCTTGCCCAGCTCAAGATAGGCCTTCTTGATGGCGTCTTCCTCGGCCATATTGGCGGTTTTCAGCTTGGCGATCTCGGCCAAACGCTTGGATTGGGCGGCGCCGGCCTGAACCAGATCGGTGGCCTTTTCTTTGAAATTATCGAAAAATCCCATGGTAGATTCCTCCTTGTCATATTACGGTTTCCCGTTTCACTGGGCTTATTGTATCCTATTTTCCTCTAATGCGCAAGGGCAGGCGTGTCGATTTAATCTTTTTTTCATACTTTTCCCGGCGGATGAAAAGAAAAGGGCGCTGCCCCGAAAGACAGCGCCAGGAAGGGAGAAAACTCGAAATATAAAACCTCAGCCCTGGGCCGCTTTGGCGGCGCGCATAGCGGGCAGCCACTCGCCGAAGGCGAAGATGAGAGAAGTACACAGAGTAAACGGCGCCATACGGATGCAGTTCCAGAATTCACCTTTTGCCTGCAGATAAGCTTTATTTTCCATGGAAATCGAACCTCCTATGATTTTGTGCGCTCCCGGAGCGCCGGATGTTCCTTCTGAATCAGCCGGGCCTGTACCGGATCCCCCACACAGCGGAGACCGGTGCAGAAGAATGATCGGGAGCTTTTCTCCATACCGAATTATACGGGATTTGAAGGAAATCGTGCGTTAAGGAACGGGCGGAAGCTGTTCAAACAGGGATAATAATTCGTTCAGAAAGCATAAAAACAGGGGGTGTGGGGAAATAGAGAGGCGGCCTTAAACACATTTTAAGATTTTGAACCTTGCATCTTAAACTGTGTGTGTTATGCTACATACAAGAAGAATGCTCCGGCTGCGGCGATGCGGCCGGGAAAAGGAGAAGTGAGGGGGACGGACGTATGTATACGATTTTGATTTGTGATGACGACCGAGATATTGTTTCTGCGCTGGATATTTACCTGACCAGCGAGGGGTATAAGACCATCAAAGCCTATAATGGGCGGGAGGCTTTGCAGGCGGTGGAGGAGAATCCGGTGCATCTGATCCTGATGGATGTGATGATGCCGGAGCTGGACGGCATCCGGGCCACCGCGAAACTGCGGGAGGACAGCAATGTGCCCATCATCCTGCTGACGGCCAAAAGCGAGGACAATGACAAGATCCTGGGGCTGAACATCGGGGCGGACGACTATATCACCAAGCCCTTCAACCCCTTGGAGGTGATGGCGCGGGTGAAGAGCCAGCTGCGGCGGTATACCTCTTTGGGTGGTGCGGAGAAAGCCCCCGGACTGCTGACAGTGGGACCGATCGCAATGGACGACGGGGCTAAGACCGTCACCGTGGACGGAGAGCCGGTAGCCCTGACGCCGATCGAGTACAACATCCTCAAGCTGCTTATGACCCATCCGGGACAGGTATTTTCCACCGCCCAGATCTATGAACAGGTGTGGAACGACCCGGCCTACGGCTCAGAGAATACGGTGGCCGTCCACATCCGCCACCTGCGGGAGAAGATCGAGATCAACCCCGCGGAGCCCCGGTGGCTGAAGGTGGTCTGGGGACTGGGCTATAAAATGGAGAAGGGGGGCTGACCATGAAAAAGCTGCAGGGCAATGCGGGCTTCAAGCTGGCCGTCTGGGCGCTGATGTCGATCTGCGTATTTCTGTCCGCACTGTTTTCCGGCAAGGTCTTGTCGGCCGGCCTCTATATTGACGGAGGGGAAAACACCGACTGGCAGAAGAACGACGCTTTTCAGGTGCTGTGCCAAAAGTGGGGCAACAGCGTGGCCACTGCTGTGGCAGATAGTATCGCGGTAAAAAGCGATAGCATCAGCTATGTAGAGCGGCAGCAGCTGGAGAGCGCCCTGAAGGAGTTTGAGGAAGCGGCCGACGCCTCTGCCACCAGCTACCGCTTTCGCCTGATGGACGCCGCGGGACAGGAGTTGACCACCAATGTGCCCGAGGGGGAGACGCTGCTCTCCTCTGTGGGGCAGATCTACTACGCCAGTTTTGTTCCCGGGGAGTATATGGCCCACAAACTGGACAGCTACGGCTATTACGCCAAGTACTACGGATGGATGGAAGAAAACAAGACTGCTGCGGCCACCACTGATGATCCTATAGAAGAAGCGGATCCTTCTTCGGATGGGGATAGCCTGTATCTGCTGGAGTATGGGGTAGCTGCCCAGCCGCCGGTCCCCGATGTGTTTGCCCAGCTTCAGCGGTACTGTGCCAGTGCCGCGGCTTACTGGATGACCTGGGCGGGCACCGCCGCCGCGCTGGCCCTGGGCGCCCTGTGCGCGCTGGCGGCGGCCCTGTGGTGCTCCGGATGGCGGACCGGGACGGAAGGACCTGAGACCATGTGGGCGGACCGGGTCTATACCGAGGTATGGCTGATGATAGCCGGCCTTGCCGCGGTTCTGTTTGCGTGGGGCATCGCCGAACTGAGTGACCCGCTGACTGCGTGGTATCATTATGACAGCCTCTGGCCGGGAGACCGGCTGTATAAGCTGGCTTTGATGGGAATGGCCGCAATGGTGACCGGGATGTATTTGACCCTTGCCCTGCTGCTGCGGACTATGGCTGTGCGGAGTAAAACCCATACCCTGGTTCACAGCACCCTTGTACTGCGGGTGCTGGCCTGGATGTTCCGCAGCATTCGGACGGCGGTTTGCAGCGTGTCGGTCATGTGGAAGGCGGCGGTGGTGTTTCTGGCCTATACCGCCTTCAACTTCGTCGCCTTTACCGATGTGGGCCGGTACAACGGCGGTTTTGTCCTGATGTGGTTCCTGGTGCAGGCGGGGGCGCTGGCCCTGGCCTGCTGGTGGAGCATCAGCTTTCAGCGGCTGTGCCTGGGGACAAGGGCTATGGCGGAGGGGGATCTGGACAACCGGGTGGACACTCACCGGATGCCCCATGATCTTCAGCTCCACGGGGAAGACCTGAACAACATCTCCATGGGCCTGTCCGCTGCCGTGGACGAGAAGATGAAGAGCGAGCGCTTCAAAGCCGAGCTGATCACCAATGTGTCCCACGACTTAAAAACGCCCCTGACCTCCATCATCAACTATGTGAATCTGCTGCGCTCCACCCAGCAGACCGACCCCAAGGCGCTGGAGTATATCGAGGTGCTGGACCGCAAATCCCAGCGGCTGAAGAAGCTGACGGAGGACCTGGTGGAGGCCAGCAAGGCGTCCACCGGCGTTCTGAAGGTGGAGCGGGAGAAGATCGGTATGGAACAGCTGGTGGATCAGGCCCTGGGGGAGTGGGAAGAGAAGCTGACGGCCCGCAATCTGACGGTGGTGAAGATGCTGCCGGAGGGTGAAACTTGGGTGTATGCCGACGGCCGCCATCTGTGGAGAGTCGTTGACAATCTGCTGTCCAACTGCTCCAAATACGCCATGGAGGGTACCCGGATCTATGTGGAGCTGACCCGGGGAAAAGGGAAGGCCGCTCTGGCCGTTAAGAACATTAGCCGGGAGGCCATCACGGTTCCGGCGGAACGGCTGGTCGAGCGCTTTGTCCGGGGAGAGGAATCCCGAAACACAGAAGGCTCCGGGTTGGGCCTGTCCATCGCCCGCAGCCTGACAGAGCTGCAGGGGGGCAACTTCCAGGTGACGGCAGACGGCGACCTGTTCAAGGCCACGGTCACCCTGCCCTTGGCGAACTGAATTGATAACAGGCTGTCGAAAAAGTCCTTCCAGCCGAAGGGTTCGGAAGGAGGGATAGTTGGAAAGGGGACCATCAGGGTCCCCTTTCCTTGAAATCAACAACATTTTAACGCAGTTAAAATGTTTGCAGC
>Ga0129311_1002462_pt1 | contig 11141 bp, 6 predicted proteins | sample Go1ome_FD_94435 | JGI IMG/M metagenome (GOLD analysis project Ga0129311, IMG submission 94435) | Western lowland gorrila individual fecal microbial communities from Wisconsin, USA - Go1022B metagenome | ecosystem: Host-associated > Mammals > Digestive system > Large intestine > Fecal | place... | reverse complement strand
CCAGAAGAACTGCTTCTCTTCAGCTAAGGGGCTTACCCTCAGAAAAATCATCCGCAATGCCGTTACAACAGCACTGCGGATGGATATCTCGTTGCTCGCTAACTTTTAGCGGACAGCAATATTTGCATATAAGTGTTCATGGTTTCCCGACGTCGGGACGATGCCACAATCGTTTCTGAAATTGATTGAAATTCAGTATGTTATAATTTTAAGCGTGGATTAACGGCTAAAAAAAGTCCGATAATCCACGCTTAAAATAAACGATGTTTGATTATCAATGAGTTACGAATACGCCCGTGGCACCGTCCCGACTGTGGGATATGTGGAAACAGAACGCCTCAATGATTTTTTTGACTCTTTCTCTCTGTACAGGCGCCGGGGTTGCGTCCGGGAGGACTTGCCGCCCTCGGCACGAGAGGGAAGGACCCACGCAGTGGGAGGGCCTGGTCCTCCCGGATGTAACCCCGGCGCCGGACGATAACAAGAAAACTTTCTCGCAGAATCTTATTCGCTTTCTATACAAAACGCAGCGTAAAGTGGAATTGATTTGATTCCGTTTGCGAACCCGAAGTTCTTGCTGGAAATGCGGTATGCTATCTGGCTTTTATATTCTTTGACGAATGTATTCATGCTGATAGCCTTTACTTTAATTCCTTTCTTGACCTCAATCGGGATTACATTCATGCCATCCTGAATTACGAATTCGAGTTCAGCGGTATTGTCGTTTTTCCAGTATCGAAGATTAATGTTATTGGCTCTGAGGGCTTGAGCTACATAGTTCTCTGCTACAGCTCCGAGGAAAGTATTGTCTGTCTCGACTGCGTTCAAGAGCATTGTAATGGGAACGTTGGCCTTTGCTCCCAGGAGACCAATGTCGGACAGGTAGATTTTGAAGTCGCTGTCGTCCTCATATGCTGTCAGCGGAATGTTTCCGTGGCTGACGAGTTTGCATTTGAGGATTGTACCAGAGAGGATTAGCCAGTTTATGGCTTCTCCGAAGATTTTTGCCGTGCCTCCTTTCTTGGCAAGTTTGTACTGGAATTTCTTGTTTTCCTTTGCCAACTGTGCCGGGATAGAGTTCCAGCATGCTTTAATCTTGACTGTGGTTGTCGGATTGGCATATTTGCCCATATCGGAGTCATATCCGTTAAGTATACTCTGTTGTACTGCTCTGCATTCTATATAACTATGCGTCTCAACATATTTCTTTACTGATTCAGGCATACCTCCGACAACGAGATATTTCTGATAGAGGTCAAGTGCCATATTGTGGACTGACTCCATCAGGCATTCGTCTGTCTCATAGTGTTCGCGGATCTTTTCAGCAAGGACATTGTTATCTGTCGCCCAGAGGAATTCTTCAAAATCCATTGGATAGAGTGTGAGTTCGTCCACCTTTCCTACAGGGTATGAGAACTCTTCTCCGGTCTCGTTTTTAACAATCGAGTTGCCTTCTTCTTGTTCTTTCTCGCCCTTATTTACTGCAACTCCGAGTAGGCTGCCAGCTGCTACGATGTCGTACTGAGGATATTCTTCTTGAAAATATTTAAGCGCAAGGAGAGCACGTCTGCAATCCTGTATTTCATCTAGGATAATCAGAGTATCGTGTGGAGTGATTCTTACGTTGTAGAGTGATTCAATGTAGGCAATGACTTCCAACGGATTTATGTTCTCCTTCAGAAAGTTTCGCACATCAGGAACAAGATCGAGGCTCACCCGTACATAGTTTTTATAGTGCTCTTTTCCGAACTCCTCAAGAATATAGGATTTCCCTACTTGTCTTGCACCCTGAAGTATCAGGGGTTTATGGTCCAATCTGTTTTTCCAATCTATGAGTTGTTTTGTGATTTTCCTGTGCATACCAAATATTATTGTCTTGAATCAAAGATAATCGAAAACTATGAAAAAATCAAAATCTATATTACTTTTTTATAGTAATACATCTAGCCGGAAAACCTAAAGAAATGATCACCGATTAATGCCTTGCTGCGTGCCGTGAAGCTTTCAGACATCAGATGACAATTAATATGTTCTGTACATGCGCCGAGATTGCGTCCGGGAGGACTTGCCGCCCTCGGCACGAGAGGGAAGGACCCACGCAGTGGGAGGGCCTGGTCCTCCCGGGTGTAACTCCGGCGCCAGCCAGATCAAATAAAACCCTCGTGGAGGCTGCTTGACTATATAGTATTTTCCACGAGGGTTTTCCATGTATATGGCTGTCTGTTCCCAAATCATAACTTTTGGCAGGCGACAAGATGTTGCTTTGCATATAAGTGCTCATGGTTTCCCGATGTCGGGACGATGCCACAATTGTTTCTGAAATTGATTGAAATTCAGCATGTTATAATTTTAAGCGTGGATTAACGGCTAAAAAAAAGTCCGATAATCCACGCTTAAAATAAATGATGTCTGATTATCAATGAGTTACGAATACGCCCGTGTCACCGTCCCGACTGTGGGATATGTGGAAACGGAACGCCCCAATGATTTTTAGGCGGTTTCTCAAAAATATTTATGCAAAATGGATTCAATTCATTACCTTTACGGCAGGCCTAGGCAGTTTGTAAGATGATGCTGATGTGAGGTTCTTTATCAACTTGTTTCTAATACTTACTGGATTACAACTTATGAAATTATTTAGATTCTTCTCAGTAGTGAGTATCGTGCTCTTTATAGCATGTTCTGAACAGATAAAAGTAGTTGATGAACCGGATTATTGTACATTTTCCGTAATGAACATATTAGATGAGGACGTATCTGTCACGTGTTCAATCAACTCTCATGAGTATGTTATCAATGTGCCTAAGGGACAAAGTTATACGTATCAGCAGGATCTTGGAAGTGGCTTTGTTGCATCTGATAAGATTCCCGTGTTTATGTCTGACCATGTTATATTCAGCACTTCTTCTGGGATCGTTCTAGAAAGCAATTCGAAAGCCCACTTCCAAAAGATGTGGACTGAAATTGAACCACATCATTTATGTCTGAAAATAAGTAAAGAACTTTTGTTATAAGCAGTTATCAGTCATCTTAAGTCTCTCACTGTACAGGCGCCGGGGTTGCGCCCGGGAGGACTTGCCGCCCTCGGCACGAGAGGGAAGGACCCACGCAGTGGGAGGGCCTGGTCCTCCCGGATGTAACCCCGGCGCCAGCCAGAGCACATAAAAACCCTCGTGGAAAATGCCACATAATCAAGCATCATCCACGAGGGTTATTCATATATCTAGGCCACTTACAATGGCCTGAGGATTTCCCGGAAGGAATTATTCGGCAGGCAGCGCAATCATCTTCCAGTCGGTGGTCGTGCCGTCAGGCTCGCGGACCGTGAACGTGCGCTCGTAAAAACAGTCAAGCACTACCGGAAAACCGGAAATGGCGGTCACATTACCTTGAGAATCAGTAGTCGAAACAATCTCCGAACCCTTGATGCCCAACTTGGCCTCAGTGATTTCAAGAGAAGAACGGCTGTCAATGGCAGAATTCTTATTGACATTGACCTTAACCGAAATGCGCCTTGTATCGACATGGATACTCGCCTCGCCCTGCTGACCCTTGCAACGGAAATACCTCTCGATAGGCTGAGTCGCGGAAATCGTCCAAATATAGGACTTGAAAGTCGAAAGCGTCACCTGATACGGAGACGACAAATCGATTTTCTTGCCCATGGCAAAATTGACATCAGAACACTTTGCCTTGTCAGTATATTTCAAGTTCTTGATAATCAAATCGTTCATCTTGACATCCTCGCTGAGGACGACAGAAACCGAGTTGGTCTTGATATCAATCTTGGACGATACCTGTCCCTCGACCTCAAAAGCAGTGATATCCGCATGAATCTCAGGGAACCTGATATCATTTTCAATGCTGCAGGAGGCCAAAAGACCAGCTGCAGCTATGAAAAACAAATGTTTGAATGATTTTCGCATCATAAATTACAGTTCATCAGGGTCATAGACGAATGAGAACTCGTCAAGATACAGGACACTGCCTTTACCGCCGGTGAAGTAGTCACCATACTTGCTGGCAGCCGCAACAATCACGATCATGCTCGGCTTGCGGGTAGTATCACGATACTGCAGCTTGATGGTAAACGGCTCATAACCATTGACAAGGCCATTTTTTGTGCTGGTAGTCACACCAGACTCCAGCTTACCATAGGCGATTACATCATTGCTGTTTACATCCACAAACTTCTTCTCTTGGGTATTGATGTGGAACGCCTCAGTCCAGTCAGTAAGGAAAATCTGGATCTGGCAGGTATCCGTCACACCCTTCAGATGAGTATAAGGAGCATTCGCATTCGAAATCGCTACCGGATTGTAATCGAAATAACCTTTGAGAGCCAGCGGTCTGGATGAGAAAGGAACACCCCAGTCAAGCTTCGCACCAGGATTGGAAAGACTGATGATAGCCTTCTCGAACTTGCCGGTGTAAATGTTGCCCGCAGCGAAAATACCCATCATGGCAGTCATACTCTCAAGCTTGGCAGCCTTCTTGCCCTCACCGGCCACAGCCACGTGAGAAGACTCTGGATTCGTAGGAACAGTACCCGTACTTGCAGAACCAGGGTTTGCAGTATCCCAGAACTGTGTCGCACCCTGAACGCCAGGCATAGGCGCGCTGCCATTCATATACCAGTCATCAAATCCCATATAAGGAAGAATCTCGGCAGTCTCAGTAGTAAACTTGAGAGGAGTAGTATCCGTCTTGTCAAGAGAAGTTGCGGAACGTACCTCATAAGTGGTAGCCGGCTCCAGACCTGTCAGTCTTGCAGAGAAAGACTTCTTGGCAGCATTGACAGAAACCTCGCCATTGAACTTGGTCCACTCTGCATCGCCAGCCTTTCTGTACTGGATTTCAATGCTTTCCGGAGTTTCCGAGAAGCTCCACGAACCGGTCACATCAGCAAACTTCGCCCAAGGAGAAGAACCGTTGATGATAGACCTCTTGCCCGCAAGATCAAGCACGAAATCGAAAGAGCGCTCGGACATCGTGTCGTCCAGAACAAGCCTGAAAGCACCTGCGCCGACAGTCTCGTCCACCTTCTCGACCTTGAAAGCCAATGCATATTTCTGCTTCGCCTGAACATTCCCATAAGAGTCTGAAGCCGTGTAGTCCGTACCGGCAAGATTAGTACCCGTAAAGGTCCAGGTCAATGTCTTTGAGGCAGGAACCTGAAAATAACCGGTCTTGCCTACATTGCCGTTCGTCTTGCTCCAGACAAGCGAACCCTCGCCATTCGAAACAGTCAGCGACCAATCCGTGAAATCAGCGTCAATGTCATCCGCGAAAGAAGGCTCGACAAGCACATCCGTCAGAGAACAATTGATGTCAATGATTTTCACCTCATCCTTTGCGATTTTGACAGAAGCATTCGTTCCGGCATATCGTGGAGAGTCGAAAACTGCAGGAACCTCGTCCCTGTTGTCCGCAACAACCTTGTAAGTATAAGTCTTCAGAGTCAGAGGATTCTCCACAAGAGTCCTGTGGTCCGCAACCTCATTTACAAGCTCATTGCCTCTGTAAATCTTCAGACGGAAAGGCTCATCCGTTTCGGCCAGGCCCTTCGTCTTCACAACATCGACAGAGAAATCCTGACTGATTTCCGCTGTCAAGTACCCTGTATCACCACTCCAGGCCTCCTCCCGATTGCATGACGCAAGGGCCAAGGCAGAAGCTGACAGGGTCAATATCAATGATTTATAATTCATAGTCATGTATTTTTAACGCTTACTTATTTTGAATAATGGAAAGTGATCTCTTTAGAAAGAGACTGTCCTGCTTCATCAGTAAGCTTGAGGGTAAATACATGATTTGTGTTGTCATATTTGTCAGGATCGACGCTAGCGAGCTGGTAAATAAGCGGAACAAGGCTGGAAAGCTCGAAAAGAATTTCAGTCTGGCCCTTGAGCTTGTCTCCGGTAGGGAGGAGAGAACTGAGATTCTCGATAGCTACAGCATCATTGATAAGGTCAAGGTCAATGGAACCGTCAGACTTCACGTTCTCAGGGCTGACCATCGCAGGAAGGATAGTGCTGAGAGCATCGGACTTGACATTGACAATGAAATCCTTGATCTTTCCCGGAGCCTTGATATTGATCTTCACGCTCATCTCGGCTGCGAGCTCCATAGTGTCGAAATTCGGATTCTCGGCCCATGTGAGGGTCGGAGCGGCCGGTTTCTCAGGTTCAGAAGGATCAGGGTTGCCAGGTTCCGGTTTCTCCGGATCAGGTGTCGGCTTCACAGGGTCAGGAATCTCGATTTCCTCGAAACCGTCCACGAAAAGATCTGACTCCCTGTCATTTACGGAACCGTCAACATTGACGGTGATGCTGCTTGTCTCACCGGTAAGCTTCGCATCAATGTTAAGAATGATATGATCCTTCGCCTTTACATTCTTGATGGTGCCGGAGATGCTCGCCTGCGAATTGTCAAGAGAACGGACACCGTCAATGCGGACCTCGAGGTCACCTGCGGCGAAGTAGCCGTCCTTGTCTGCGGCAGTATTCTTGTCCCATGTCAGGAAATTGCCGTCAGCGCCGGTAACCTTGACCTCATACTCGGAAAGTTCGGTAAGGAAGAGCTCGGAGTATTTCACGGATACTACCGCATTGGTAAGGAAACACTTTACCTCGACAGGAGTAACTGCACCTGCAACGATGGAAAACTCCTTTGAACCTTCGAAAATCGGCTGGTTCCATGCAGCTGTAGCCTTGTCATGAGACTCGGCCTTGATGGTATATGAACCTGCAGGCAACTCCAGAGTCTTGTCCGCAATTTCAGCAAACTTGTAGGACTGTGAACTTCCGCCCTGGAGATTGCTGGAAATCGTGATGTCGAAATCTGACGGGTCAGCAAGCTCTGAAGGAAGAGACTTTGTATTTCCTGTGCTGATATTCTTGTCATTCAGTACGCTTTCAGCGGAGAGAGACTTGATTGTCAATGTTCCTGTGCCTCCGTTGACTTCGCTGCCCTTCTTGCAGCCCGCAAGCACTGCGGCAACTGCCAATATTGTAATGATACTACGTTTCATATTGATGTTATTCTTTCTTTTATTCATAAATAAGTTCAATGTCATCCACTTTCAGGACACTGCCGACGAAACGGCTGTCGCTATATCCGTCGAAAGCTCCCTTGCTGCCTTTAAGTTTCTGGACCTCAGGATTTTCTGCAGTACTTGATATAAAGACAACGTACATGTGTGTTGCTTTCAGTTCAGTATTGGAATAATCGATGCTGAGAGTTGCCTCCTTATAGGCATCGATCTTTTCACCGCTGACGAGTTCTGCTCTGCCAAGTTCAGTGACTACATCATTGTCCCTGTTCTCGACCACGATATAAGCCTTGAATTCCTCATTTTTGACAGGATTGAACTTGTAATAGAAACGGAATTTGTCCGGCCTTGATGTGAACGCGCGGCCATAAGTCTCAGGAGTCTCTCCGTTCAGAGTATATTCTCCAATATAAAGCATACCTGCTGTCTTGTTCTTCACCACATATCCGGAACCATCCACGAAAGTGTTTCCTTCGCCCCAGCCTACTGTGCTGATCTCGGCAGCGCCTGAGCCGGTATGTGCGTCAGATGTTTTCAGGGTACCTGAATATGATGTATAATAGCAAGATACGCCACTGCGCTGAGAAGTCGTCAGGTCATTGCGGGTAGCCCAATAATTGGCCTCAGTCTCTGAAGACTTGGGGAACCATTCATCAATGCCAAGTCCGGTGGTGCCGAAAGACCAGGTCGTCTTCTTATAGACTTCCTTGCTGTACCAGTTCTCGAAACCGGCATTCTCCACCTGCTCTGCACCCTCAGTCCTTACGGAAATCGGAGCGGAATAACTCTCAAGACGTCCGTTGTGGTTAATCCTGAACTGATACTCGGTATTTGCAGTAAGGCCTCCGAAATTAGTGTAAGAGATTGTATTTCCACTGATTACGCCACCCTCGGCTGTCTTCCAAACTGAACCGTCGCTTTCCTTGTACTCGACACGGAACTTGTTTATGTCTCCGCTGAGGACAGTGGCACTGAACTTCGTGATCCTGTGAGAATAGACATCGGATTCCTTCAATGACAATGAGGCGTCTGTTCCCTTGAGGACGAAAGAAACCTCAGGGCTGGTCACCTGTTTGCCGTTCTTGTCGGTCACTGTCAATGTAAATGTTCCCTGGAAAGGATTTTCTGCGCTGTAAGCGAGTTTCCTTCCGAGTTCAGAAAAGTCAATGCCGGAGAAAACTGTGGTACCGTCCATTGCAAGGCAATGTATGCCGGCCTTTTCCAATGTCTTCTTCACCTCGGCGTCAATGTTGACCAGATCCACCTCGGCAGGAACTCCTGCTGCAGAGAGATATGCGGAATTAACCTTGAGGACAGCGGTCTTGAAACCTGCACGTGAAATCACGCTGACAAGTCCGTTCTCCATTTCCTCACCCTCATAGACTGTGTTTTCGCCTGTCTCGCTGAGACTGCTTCCGAGCTTTATTTCAGGAGCTTCGGTAGCCACATCAGTCGCGGAAACCGTCCACTCTTTCTCGACAAGTGAAGTGCTGTTGTCGATCTTGATGCCGATGGTCAGCTTGCCGGTGAATGCGGAAGTGTTGACATTGAAAGTGATGAAATCGTTTGGCTCACACATGATTGCCTCAGGTTTATATACCTTCCACTTGCCGTCGATCTTGGCATAGAGTCGGAAACTGAGGTTGCCTGCCGGAATGAATGCGGCGCGGTTTTCATCCTGTTTGAAGGTCAATGTGTCCGTGACGTTCTTCTTGTCCGTGGATACTGAACCTACGTAGTCCTTGTAGAATTCCTTGAGATTATCTCCATAATTCACAGCAACTTTCACGTTCGCAAGCTTGGCTGTTCCCTTTACTGTGACAGATCTGTCTTTCGGGGTAATGGAGAAAGGCACCTTGGCCTGGTAGTACGCGGCATCGAAGCCGGCTTTCAGAGAATCACCATAAAAAGCATAAAGATTGTAGTCGCCACCATTCAGGCGGATTTTCTTTTCAGTCGAATTTGCATAAGTGTCTCTGTAGAGACGTTTACCATTGGCTTTCTTGAAAATTTCAACGGTAAAGTCATCAATTTCAGGGAGAGTCTCCTCTGCCTGGGACTTCACATTAAAATTGTGAGACCCGTCTGTGGTCAATGCCAGCGTAACTTCTGCCATTCCGGTCGTTTCTTCCGGGCCTGAAGTCGAGCAAGAAGTTATTGCCGCTGTTATTGCACACAGTGTCAATAATTTAGGGTGCTTCATGTATTTGTTAAATAAAAAACATAATCCACAAATGTATGTCATTTTTATTCGTTTTCCAAATGTGCAAAAAACGCAAATTGGCACAAAAGTCGCTATTCATGTTCCAATTTGCGTTTGTTTCGTTTTAGACCTGTCCGCTTCGGTCCCGGTTATTCTTCAGTATTGGAAACCGGTCTTGCTTTCTCCATCTCAGCCTTGGAAGTGCCTGCCGTAGTGGTCCAGGACATAGGATTTCTGAAACCAGCGAGGAAAGCCTTGACTTCCATGCGCTTTTTGCCTGCAAGCTGCATATCCTTGATGGAAATCGCACCGTCCGCTGTGGCTATAGCAAAGAATCCCTTGCCGTCGCTAAGGATGGTTCCAGGCGTAACATTGTCTTTTCCAATGTGCTCCAGCATTGACCTGAACTCTTCTCCCTCCACTTTTTCTGTGGTGAAAACCTTGAGCTGTGCAGGTGCCTTTGTCTCTTCTCCCTCCGGAACGAGTTCCGTGAAGGCGGTAGGGTACGGGCTCAGACCTCTGATGAGGTTGTAGATATTCTTGGTCGTGTCGTTCCAGTCGATGTGACACAGCTCGCGAGTGAGCTTCGGTGCCGGTTTCAGCACCTCAGAACCCTGGATGAAACTTCTCTGTACTCTGGTCTCGATGTTCCTTTCAATGATGCCCTGGACAGTCTCCACTACGAGCTGTGCTCCGATAGGCATGAGTTTGTCATGGATGTCGCCTGCAGTGTCGTCCGGTTCGATTCTGCAATCCTGTCTGAGCATGATTCCGCCGGTGTCAATGTCCTTGTCGATCATGAAGGTAGTCACTCCGGTGAGTCTCTCGCCATTGATGACAGCCCAGTTGATAGGAGCTGCGCCCCTGTACTGGGGTAGGAGGGCGGCATGGAGGTTGAAAGTGCCAAGTTTCGGCATTGACCATACCGATTCCGGAAGCATCCTGAATGCCACTACGACGAACAGATCTGCCTTGAAATCAGCCAGTTGCTTCTGGAACTCGGGGTCTTTCAGCTTGACAGGCTGCAGAACCGGGATGCCCTGCTCCACCGCAAACTTCTTGACTGCACTTTCATTGACTTTAAGTCCTCTTCCGCTCGGCTTGTCGGCGACTGTGACTACTCCGACGACGTTGTATCCGGCTTCGATGAGGGCCTTCAGAGGAGCGACTGCGAACTCAGGCGTTCCCATATATACTATTCTGGTCTTTCTGAATGTATTCATAAATTTGCTCTTTATTTTTCTCCACCATGAACCGAAGTTCTCAGTGTTGAATATTGCGGAGTCATGTGCCGCTTTCCATGTGAAATAGACGCCCAGAGGTGCCAGGACGACTGAAGATATGAATGCACCTGCCGCTGCGGTGACCGCTCCGTCACGTGCCAGTTTCGTGCCCGTGATGTCCACAACCCAGTAGAGCACGAAGAACATGACAGCGATGATTGCTGAGACTCCCAGACCGCCTTTGCGGATGAATGCTCCGAGGGGCGCGCCGATGAAGAAGAGCAGGAAGCAGGCCAATGCCTCTGCGAATTTCTTCAGCAGTTCCACGTCTGTCCTCCTTAATATATATAGGTAACTATATACGTCGTTCTCATACCCGCTGGCTGCCATCTTGAAATCCTCTGCGACGCGGGCCGCGTTTTCATAGGCTCTGACCTCCTGGTCGCGGTTCTTCCATGACATGTCGTCAGGTTCCAGGGGAGTCCGGCTCTGATAATGGGCTGCCGTGTCCAGCTGGTTGGAATATCTCAGCAGCTTCTTGGACATGAACGCGGCAAGGTTGACTGTTCTGGTGGAATCGTTGAGATTCGTCAGGGAGTCTTTTCCATGTCTCAGCTGCGAGAGGCTCATGGCCTTCACCTGGTCTCCGAACTTGGATTTG
>Ga0129311_1002460_pt1 | contig 11146 bp, 6 predicted proteins | sample Go1ome_FD_94435 | JGI IMG/M metagenome (GOLD analysis project Ga0129311, IMG submission 94435) | Western lowland gorrila individual fecal microbial communities from Wisconsin, USA - Go1022B metagenome | ecosystem: Host-associated > Mammals > Digestive system > Large intestine > Fecal | place... | reverse complement strand
CGATTACAGAGTCCGGGAAGGACTACAATAATGTCACTGTTGAAGATATGGAACAATTAGACAGCCAAATAGAAAAAGAGCTAAAAGCATTCTGCAATAGATATTACATTGATTTCAATTACATTGTGAAATTTCAGGATATCGACAATGCAGTTGCCAGCTCACGACTGTATAAGTTAAAATTGCCACTCCCTACTCCTATTACCAAAAAGGAGTGGGAGAAAATTTGCACAATTGAGAATGACAATTACCGCCGGATGTTATTTGTAATGCTTGTTGATGCAAAATATCACAGGCTGCATAGTATTTCCATTGAGAATTCTGCCACCATCACAGAAGATACACTTTTTTATTGTCATATGGAGAAAAGGGATATCTATAAAGCCGGTGCATGTAAATTTAAGAATGCGGAAGAGAAAAATTTTTCTCTTGGTTGCTTGTTTAAAGCTGGATTATTCGATATTACAAATAATAAATACAAATCGTGGTTTGTAAAATTTGTTGATATATCCGATAATCCAGATGATGTGCTTGATTATATTACCGATTACGATCACTTGAATTTACACTATGATAGGCTGTGTGGGAAAAGTATAGGTTCTTGTAGAGTTTGTGGTCGATTGTTTCGGCAAAGTAAAACTAAGCTGGCTAATTATTGTTATAAACATCGTGGTTATAACAAGGTTCTTACACAAACTATCGTTTGTATTGATTGCGGAAAGAATTTTGAAGTTGGTTCTAAGAGCAGACAAAAATGCAGATGTAAAGAGTGTCAAGCAAAATATCGCAAAAATTATATGAAACAATTGATGTCCAAAAAGCGAAAAAACATATAAAATTGCTTGTTAGCAAGTCAATTAAATTATTTAAAATCTCTGTAAAAAGCAAAGGTAGCTGATTACAGAGGTTTTTTGTTTTTGCACCCTATTATGAATAAGGGAGTATGTAGGAACGTACATAAAACCTTGCTTTTATGGTAACAGTCAAAAAATAAAAAGGGGTGGTTGGTATCAATCCGAAGTACAAAAAGTTGGAAAATGAGACTGATTACGAATATGGTCTTAGACTCATCTCTATAAAGGTCGAAGAAAAGCCGGACGATTTGGACTGGGAAGATATTGTCACGCTTTTACATTTGGACTGCCATAGGGATAGTTTACGAAAGGCTGCAAATGTAACTGAATTTTCTGGTTACAAAGTTATGCAGTATTTCAAAGAGAAAATGGAAACTCAAAGCCATGATGACACTGAAAGTTATTTGAAAGAGCTTGAATTGAAAAAGAGAGAGCTTATCAAAGAGCGTGCGAAACTTCATACTGAAAAGTTGGAGTACAACAGATGGTTACGTGAAGATGCCAGGGATGATTTATTTGAGGAAAAAGTCATTACTGCTATTCATGAAACGCTGAACAAGGTAGATCCTCCGCAAAAAATCGGTGGTATGCTTTCATCTCGTTATGGTCTTTTGAATATAGCAGACTGTCATTTTGGAAAAGATTTCAAAGTGTATGGTCTGAATGATGAAATTGTAAATGCTTATAGTCCTGAGATATTTTTTATGCGTATGGAAGTTCTCTACAATGAAGTAGTGGACTATGCACATAAAGAAAAACTCAAAGGATTCAAAGTATTTAATTTAGGGGATTCGTTAGATGGATTCTTGCGTAATTCACAATTATGGACATTACGGTATGGTGTGCCAGAAAGTGCCGTTATATACGGGGAGTATATGGGTAAATGGCTGAGAAAATTGTCCGATGAATTTGACATAGAATACTATCAAACAAATGGAAATCATGGTGAACTTCGCTTACTGGATGGTAAAAAAGGTGAACATTCACATGATAACATTGAAATGGTTACTGGAAGTATTATTCGTATTATAAACGAGGATAATCCTAATTTCCGATACATAACGAATAAATCTGGTTCTATCTTCACTGATATTGCCGGGTATAATGTTATGGGAATTCATGGAGAAGTCCGTAGTTTAACTGCTGCTATTAAAGATTACTCTGATATTTATGACACTAAGATAGATTATCTTGTGGCTGGTCATAAGCATCATTCAGAGTTTGTAAACTGTGGAGTCCGTAGAGGGGTGATTGGTGTTGGAACAATTATTGGATCAGATGATTATTCAATGTCAATAAGAAAGACTGCCGATGCCACAGCATCTTTTGTTATATTTGAAACAGGAAAAGGAAAAGTTGATGAGCATACATTTGTTCTCAATTAACCTTAATAATGAGTTACAAAATACAATGTAGAACATTTAGCAGCATGAAGGAAATTTTTGATTGTTTGGAGATTCATTCAAAAATTCCACACGAAGAATACGAATCGGTTAAATTATATGGGGAGTCAAGTTTTATCATAGACGCATTGAAATATGCTATCACAGAGTATAGCGATATTACTATTGCTTCTATTGATATAATTCTTTCAGATATTGATCCTGTTTGTAAGGATTTGTATGTCTTATCTATTACAGAAGAAAATGAACTTTACATTCAACCAGCTTATAATGGGGAGAATATGTATCGTAACGAAGCAAAATTTGCAATTGTTCAAGATACAGTAAGTTCGCAGCTTGTAAAAGATATGTCTGTTGATGACTTATCTTCTACTGTTTTGGGAACTTTTATTTTTTAACAAGCAAAAATAAATGCAGAAATGTATTGACATTTTCTAAATGTATGCTATAATACATACATAAGGAACAGGAAATAAAGTAAATGAAATAAATAGAGGTTTACCATCCATAAACTTCTATTTATCTCTTACTTTTAATCAAACTATAATAAATGCATAATGCGGATTAGAGCAGTGGTCAGCTCGCTTGCCTCATAAGCAAGAGGTCGAGGGTTCAAATACCCCATCCGCAATTTATCTTGTTTTATGTTTTGTCCTATATGTTTTTTGTTAATAAGCGGTGGGACTATTCATTGCGTAATAGTTCTATCGTTTATGTAAGAGTACATAGCAAAGTCTGGCAATGCACTGGTCTGCAAAATCAGTATTCGTTGGTTCAAATCCAACTGTACTCTCTTTAAGCTCATACAGCAATTTATTTTGGATATTTCTGTTAAAAATACTACCGAAATGAGCTTAGTTTCGTAAGGCACGTACAGCAAATTACTTATACTTTCAAATGGATATTTTAAGTAGATTGTGCCTTGATTTTGGTCTTGTAGTTAAGTGGTAATAACATCGGATTGTCTCTCCGAAGTCGTGGGTTCGATTCCCACCTAGACCGTTATGGGGTGTTGGACAAGCGGTTTAAGTTATAGCCCTTTCACGGCTACGAGACGGGTTCGATTCCCGTACACCCTACTACTGGTGAATCTGCAGTCAACCAGAAACGTTTTTTAGCATTTACAACGAGAAATAAATGTAGCAAGTCATATTAACGTGATATGCTTGTTGGGTTATAGTGTCAGCCGAGTAAAAACTAGCTGTAGATGTGTAGTTTAATGGTAAAACAACAGTCTCCAAAACTGTAAGATGTGGGTTCGAGTCCTACTGCGTCTGCTCTGCATTTGTGGTGTAATTGGATAACATACCTGGCTTCCACCCAGGCGATGCCGGATCATTCCCGGTCAGATGCTTTTTGCATTTATGCAATTTATATTTTGGGTGTGTAAACGACTACGGAGATCGGGCAGACTGTAAATCTGCTGCCTTCGGGATCTAGTGGGTTCGACTCCCTCCACGCCCATGTGAGATAGTTGCTTTACCAATTCTAACGACTCACTTTAAACGGTAGAAATTGGCGTTTACGACAAGCGGTAATGAAGATCTTTCCTTCCACGATAGCAAGGGTAAACTACATTTGGGAAGTTAGCTCAACTGGTAGAGCATTAGGTTGAAGCCCTAAGTGTAGGTGGTTCGACTCCACCACTTCCCATTCAATCTAATAAAGCCCTTATAAAAAGGCACATGAGGTATATATGAAATGGTGAAGAAAACATAATCATGGACATATAGCTTAATGGATAGAGTTCACGACTACGAATCGTGCGATATAGGTTCGATTCCTATTATGTCTGTTTTGCCCGTATAGTTCAATGGAGAGAACATGGCTCTTCTAAAGCTATGATCTTGGTTCGATTCCAAGTATGGGTGTTTATTTTTGGAGTGATAACCCTAACTGGTAAGGGAGTAGTCTTGAAAACTACCAGTAACCGTAGTGATACGGCGTGAGGGTTCGAGTCCCTCTCACTCCGCTTTATGTCGGAATAGAGACTTTAAACCTATTTGAGTGGAGGAAGTATTTTTCTCCTAAATCTGGGTGTGTAACTCAGTTGGTAGAGTAACCGGCTTTTAACCGGTAAGTCGTGAGTTCAAGCCTCACTACACCCACTATATTATTTTATTAGGTGGATTGTATGACAGATAGAAAGATTAAAGGACTGATGAATGAATTATCATGCCAATGTTATTTAACTTCGTTGGGTTATAATGTATCAGTTCCTCTTGGAGAAGATTGCAAATATGATATGATTGCAGATATTGGCGGTATGCTTATTAGAATACAAGTTAAATCTTGCACTGTACATAATAATGGTATACAGCTTTCATTAGCATCAACATCATTAAGTTCGACAGGTGCTATAAAAAGGTCTTATTCTAAAAATGATATCGACTTCTTTGCTACCTATTATAATAATAGAATGTATATGATCCCAGTTGAAGAATGTGGCAACACTACGAAAACTCTTTCATTTGAGGATTCCAAATATTCAAATAATGTGTGCATCATTGATGATTATTTGGCTGAACTTCAAATTGAAAAATTGAAAAATGGTGAGTTATTTCATGAGCGAAAATCTACCAATAAAATTTTACAATATGATTTAAAGGGTAATTTTATAGGTACTTTCAATACATTTTGTGATGCTGCAAAATCAATTGGTAAGTCAAAGGAATCAGCTACTCACATAGCACAGGTTTGTAATGGTAAAAGAAAAACAGCCTATAATTATATATGGAAACTTTCATCAGATTAAGGTAAGGTGGCAGAGTTGGTTTAATGCACTAGATTGCTAATCTAGCGTACATGTTAAGTCATGTACCGTGGGGTCGTAGCCCACCCTTACCGCTCATATTATACTGGAATATAATTCAATGGTAGAATGCCTCTCTGATACGGAGGTTATATAAGTTCGATTCTTATTATTCCAATTTAGACACATACAGCAAAATTTTGATTTAATTCTTTCAAATTATTTTTACAAGCAAATAAAAATTATATGAAAAAAACATAGGATATTATTCCTCCCCTTAATATCCTACTGTAAATCAACAGAAGATAGTGATATCCTCTGTCAAAGTGTCTAGCATAGGCTCACACAGCAAATATGAACAACTAACAAAACATATTAAAGAATATTTTATATTTCCCCTCAAACACTAAGTATTTTTGATGAATGAATGGTTTACATTTTAGAGCCTAGTGAAAGTCGCATACAGCAAATTATAACGAAAAATTGGGTAAGTAATGCAAATATTTACATAAAAATCTGACAGGACAATCTTAAGTGTATTGTCTATCAACAGATTTTCTTCGATCTTAGCGACTTGTCTTTTTTTATCCTTCTACCATGTGTAGATAGGAAATCTGATTTTGGCATAGTCATTATCAGTTTTTTAATGCCCTGTAGTCCAATGGTAGAACGGCAGACTGTTAATCTGTATGTTGTGGGTTCGATCCCCACCGGGGCAGTTTATAATGGGGTATCGCCAAGCGGTAAGGCACAGGACTTTGACTCCTGCATTACGCTGGTTCAAATCCAGCTACCCCAGTTCTGCTATAAAGCAAATGTGGTCTTAACGGTGAGATAAATGCAGAATCTTCAAATCCGTGTTTGCTGTTTTGCTGGCATGGCGCAATTGGTAGCGCAACTGACCTGTAATCAGTAGGTTAAGGGTTCGAGTCCCTTTGCCAGCTTTTATTGAGAATGTGGTGTAATGGGAGCATACATGATTTGGGATCATGTGGAGCAGTTCGAGTCTGACATTTTCAATTTTAGGCTATAATTCTTCCATATATGAATATGCGGATGTGGTGAAATTGGCAGACGCATCAGATTTAAGCTCTGATTGGATAATTCCAGTACGGGTTCAAATCCCGTCATCCGTATTATGGTAGATTGGCGAAACAGGTAAACGCAGCAGTCTCAAACACTGCCGGGAAACCTTACGAGTTCGAGTCTCGTATCTACTACTATAAACAAATAATAATAAAGGTGGAATTATATGTCTAAACACAAACAAAATAACGATGGAATTTATTTCTTAGGTGAATCATCAACAGATGTCACTGGCTCTCAGTACCTTGTACAATTTGGAGGCAAAAAGATATTACTGGAATGCGGACTATATCAGTCCAAAAGCAACAGTTATCTTGATTCCTATAAAATCAATTCAAAGAAATTTAGATTCAAACCAAGTGAGATTGATTACTTGTTTGTGGCACATCCACATGTGGATCATTGTGGTTTAATTCCTCGATTGGTTGCTCAGGGATTCAATGGAAAAATTATAACTACACCTAACACTGCAGCGGTTATGAAGTCGCTGCTTTTTAATTGCGCTTTTATTGTAGCTGATGAAGCAAGAATTCTTTCAAAACGCTACAGCAGAAACTACTCTCCTATTTATAGTGAAGATGATGTTTCTAAAACATTGCAGTTAATTAAACCTTACGGTGAATATGGTGTTATTTTCCAACTTGACGATGTAGTTAGTTTTCAGTGGATTCCAAACTCTCATTGTGTAGGTGCTGCTCAATTACAGTTAATTTTGTCAGATGGATTGAAGACAAAGAAAATCCTGTACACATCAGATCTTGGTGCTTTGAATACAAAGAACCATTATGTAAGAAATACTGAAATTCCGACAATGTTCAATGATGTTGCCATTATGGAAAGCACATATGGGAGCAGAGAAAAATTAAATAAGAAAACTAGGGATTTTGACGTTGAGCATTTGAGAGTAGCTGTCAATACTGTATTGGAGCGAAAAGGTACTCTTCTGTTGCCATGTTTTAGTTTTAGCCGGACACAAGAATTACTTACTGTTCTTTATTTGATTTTTGGTTGTGACGATTCATTTAAAGCTGATGTAGTTGTCGATTCAAAACTGAGTTGTGAAATTTCTGATTTGTATGAAACTATATTAAAAGGCGAAGATTTGGAATTATGGATGAAAGTAAGAAATTGGAAAAATGTTGTTTTCTTATCTGAGAAAGAAGAATCCAAAATGTGCCAGAATGATACTACCCCGAAAATAATATTGTCATCATCTGGATTTTGCACAAATGGTAGAATTGTAAATTATCTACAGAAGTTTTTACCTGATCCAAATAGTATGGTCGTGTTTTCTGGATATGTTGGTGATAATCCGTCATATCTCTCCTATCGAATCAAGAACTACAAAGACTACAAGAAACTGACAATCAATAAAGTGCCGGTGGTGAATAGAGCAGATTGCATATCACTTTCTACTTTCAGTAGCCATGCCAATAGAGATGATCTGATTAAGTTTGGTAGTTCTCTGAACACAAATAAACTTATTTTGGTTCATGGTAGTGAGGAAAGTAAAAAATCATTATCCGAAAGTTTAAGGAAAGAAATTTCCAAAAATGATAAGACTTTTAGGGTTTTATGTTCAAATAAAGGAATGAAAATTTTGTTGTAATTTTTTATAGCATGGGTTGGAAACTTCCCATGCTTTTTATATGGGAGATTGGTGGAATTGGTAGACACGCTGCGTTAAGAGCGCAGTGCCGTTATTGGCGTGTGGGTTCGAGTCCCACATCTCCTACTCCCACTATTCTATAGTGGAAAATTGCATAAAGAAAGAAGGTTTGACAAATGGGTGTTACAAAAAAACAGCAAGTGGAAAAATCACTCGCTTCTGACGTTTCAGTAAACAGCGATGTTACGCTTGAAAAAATCTCTGCCAAAGAAGAACCAGATGATTACGTTTGTCAGACTTGTGGTAAGCACTATAAAAAAAGAAAAGGCAATTTCTCTCCATCTAAGTCACCGATTTATGCCGGTACAGATGGGTATATGAACACATGCAAAAATTGTGTTGATGAATTGTTTGTACATTACACTAATTTTTTCAACGGTAACGAAGAACGTGCCATTGAAAGAATATGCCAATTATTCGATTTGTACTTTAATGAAAGTGCCCTTGCTGCATCGAGAAAAATCAGTGAGGATCGTAGTCGTATTTCTGTATATATCAGCAAGATACAGATTAAACCTCATACTGGAAAAACATACAGTGATACTTTGATTGAGCAAAAATCAAATTCTATCAATTCAGCCGATGATGTTGCTGAGTATAGTGGATTGGATGCTACTCAATTGAAAAAAGCTGTTGGTGTTTGGGGATTTGGTTTTGAGCCGGAACAGTATGGCATTTTAAATGATATGTTTGATGACTGGAAATCTAGGGTTGTTATTGATGGCAAGACAAGAGAAACCCTTGTAAGAGAACTGTGTATTATCAAACTACAGATGAACCTTGCATTGAAGGATAATAATGTTGAGCTTTATACAAAGCTGATGAAAACATATCAAGAGACTATGAGATCTGCAAACTTACAACCAAAGCAGGAAGATGAGAATGATAAGGCATCTGAGAAGCCAATTGGTGTAATGATTAAAATGTTTGAGGATGAACGTCCTATAGATAAGTGCCGACCAGAATGGGAAGACGTAGATGGTATTGTAAAATATATCACTATCTATTTCTTAGGGCATTTATGCAAGATGTTGAAATTAAAAAATAAATACTCAGCTCTTTATGAAGAAGAAATGGCTAAATACAGAGTTGAGATTCCTGAATTAGAAGAAGCTGACGATGAAGATATCTTTGATTTCATTGTAAACGGCGGTGACGCTGATGGGGCAAAGGAATAAAGGTAATTTATCAGACTCTAAATACGAAAAAATAATGTGTGGTCTGAATATATGGATAGGCTACTATCGTGCAAACCCTGTACGATTTTTGATTGATTATTATGGCATGGAATGGATTCGTCCATTTCAGCAAGTGTTAATCACATTCATGTTCAGATTTAATAACTTTATGACTATTGCGAGTCGTGGTATGGGTAAATCCATGATCGTTGCTGCTTTCCTATGTGCCTATTGTACACTATATCCTGGTGTCAAGGTATGTATTGCTGCCGGTCAACGTGGTCAGTCAATTAACGTCCTCTTAAAGATTGTAGAGGAATTTATGCCACAATCTCCTAATCTAAGGAATGAGATACTCAAAACAAATACTTCTCCCTCAGAGGGATTTATATATTGGAAAAATGGTTCTGTTATAAAGGTTGTAACGGCAAGGGATTCTGCCCGTTCTGCCAGAGCAAATATTATTATAATGGACGAGTTTAGACTTATTGATAAAGGTGTCGTTGATAAGGTACTGAGAAAATTCAAAGCCGGACAGCGTAGACCTAACTTCTATAATAAAGAAGAATACAGCGATAAGGTTGAAGAAAATAAGGCTAAATATCCAAAAGAACCTAACAAAGAGATTTATTTGAGTAGTGCATACTACAAGTATCATTGGTCTTGGGCAAAGTTCAAGGCATTTTTTAAATCCATGATTAAAGGCGAAAGCTACATGGTCGTTGGATTCCCGTATCAATTACCTGTTTATGAAGGATATTATCCAGAAGAACAGATTCGTGAAGAAATGCAGGAAGATGACTTTGATAGCATTGCATGGTCAATGGAGATGGATTCTCTTTTCTTTGGTAGTTCTGAAAAGGCTTTCTATAACTTTGAAACTGTAGATAAAATTCGTAAGATTCAGAGAGCATTATATCCAAAGCCTTATTATGCACTGTTGAATGACAGTAAGTATAAGTATGAACCAAAAAGAAATGGTGAGATACGTCTTTTATCAATGGATATTGCGACACAAGGCGGTTCTAAGAATGACGCTACTTGTTTTACACTGATGCAATTGCTTCCAACTTCAAGCAATCAATATATTAGAAATGTTCTGTATATTACTACATTAGATGGCGGTCATACATTCGACCAGGCTTTAAAAGCAAGGCGATTATTTGAGGATTTCGATTGTGACTACATAATCGTAGATACAAATGGTGTCGGTATTGGTGTATTTGATAACCTTGTTATTGAACAGGTTGATGATGAAAGAAACACTGTATATCCGGCATGGTCATGTATCAATGATGACAAAATGGCTGAAAGATGTAAAGATCCTGAAGCAGAGAAAGTCATCTACAGTATTAAGGCTACTGCAAAATTCAACTCTGATGCTGCAGTATATCTTAGAGACTGTATCAAACGTGGAAAGTTACGACTTCTTATCAATGAAATAGATTCCAATGATATTCTGAATCGTAGTAAGGCTTTCCAGAATTTATTAGTTGAAGATCAGGTAATGTTCCAAGAACCATTTTATCAGACAACTGCCATGATTAAAGAAATGATTAACTTGGATTACACTGCTACTGACGGAAAAATCAAAGTCGTTGAAGTGGCTGGTATGAGAAAGGATAGATACTCTTCTATCTCCTATGCCAACTATATTGCGAATGAGCTTGAAAGAGACATGCGCAATATTGAAGACGAATACGGATTTTCAACTTTTATCAATTAAAAAATTAGGAGGTAGATAGATGCCAGAACAGAATGAAGTGGCAGCTTCTACTACCAAAAAGCGTGGTAGATCATCTGCACCTAAACGTAAGGCAAACACGAATAATCGTGCCAACCATAATGTAGAAACAAATGCTTATGCTTACAATACTACATTACCTTATATCTATTCTGTCTTAGGGGATTTTCTTGATGCCTCCCCTTATACGATAAAGGACATTAGAACATTTTCTAAAAATCCCCAGTATTACAACAAACAGTTAAGAGATTTGGCTTGGTGGGCGTATAACACCAACGGTAGTGTAAGAAGTGCCGTTAATTATATTGGCTCTATGCATACTCTTGATAAGGTAATCGTTTGTAAGAATAGAAAAAAGCGTCCGAGAAATTTTGAAAAAAACAGACTCAAAATGTTATCTGTTCTTGACAAAATCAATTATAAGCAACAAATCAGAGACAATCTGATGAAAGATGCAAAT
>Ga0129311_1002459_pt1 | contig 11148 bp, 10 predicted proteins | sample Go1ome_FD_94435 | JGI IMG/M metagenome (GOLD analysis project Ga0129311, IMG submission 94435) | Western lowland gorrila individual fecal microbial communities from Wisconsin, USA - Go1022B metagenome | ecosystem: Host-associated > Mammals > Digestive system > Large intestine > Fecal | place... | reverse complement strand
CTTATCCATATTCTCAAACCAGTTTCCCATACTTCTCTCACCCAACTCTCTCATACAATCCTGTGCATCCTCTGTAGGCATGTTCATCTTCATCATCAGATTCCATATTGTTCCCAAGAAAACCCCTGCTCTTAAATTTTAAATGAGTATTAAAAGCACGAATTTTCATAGATTATTAGAATTATCAATCAAAACGACAGCCTTGCCAAAAGCAAGGACTAAATGATGAAAAATATGCTTTAATAGCAAGATAACATAATTATACTAATAAGTCAACATCAAATATAATTTTAATTAACAGATTTTTAATTTCTATCACAATTTGCAGCATCAATCGCCAAGACAAGCATTAAACCCGTAATCTCATCAACAGGATTCATAATCCCAGCCAAAAATATCACCGCACACCTGCCATCTAATTTTCTTTTTTATCTTGTACATCCTTCGGTGTGACTGAATACCAATAATTATTGACCAACATCTCAAATGCCCTTTGTGGCAAAATCGGTTCAGACGCATGTGCCACCATCTCAGCAGAAGGATTCTCCATCCTTCCAAGGCATTCTCCTATTGAAACATATCTCTTCAGGTACTCATTTATCTGTGGTTTAAGAGGCTCTACGGCAAACATTTCTCCCTGCGGGCAGAGCAGTGCTGTGTATCTGTCCTTTCCATAAATGAAATTAAACTCCTTAATAAGCGCATCAAAAATTTCATTTGTCCTTCCATAGCCACAAGAAGATACCACAACAAATTTCTTGTTGCCCATGTCATATCTGAATTCGTGAAATGCATTATCACCAATATCCTTGACAGTACCCCTATAGGTTTCCATAAGTGGCATAAGTCTGTCCCCAACAGCTCATACATCCAATACATGGCTTGATATCCATATTTTTAACATCAAATACGTCTACATCAGCATCTGGATGAACAGTTTTTATTCCCTCAACTACAGCATTTGTAAGCTGAATCGTATTGCTTTTTTCTACTCTCGGGCTTCCATTTACTACAAGTACTTTCAATGTAAATTCTCCTGTTAAATATTTTATTGCACTATTACTGCTATTACCTTTTCATAATATTATACAATAAAATTTATACTAAACAATACGCTCCCATCATCTCTTTTTATAAATAACAAGCTCTGGATTTTCTCCTCCCTCATCATATGTGCTAACCAGTATAAAATCCATATTTGCAAGTACGCCAAAACATCTGTTTTCACCAAATTCAGACTCTAATTAATTTCCCAGATATGTCGTCTGGTCATCTAGAAATTTCACCTTACCGCCATTAGGAAGCGTATATTCTAGATTTACATATTTTCCCACAAGTGCATTTAACTTATCCACCTTAGGAAGTCCTTCTATATTAAGCTCATTTATTTCGTTAATTAATTGATTCTTAAATGCCTCAAATTCCCCATTATCACTAAGCTCATCATATCTTTTCCAATAATCAAGCTTAGGCAGCATTTCCTTCATATATGCGCGTGCCTGTTCCTCTGAAAAATTTTCATTTACCATATGCCCTACACACACATCTATAAGTTCATCCATGTTGCTATAAGTATATGTTCCATCAGCATAGCACCATTTACAATAATCCTCATTCAATGTGCCATCACTTTCCCGCCCGATAACATCATCCAAAAGAGGCATTCCACAGCACTGGCAAATCAGTTTTCTCGGAGCACCGAGCAATGTATTTATAGAGACATTAAACTCCTTTGATAAAAGCTTTAATGTCTCTGTATTCGGAACTGTTTCACCATTTTCCCAGCGGGATACCGCCTGCCTTGTAACCATGATTTTCCCAGCCAATTCATCCTGAGATAACCCCTTTTTAGTGCGAAGCTCTAATATAATGTCCTTTGTTTCCATTTCATTCACCTCCATTATGAATATCATAACAGGGATTTAATTCCATGAAAAGCAACTTACAGTTTCCTATATATCCTAATCAGAAACTTATCTCAATAATCTGGCATCTGTTTGACTTATCCAAATGCTTAAATACACTGTTAAGAATAATTCCATACCTTTTATCAAGAGGTCTGTATCCAGTGAGATATCCTTTTCTGATAACCTGCTTAATCTGACTGCTCCAGCTTTTCAGCTCATCTAAATCATCCACACTAAAATACACGCCAATATCGTTCTTCCTGTCCTTAAGCCATGTCTTAAGCATACTCTTCAAGCTCTTTTTATTGGTTGCATCAAACACCAGCTTTCCCCCACTAAAACGCTCTGCCATAGCAGCAAACAACGCCTTAACCTGCTCTGTCTTAAAATAATAAAACACACCTGCTGCAAAGAAAATGATTCCATCCTCTGGCTTAAAATCAATCTTGTCAAACCATGAAAAATCATTTAAGTCACAGGAAATATTAGTCTCACGTTCTCTTTCCCCAAGCAGCTCCTCACGAACAGCTATATTGTCTGCAAAATCAAGATTATATGCTCTTGCCAACCCATTATCCGCCTGTCTGAAGGTCGTATCAAGTCCACATCCAAGATTTACAACACACGCTCTTGGATGCTCCTTTAGATACTCTCTGCATGCCTCTGCCATGTCATACTGTCTGGTTGCTGCCATAATTGCACCAACCTTCTCCATTATCCCCTTCTCCTCGTAGTAAACATCCACCTTGTCAAATATCCACTGACAATCTCTGTCATCAAAATTACCGGGATACATTTCCATAGCACGCTTTCTTCCATATAGTGGAAGAACCAAGGTCTCCTGCACTGTTCCCTTTTCAATTATCCTTTTTTCCATTACTTGTCTCCTCCTGTATATAAATCTATGTCAAGCTCTGCGCAAATTCCATACCGCAATACATTTATCACTTCCATAAATGCCATCCTCATCTCTGGTGTTATGCCATCCTTACACGAATCATCTGCAATAATCTCACATACCACGGAAAACTCTGACACTGCAAGCATATGATATGTCTGCTTAGAGAACCTTCTTCCTGCAATTTTTCTCCTATACAATTCCTCATAATAATTAGCCGCAAATCCTGCACACCGCTCTATATAAATATCACAGAATCTTTCCATATATTTTCCTGAATCATTTTTTAGAAGCATATGAAAAAGTTTCATGTCATCCTCAAGCATATTGAAGGTCTGCTCAGATGCCCCTTTATAAAGAAGCTTACGCAGCTCCTCATCAGTCATAGCAGAAAAATCAACACCCATCATAGACTCTGTGATATCAATAAGCTTTCTTCCATACGCCTCAAATATTTCTCCAAACATCTCTTCCTTGCCCGAAAAATGCTTATATATTGCACCCGCTGTTATACCAGCTCTTGCAGCTATCTTACGCATAGACGCCTCCTGATATCCTACCTCAAGAAATATCTCAATGGCACTTTTAAGGATTTTATCCCTTGTCGTAATTGAACTCTCGCGAATAACTACCACTCCCTCTTATATAAATACATAAATATATTCCCTTGTTTTCGCGCTTTGGTAAACACTGTTTACTTTATATCATACACATTATACAAAGTCAACAAAAAAGGACATGCATTACACATGTCCTGCCTTAAATCCACATTCTCTTATCATTGCGAAATCCTTCTCAAATGAAGTTCCGTTTGTCGTCAAAAAATCACCGCTTATAACTGCATTTGCCCCTGCCTTAAGAGCCGCCTTACCGTCATCTTCAAATCTGCCTCTTCCCGCTGCCAGCCTTATCATAACCTTCGGCATGACAAATCTGAATATAGCCGCTGTCCGCACATATTCCTCCTCCGTCAGAGGCTTTTTATTATAAAATGGGGTTCCTTTCCTCGGATTAAGAAGATTAAGTGGTACTGAATCAACTTCAAGTTCCCTAAGCTCAAAAGCAAGCTTTATTCTATCAAAAACAGTTTCCCCAATACCTAACAATCCACCGCTGCACACCATAAGTCCCGCCTTTTTAGCAGCACGGATAGTCTCCTTTTTCTGCTCTATTGTATGACTTGAACATATCTCAGGGAAATAATCCGATGACGTTTCAAGATTATTATGTATCATACTAAGACCAGCCGCCTTGAGCAGCTTAAAATCCTCATAGTCAAGTAATCCAAAGGAAGCACATATATTTATGGATGAATTGCTATGTATATCCCTTATATTTTTCTCGGCAAGCTTCACCTCATTTTTACTTAGTCTCCTGCCACATGAAACAAGACAGAATCTCCCGCTTCCCTTTTTTTCATCAATAACAGCATCCTCCGTAATTATTTTTTCACCTAGCACGCACTCATCCGGTATAGGAATCTCAGCTAACTGTGACTGTGAACAATATTTACAATTCTCTGTACATTTTCCCTCTTTTACACTGATTACAGAGCATACATCACATTTATCTCCACAAAAATGTTCTCTAATTTCATTTGCCGCTTCAATCAGTTCATTTATATCTGAATCAACAAGCTTAACCGCCTCATCATAATCGATAAGCTCACCTGCTAAAACCTTATTCTTTAGGTTGTTTACATAACTCATATCAATCTGCTATACCTTTCTTATATGCTTTTCATTTGTATAATATCATATGCATATTAAAAATTATAACACTTAAGGATGTGCAGCGTCAAAAAATTTATACATTATGTATGTAATAACCATCTGCCTTAAAATAAAGAGAACCGTCGTAAATAATTACGACGGTTCATGGGGGGAATTTATATAAACTAGTTTATAAACATTTTTACTGCTCGAACAACAGCTCTTCGTATGTAGGGAATGGCCAAGCCTCAGCATCAACCATCTTCTCAAGCTCATCAGCAGGCTTTCTTACTGTATCAAAGTAAGCAAATACTACATCGTGATAGTACTTAGCCCATGCGTGAGGATCATCCTCCTTCTCTGCTGCCTTAGCTGTGATATTCTCAAGCTCAGCTGTAGCAGCCTTAAGCTCAGCAAGCTTAGCATCTATAGCATTTACGATATCAAGCTGTGTAGAAGCAGAAACTCCAAGCTCCTTCAAATCCTTAATGCCAGCAGCAAGCTTACCCTCATACTTCATAACAGCAGGTATAATCTGTTTCTTAGCCATCTCTATCATAGTCATAGCCTCGATATTGATTGCCTTAGCATAATTCTCATACATAACAACTGCTCTTGCCTCAAGCTCACGTCTTGACATAACACCATGCTTTTCAAACATAGCGATTGTATCATCCTTGACAAGATACTGTACAGCGTCAACCATGCAAGGAATATTAGGAAGTCCACGTCTTGCAGCCTCCTCAACCCACTCCTCTGAGTAGCCATTGCCATTGAAGATAACTCTCTGATGTTCTCTTAACTTATCTGCTATAAGCTTCTTAGCTGCTGCTTCAAAATCATCTGCCTTCTCCAATACATCAGCAAAATTGCAGAGTGTATCAGCAACAATTGTATTAAGTGTCATCATAGGCTGAGCGATAGACTGAGTTGAACCAACCATTCTAAACTCAAACTTATTACCTGTAAATGCAAATGGTGATGTTCTGTTTCTATCTGTTGAATCCATAGTAAACTCTGGGATTACTGAACATCCTGAATTATATACCTTGCCCTTTATGCTTGATGTTGCCTCACCATTCTTGATAATCTGGTCAACCATATCTCCAAGCTGGTCACCGAGGTAAGCTGAAATGATTGCAGGTGGTGCCTCATTAGCTCCAAGTCTGTGGTCATTTCCTGCTGAAGATGCAGATAATCTAAGTATCTCTGCATGATTATCAACAGACTCAAGAATTGCTGCAAGGAATAACTGGAACTGAAGATTCTTCTCAGGCTCCTTACCAGGATCTATTAAGTTCTCACCATCTGATGTTGATATAGACCAGTTATTGTGCTTACCTGAACCATGAACACCTGCAAATGGCTTCTCATGTAACAGGCATGCAAAACCTGTTCTGTCAGCAACCTTCTTCAATGTCTCCATAAGAAGCTGGTTCTGATCATTGGCAACATTTGTTGTTCCATATATTGGTGCTATCTCATGCTGTGCAGGGGCAACCTCATTATGCTGTGTCTTAGCAGGAATTCCATACTCCCACAAATCCTTGTTAAGCTCCTTCATGAAATGAGATACCTTATCCTTGATAACTCCGAAGTACTGGTCATCAAGCTCCTGTCCCTTAGGTGATGGAGCACCAAATAAGGTACGACCTGTGAGCTTAAGGTCAAGACGCTGATTAAATTTATTCTTATCAATTAAGAAGTATTCCTGCTCAGGTCCTACTGAAGCAGTTACCTTAATTGGCTCTTTACCAAACATCTTAAGAATTCTAAGTGCCTGCTTGCTTACTGCGTCCATCGAACGAAGAAGCGGTGTCTTGTGGTCAAGCGACTCACCTGTATATGAAACAAATATTGTAGGTATACATAAAACCTTACATCCATCAGGAATCTCCTTAACAAATGCTGGTGATGTACAATCCCATACTGTATAACCTCTTGCTGCACAGGTATCTCTGATACCTCCTGATGGGAAAGAAGAACCATCTGGCTCTGCCTTTATAAGCTCCTTACCTGTAAATTCTGTAATAAATGTTCCGTCTCCGACAGGATCCATAAATGAATCATGTTTCTCTGCTGTAAGATTGGTAAGTGGATGGAACCAGTGTGTATAGTGAGTTGCACCAAGCTCCTTAGCCCACTCTCTCATTGCTATAGCAACTGAATCTGCAATAGCTGTATCAAGTGGCTGACCATAATCAATTGTTTTCTTTAATTCCTTAAATACTGCCTTTGGTAATCTTGCTCTCATAACAGCCTCGCTGAATGAGCGTTCTCCGAGTGCTTCTGCTGTAACTTCCATAGTTCTATTCTCCTTTTCCTTTATTTTTTTAATTTCATGTAGCTTGTATTTAAAATAACTCACTTTTATGGAAAAGGCAAACTTAAAAATCGAGCGTTTTTCTTTAAATTTTTAATCGATATCAAGGTGAAACTATATTTTTTAAATTTTTTCCTTTTTCAAAGCATTCAGCATTGTCCAATGTTATCTGTGCAATAGCCTTCATTGCCTCCCTTGTAAAGAACGCCTGATGCGATGTTAAAATGACATTTCGATATGATGTAAGCCGCACTAAGTCAGCATCCGATATGATTTCGTCTGATTTATCCTCGAAGAAATAATCGTCCTCCTCTTCGTATACATCAAGACCTACACCACTGAATTTTCCTTCGGCAAGTGCTGCAAGCAAATCATGGGTATTAACAAGTCCTCCTCTTGAAGTATTTATAAGAATAACCCCGTCCTTCATCTTTTTAATGCTTTTTTTATCTATTATATACTTAGTATCCTTTGTCAGTGGGCAATGCAGACTAATTATGTCTGATTCCTCAAATATTCTGTCAAGACTTACATATTCAAGGTTCCATCCAAATCTCTCAACCGCAAGCGGTGTTTTATCCTGTATCTCCTTTAACGGATATGGATCATATAGTAAAACCTTCATATCAAGGCCTCTGATAACAGATAACATTGCCTGACCTATTTTACCTGTTCCTATTATTCCTATGGTTCTATTCACTAAATCCATACCCATAAGACCATTTATGCTATAATTAAAATCTCTCGTTCTGACATACGCCCTGTGTATCTTACGATTTACGGTAAGAAGGAGGCCCAATGCGTACTCAGCAACAGATCTGGGAGAATAGCTCGGTACACGAAGAACTACTAATCCTTCCTCCTCAGACATTTTGACATCAACATTATTAAAACCTGCACATCTTAACAATATTGCCCTTACACCACATTCCTTTAATGTATGAACAACATTCTTATTGGCATCATCATTTACAAATACACACACTGCGTCACAGCCCTTGGCAAGCACAGCCGTTTTCTCATTAAGCTTCTCCTCCAAAAAAATAATTTCGAAACCTTTCTCATTTGCTATAGGTTCAAACCATATTTTATCGTATGGCTTTGTATCATAAAATGCAATCTTCATAAAAAAATCTCCCGTTAATGTTTTTACCTAAGTATGTGCATTAACCGAAGATTTTATCCCGGACTTCCATATAATACATGGCGAATTCCTGTGTTATTAACTTGTTTTTTATCATAAGATTAAGCGTATCCTTAAATCCGGCATAGCTTATGGTAGAATGTGCCATCTCATCAAGGATATTAGATATTCTGTCAGCATATCCATTTGCATCAATGACATTATCCCTCAATAAAATATTTGAAATATACGTATCCTTGAAATAGACATTAACCTTCTTTGAAGTTGTAACCTTATCTTCAACCTCAAACTGTACACCCAGCAAATCAAACAGATTGGATGCTGAACGATTGGTAAAATAAATATCAGGACCAATTCCGTACAGATTCTTATATGCGGTTAAATCGTCAACAATCGTACTATGTACATAATCAGGCAGATAAGGCTTAAACATCGTTGCCATTACGCTGTTCCCCTGAAAAGCTGCATAATCTAAATCCGGATTTCCTGGTTGCTTCTTCAGATATTTTATTGATTGGATATGAACAAGCGGAATCGTTATATGTCTTGGCTCCTTCTCTATGACAAGAATATGGAACTGTCCATCATTCACCCATATATATGCAGGCGACTGATTAATCTTGAGCTTCTCGCAAAAATCAATCATAACCATTCTATGGTCTCGTTTTACCTTAAATTTCTTAAGGGTTTTCTTAATTGTACTCCTATCATACGAATCTATATCGGAGGCAGATGCCTGCTCTGGTTCTGCAGCTTCATCCTGTGTCACCTGCTCCTGATTCTCTTTTTCTGTTTTATCCTTTTTATCTCTCTTTTTCTTATTTCCTGATACTTTTACTTTATTTTTAACTTTTCCTGTCGCTTCATCTGACGTTTCATCTGATACTACATCAGTAACTTCATATGCTTTCTCATTATCAGATGTCTCCCCGCTTTCTCCAATCTGTAATGTCTGTATCAGTGACATGGTTGTAAACAAACCAATTAAAGCGCCAAAAAAAAGCAGCATTTTCCCAAGAATAATCGCAAAGGCTACAAGTCCTACAGTTATCACACCTGAAAGGATAGTAAATATAAGCACACGCTTTGTATAGCCTGAGCCATATTTAAATGTATTGTATATTTTTCTCATATGCTTACCATCCCTTCTATTATTGGTACTGCCTTCCTGTATGGTCTACGCTGTAGTCCTCAGTATAAATAAGTTCACTCACAGGTACAAATGAATACCCCTGCTCCTCAAGACCTGTCAACAGTCCATCTAGTGCATCCCTTGTATATGTTGAGCCATTGTGCAGCAAAATAATTGAACCATTATTAAGATTCTTGTGATTGCATACCTTATCAATTATAGAATTAACGCCATAATCCTTCCAGTCAAGGCTATCTACATCCCACTGAATAGTATAATACTCCTTCGCCTTTGCCGCAAGTATAACACTTCCGTCATAGTCACCATACGGGGCTCTGAACAGCTTCATATCAATGCCGGTCATAGTCTTGATGATGGTATGGCACCCCTCTATCTCAGCAAGCATCTCGTCTCTTGACAGCTGAGTCATATGCTTATGATTAGCTCCATGATTGCCAAGGTCATGCCCTGACTTCCATATCTTCTGTATAGCCTCCGGATATCTCGTAGCCCAGTCACCAGTCACAAAAAAAGTTGCCTTACAGTTGTGGGCATCAAGTATCTCCAGTATATCATCCAAATCCTCATCTCCCCATGCAGCATCAAATGTTATACTGACTACCTTCTCATCTGTCTCTACTGAATATATCGGCAGACTATCCTCATAATGTTCACCTGCAAGTGCCATAACCGCTGTCCTGTTATCAAACAGACACACACCTATGGCAAATGCAAGTGCAAGAACAATAATTATCTTAAGAATCCTTATATTCTCCCTATTTAACTCAGGAAAGCCATAAAATGACTGCATATAATTCTTCCAACATATTTTAGTTAATTATATGAGATTAAGCTTACGGAAATTCTTCTTTCCTCTTCTTAATACAAATTCCTCACCAAAGGCGTCAGGAGTATATTCTGCTGCAATATCAGTTACCTTCTCGCCATTAACAGCTACTCCCCCCTGCTCAATGGCACGTCTGCCCTCACTTCTTGAGTTTACAAGACCTGACTTTACGAGCAATATAATTAAATCTACCTTACCATCACGGAAAGCATCACTTCCTATATCAGCAGAAGGCATATTCTCAGTATTTCCACCACCAAACAAGCCCTTTGCTGCATCGAGTACCTTTTTAGCTTCCTCCTCACCATGAACAAGTGCTGTAAGCTCATATGCGAGAATTTCCTTAGCCTTATTTAATTCGCTTCCCTCCCATTTTTCCATCTCAGAAATCTGCTCTAACGGAAGGAAAGTAAGCATCTTCAAGCACTTGATAACATCAGCGTCATCAACATTTCTCCAATACTGGAAGAATTCAAATGGTGTTGTTTTCTCAGGATCAAGCCATACAGCACCTTTCTGTGTCTTACCCATCTTCTTACCTTCTGAATTAAGGAGAAGGGTAATAGTCATTGCATGTGCATCTTTGCCGAGCTTTCTTCTTATCAGCTCTGTACCACCAAGCATATTTGACCACTGGTCATCTCCACCAAACTGAAGATTACATCCATATTTCTGGAATAATGCATAGAAATCATAGCTCTGCATAATCATGTAGTTAAACTCAAGGAAGCTTAAGCCCTTCTCCATTCTCTGCTTGTAACACTCTGCTGTAAGCATTCTATTTACAGAGAAATGTGCTCCAACCTCACGAAGTACCTCAACATAGTTAAGGTCAAGAAGCCAGTCAGCATTATTTACCATCAATGCCTTTCCCTCAGAGAAATCTATAAATCTGCTCATCTGCTTCTTAAAGCACTCACAGTTATGATTAATAGTCTCCTTAGTCATCATCTGTCTCATATCAGTTCTTCCTGATGGATCTCCTATCATTGCTGTACCACCTCCGATAAGAGCTATAGGCTTATTTCCACCCATCTGCAATCTCTTCATAAGGCAAAGAGCCATAAAATGACCTACATGAAGGCTGTCAGCAGTAGGATCAAAGCCGATATAGAAGGTTGCCTTTCCAGTATTAATAAGCTTTCTTATCTCTTCTTCATTTGTAACCTGTGCAATCAGTCCTCT
>Ga0129311_1002455_pt1 | contig 11152 bp, 11 predicted proteins | sample Go1ome_FD_94435 | JGI IMG/M metagenome (GOLD analysis project Ga0129311, IMG submission 94435) | Western lowland gorrila individual fecal microbial communities from Wisconsin, USA - Go1022B metagenome | ecosystem: Host-associated > Mammals > Digestive system > Large intestine > Fecal | place... | reverse complement strand
GGCGGTATCGGCTCCATCCCCGGCGCCTTTCTGGGCGGCTTACTGCTGGGCATCATCGAGATTTTCGCCAAAGCGTACATCTCCACCCAGCTCAGTGACGCCGTGGTGTTCGCGGTACTGATCATCGTGCTGCTGGTGAAGCCCGCCGGCCTGCTGGGCAAGCAGATCCGGGAGAAAGTGTGAGGTGGCAGACATGAAATCTTTGAAACTCAACAAGACCACCCGCCGGAATTACCTGACCTATCTGCTGGTCATTCTGGCCTATGTGATCCTGCAGGTGCTGGGCAGCGCCGGCGCCATCAGTTCCTCTTTAAAAGGTATGCTGGTCCCTATCTGCGCCTACATCGTCATGGCAATCTCCCTGAACCTGACCGTCGGCGTGCTGGGCGAGCTGTCCCTGGGCCACGCGGGCTTTATGAGCATGGGCGCCTTCACCGGCGTCACCGCCGCCATCGCCCTGCAGGACGCCATCCCCGCCGCCCCCCCGCGCATGGCCATCGCGCTGTTGGTGGGTGCCGCCTTCGCCGCCCTGGCAGGCTTCCTTATCGGCATCCCTGTGCTGCGGCTCAACGGCGACTATCTGGCCATCGTGACCCTGGCCTTTGGCGAGATCATCAAAAGCATCTTCAACAACCTCTATGTGGGCGTTGACAGCAAGGGCATGCACATGAGCCTGCTCAGCGATAAGACCAATCTGGCCGAGGGCGGCAAGCTCATCGTCGCCGGGCCCATGGGCATCGGCGGCATCCAGAAGATCTCCACCTTCACCGCCGGTTTTATCCTGGTGATGATCACGCTGATCGTGGTGTTCCATCTGGTGAACAGCCGGGCGGGCCGGGCCATCATGGCCATCCGGGACAACCGCATCGCCGCCGAGAGCGTGGGCGTCAATATCACGAAGTACAAGATGATGGCTTTCGTCACCTCCGCCGCCCTGGCCGGCACCGCCGGCGCCCTGTTCGCCATGAACTACTCCACCATCGTCGCCAACAAGTTCGACTTCAACACCTCTATCCTGGTGCTGGTGTTCGTGGTGCTGGGCGGCCTTGGCAACATGCTGGGTTCCATCGTCGCCGCCGCGGCCCTGACCATTCTTCCCGAGGCCCTGCGCCAATTCTCCGACTACCGGATGCTGGTCTACGCCATCGTGCTGATCCTGGTGATGCTGGCCACCAACAACCCCACTTTGAAAACCTTCTTTGGCCGGTTCAAGCCCGGCAAGTCCCACGGAAAGGAGGCCGCCTGATATGTTTGGAAAGCTGGTTCCCGTCCCCTCCGGCAGCATGATCCCCGACCGGGACATTGACAAAAGGCCCATTCTGGAGTGCATCAACCTGGGCATCACCTTCGGCGGCCTGAAGGCTGTGGAGGACTTCAACCTCACCATCGGCCGCACCGAGATCGCGGGTCTCATCGGCCCCAACGGCGCGGGCAAGACCACGGTGTTCAACCTGCTGACCAAGGTCTACCAGCCCACCCACGGCACCATCCTGCTGGGGGGCAAGGACACCCACAGCATGAACACCATGCAGGTGAACCGGGCCGGTATCGCCCGCACCTTCCAGAACATCCGCCTGTTCCAGAAGCTGTCCGTGGAGGACAACGTGAAGGTGGGCATGGACGCCAACATGAAATATAATATGTGGAGCGGCATTTTCCGCCTGCCCGGCTATTGGCATGAGGAAAAGTCGGCTCACGAGCGGGCCATGGAGCTTCTGAGCCTGTTCAACATGACAGGCCTGGCGGACGTCCCCGCCGGCTCCCTGCCCTACGGCGCCCAGCGCCGCCTGGAGATCGTCCGGGCCCTGGCCACCAATCCCTCCCTGCTACTGCTGGACGAGCCCGCCGCGGGCATGAACCCCTCTGAGACGGCGGAGCTGATGGAGAACATCCGCAAGATCCGGGACACCTTCCAGATCGCCGTCCTGCTGATCGAGCACGATATGAACCTGGTCATGAACATCTGCGAGGGCATCTGCGTGCTAAACTTCGGCCGCGTCATCGCCAAGGGCAGTCCGGAGGACATTCAGTCCAACCCGGCGGTCATTGAGGCGTATCTGGGCAAGAAAAAGGAGGCGTAAGCATGGAAGCGATTCTGAAAGTTGAGAACATCAACGTCTATTACGGCAGCATCCATGCCATCAAGGGCGTCTCCTTCGAGGTCAACGAAGGCGAGATCGTCACCCTCATCGGCGCCAATGGCGCCGGCAAATCCACCACGCTGAACACCATCTCCGGCCTGCTGCGCAGCAAGACCGGCTCCATCTCCTTTATGGGAGAAGCGTTGAATAAGTATCCCTGCCACAAAATCGTCTCCAAAGGTCTGGCTCTGGTACCGGAAGGCCGCCGGGTCTTCTTGCAGATGACCGTGGAGGAAAACCTGGAAATGGGCGCCTTCACCCAGCCGAACACCGGTGTGGACGCGGACCTGGAAAAAGTCTTTGACCAGTTTCCCCGCCTGAAGGAGCGCCGCAAGCAGGTCGCCGGCACTCTGTCCGGCGGCGAGCAGCAGATGCTGGCCATGGGCCGTGCCCTAATGAGCCATCCCACCCTTCTGATGCTGGATGAGCCCTCCATGGGCCTGGCCCCCATCCTGGTGGAGCAGATCTTCGACATCATCAAGGACCTCCACAAGGCGGGCACCACCATCCTGCTGGTGGAACAGAACGCCCAGGCGGCCCTGAGCGTGGCTGACCGGGGCTATGTTCTGGAGACCGGACGCATCGTCACCTCCGGCACCGGCCACGAACTGCTGGAGAGTCCGGCCATCAAGAAAGCGTATCTGGGCGGCTGATCGTCGGAGCAAAGTCCGTTTCGTTCCGTTTCCGCCTTTCGTACCGTTCCGTTTCCGCAAAATATCAAAAAAGGAGAGTGCAATGCACTCTCCTTTTTCTTTGCATTTTTCTCCCAGTGTGGTATACTGCTGTCAAGACAACCCGTAGGGAGGTATCCGCCATGCATGCCGAGGAACGCCGTCAGGCCATTTTGAATACGCTCAACCACGCCGGCCATCCTGTCAGCGCCACAGCTCTGGCCCGGCAGTTCTCCGTCAGCCGTCAGATCGTGGTGGGAGATGTGGCTTTGCTGCGGGCTGCGGGAGCCAATATCTCCGCCACTCCCCGAGGCTATGTGGTCCTGCAGGAAGCCGGCGGCCTGGTGCGCCAGGTGGCCTGCCAGCATGACGCCGCCGGCATGGAGGCGGAGCTGAACGCCATAGTGGACCAGGGCTGCATGGTACTGGATGTCATTGTGGACCATCCCATTTACGGCCAGCTGACAGGTCCTTTGCAGCTGGCCAGCCGGTACGACGTGAGCCAGTTTATCGCCCGCTGTGCCCGGGCGGAGGCCCGCCCCTTGTCAGACCTGACTGGAGGCATTCATCTTCACACCCTCTCCTGCCCCGACGAGGCTGCTTTTCAGCGGGTACAAGCGGCTCTGCGGGATATGAGTGTCCTTCTGGAGTAAAGGAATCTGCTCTTTCGGAAAAAATGCCGTTGACAATCCATAGCATTGCGTGTATAGTGTGGTAGACAGATGTCAAGACACCTGTCTACCACACTATGATTATAAAGGAACCAGGTGCTCCCCATGGAAAATGTAAAAGCCTTCCTCCAGCGCAAAAACATTGTAATTTCTGCCAAGCGGTACGGCATCGACGCTCTGGGCGCCATGGCCCAGGGCTTGTTCTGCTCCCTGCTCATCGGCACCATCATCAAGACCCTAGGCCTCCAGCTGGGCGTCCAGTATCTCACCGACATCGGCGTTTACGCCATGAGCGTTTCCGGCCCCGCCATGGCCGTCGCCATCGGCTACGCCCTGAAAGCGGACCCCATGGTGCTGTTCTCCCTGGCCGCTGTGGGCTGGGCCGCCAATGCCGAAGGCGGTGCAGGCGATCCCCTGGCTGTACTTATCATCGCCATCGTGGCGGCTGAATGCGGCAAAGCCGTCAGCAAGGAAACAAAGATCGACATCCTGGTGACGCCCGCTGTCACCATCGTGATCGGTGTGGCCCTGGCAAAGCTCATTGCGCCTCCCATCGGCACCGCCGCCAGCGCCTTCGGCACCATCATTGACAACGCCACCAAGCTCCAGCCCTTCTGGATGGGCATTGCCGTCAGCGTGCTGGTGGGTGTGGCACTGACCTTGCCCATCTCCTCCGCTGCCATCTGCTCCGTGCTGGGACTGACGGGTCTGGCCGGCGGCGCCGCCGTGGCGGGCTGCTGTGCCCAGATGGTGGGCTTTGCCGTCATGAGCTTCAAGGAAAACCGCTGGGGCGGCCTGATAAGCCAGGGCCTTGGCACATCTATGCTGCAAATGCCCAACATCGTGAAAAATCCCCGCATCTGGATCCCCCCCACCCTGGCCTCCGCCATTACCGGCCCCATTGCCACCTGCGTTTTTAAGCTGGAGATGAATGGCGCTCCCATCAACTCCGGCATGGGCACCTGCGGCCTGTGCGGCCAGATCGGCGTGTGGACCGGCTGGCTGGCTCCCAGTGAGGAAGCCATCGCCAAGGGCACCGCCGCCATCACGCCCACCAGTTTTGACTGGCTGGGGCTGGTCCTCATCTGTTTTGTCCTCCCCGCTATTCTGGCCCCCGCCATCAACCAGGTGTGCCGGAAGCTGGGCTGGGTGAAGGACGGTGACCTGACCCTGGAGTGATTTCCCATGAAGTTTACATAACCACCTATAAAGACTTTATATAGCCATAGCCTCTTAAGGGAACTGAATTGCTTGCCATCCGCATTGCTTTTCAGATGCTCCCTTAAGAGACTTTTATATATCTGCGCTCCGAAAAGCGTCATGTTTCCTGTTCAGGTATTTTCTTTTTTGAACAATAAAAGCTCCTCTTCGCCCTTCCCGGCGGCATGATAAGCAGCAGACGCCCTGTCCTTTCCTGTTCATTTCTTCCATGGCAGGGTCGAATCCAGGCTTTCGATGGCAGTCGGCGTATGTATAAGGCGGCAAAGCATGATTCCCTGCCTCCGGCCGAAAGTGTGCGGAATTTTGCGGACAACATAACAGCTTACATGGGGCAAATCCTCACTTTGCCGGTGCAAGGTTGTTCCAAAATGAAAGCATTATGAGCAACCTCACGGGCAACACGCAGGCTTGTTTTTTTGATAACAGAGACTGCGGATACCGCTGCCAGATTTTTGGTGAGCTTCCGTCTGCCGCAAAAGCAAGCGGATGACGTTCCTTAAAATGCACGAAAATGATTTGTTGCCTGTGTCGTTTTCTGGTGCCTCGTTTATATGGCATAAACGCTCTCTTTTCCTCTGTACATTTTATGCACGAATCTTTTCGTGTGATTTCGTGTGGCACGTGAATAGTATTTTTTCTTTTCATCCCTTATAATAAAGGCAACAGCGGTTCGTGAGTGAAATAGCTGCACCGCGAGGGGTGTTATCAAAAGCTGAAGGAGCATTGCTATGAAGGAAGTAAAAGTTGGCATTGTCGGCCTGGGCCGTCTCGGCTCTGTCCATGCTGAAAATTTGGCGTTCAAGATTCCCGGCTGCAAGCTGGCCGCCGCCTGCTCCCTTGTGGAGAAAGAGCTGGAATGGGCGAAGGATTACCTCAAGGTCGATTTCGTCACGACCGATTATAAGAAGATGGTCGATGAAGCTGACATTGAAGCCGTCGTCATCGTTTCCTCCTCTCCCGAGCACTGCTGGATGATCGAATACGCGCTGGACGCCGGCAAGCACGTATTCTGCGACAAGCCGCTGGGCTGCTCACTGGAGGAGTGCAAGCGCGCCGAGGCTGCGGTGGAGCGTCATCCGGACAAGCTGTTCTTCCTGGGCTTTATGCGCCGCTATGATTCGTCCTATGCCCATGCGAAAGAGCAGATCGACGCGGGCAAGATCGGCAAGCCCTACCTGGTCAAGGCCACCGGCCTGGACCCCGAGGCGCTGGTCGAGAGCTGCATCAAATTCTCCAAGACCTCCGGCGGCATTTTCATCGATGCGGCATCTCATGACATTGACCTGATGCGCTGGTTCCTGGGCGGCGAGATCACCGAGGTCTACGCGGCCGGCACCACGTTCAAGCACCCGGAATTTGCCGAAAACGGCGACACCGAGACCGGCATGGCGATGCTGAAGCTGGACAACGGCACCGTCGCCTTCCTGCATGTTGGCCGTACCGCCCCCCACGGCTATCACACCGAGACCGAGATCGTTGGAACCGAGGGCCACATCCGCGTTGCCGGTGTACCCTGGAAGGACCGCACCATGATCTACGACCAGTACGGTGCCCGGCAGGAGATCATCGAAAACTTCCCCCAACGTTTCGCGGAAGCCTATTTGCTGGAGATGGTCGATTTCATCGACTGCATCCAAAAGGGCCGCAAGCCTGAGCTGACGGTATACGACGGCACGAAGGCCACCATCGTCACCTATGCGATCACCGATTCGTTCCACAGCGACAAGGCCGTCAAGGTCGAATATTGACCAAAAGCAAATACAATTGACAAAATACCGGGCCGCGGCATCCAAAATGGATGCCGCGGCTCTTTGCTTCTATCATCAGGGAACCGGGGTTGCATTTTGGGGGAAGGAGTGCTTAAATAGTGGGTACAACAATGGGGAGTCTGCGGAAGCAGGCTGAGATGCGGCTGTGTCGCCGGGCGAGCCGTTTGGCAGGTCCTGTTCATCCTGCCAATGCTGGTCCCCTCGGTTTCGCTGGGCACAAGGCTGGTGCTGCCGCTGGGGACCAACGGCTTTTTGACCCGGCTCCTCCGCCTGTCCGGCAGCATCTACGGCCTGCACGGCATCGTTCTGGGGCAGGTGCTGTATTCCGCTCCGGTGGTGTTTTTGCTGCTTTGCAACATCCTGCTCTACGAGGATTATACCCCGCACGAGGCAGCCATGGTGCTGGACATTCCGGCCCACCGCCGCTTTACCGGCATTGCACTGCGCCACCTTTGGTGGGAGAGCGTCACCGCGGCCTTTCGGTGTTTTCCATGGCCGTAACAGATTACGGAATCCCGCTGGCCGTGGGAGGCAAGACAAAGACGCTGTCCACGGTTTTGTATTCCAGTGTTGCCGGACAGCTGCAATTCGGAAAAGGCAGCGTGATCGGTGCCTGCCTGCTGGTGCCGGCCGTGCTGGCGTTTTTGTTCGATTCCGGCCGCAGGCGGGACGGTGATCGCGTCCTTCGCGGCATATGCCGCCGCCCGGCAGCGGAGTGCGGCCACACGGCTGGTGCATCTGCTTTCCACACTGACGCTGTCGGTTCCCGGCCTGGTGCTTGGCCTTGCCTATGTTCTGGCATTTAAGCAGAGTCCCCTCTACGAAACCATGGGCATCCTCATTCTTTCCAGCACTGTACATTTTTTTCACAACCCCGTATCTCATGCTCTACCAGGCATTCGGCAAGCTAAACGCCAACCTGGAAGGCACGGGGCAAGTCCTCGGTATTCCTCCCGTTCGCCTGTTTGTGAATGTGTTTTTGCCCCAGTGCGAAGAAACGCTGGTGGACATGGCCGCGTATTTCTTTTTGAACGCCAATCTGCTGGCGCGCGGGATTTCATTCTTACTGAAGCGCCGGCTCCGGCGTGTGCGCCAGCAGCCGAGCGGTATAGAATAAGCCCATCGGCATGGATAAAAACCGGGCAGTTCATTGCATTGCAATGGACTGCCCGGTTTCTCCTTGTTAATGGACTGCCGGTTTTCCCGAATGCGCACGGTGCGCTTCGCCTTTCGCAGAAGGATGTGCGCTGATGGATGTCTCTCCAACATTGCTTAAAACAGATAGGGAACATTCCCCTGGCACGTACAGCAAAGCCTTGAGCCACCCGCTTCACACAGAACGCCAGCAGCTTTTTTACAGGCATCTGACCAATAGCTGGAAGAAGCCGCCGGCACCCATCACCACGCTCTTACGGCCTTGCGGCGTATCCAGAAGCATTACGATACAGTCGGCCCGGTCCACACTCAAAATATGCAGCTCATTCATATTTTTCCAATCCTACCTCGCAGCGGTCATCAGTGCGGCTCAAGCTGCCGCAGCCTTGCTCAAAACACATCCAGATCCTGCCCGTTTACGACCACGCCTCCCCGGATCTCATGGAGCTGGTAGCCGGTAGGGTTGTCTTTTTCAAAGCCATGGATTTGAAAATCAATATCCACCCGTAAGCCTGCAAAATATGGTCCGTCATATTTTGCAGCCCCTTGGGGGCAAAATCCACCAGATAAGCCTGTTCATCCACAACCACCGCCGTGGCAGGGCCACCGGCATTTGGTTCCGCATGGGGGTACCTCTCCCAATAATACCAGTTTTGTCCGTGACATCAAGTCTCTTCCTCCGAGATGTGTTTTGTGGAAATTTTTGCAAATTTATGCAGAAGGCCGAAAACCGGCGTCAGGTACAGCAAAAACAGATACGGGAAAAATACGCCCCAGGCCATGCCCAGCGTGCCCGACATATAAATGCAGTCCACGGGATCATCGGTCGGTCCTGCAAGCGTTCTGGAATCCTCAATGCATCTGGGCAGGATCTCCGGGGCAATTTTCCTCTCCCGGAACATGGGTGCCATCAAGCGGTCGGTCAGAACATGGAACACGGGAGAAGAACAGTTCACAATGCTGGTCGCATAGCCCACCAGCATCGTCACGAGGAGCAGAATGGATTCCCTCCACAAAGAGCCGCAGAATACAGTCCAGAACGCCCACCTTCAACGCATCAAAGGCGCCGTCCAGGATCCGCTCATAATCGCTCCGGTTTCCCAGGCAGAACAGATAAATGATCACCCAATTGAAAAGCAGGCCGATTATGAGGCCTCCCGTTTTCAAGTGGATGCAGGCCGCCACGGACGCAATAATCAGGAGAAGCAAGATCAGGCTCTGTATCCCATTCAGCTTCTTCTCTTTTCCTTTCGTACCCATCAGTTTATTTCCTCCCAATCCCAATGTTTTAACGTTTTTAACCGTTAAAGCAGAGACATCGAAAATTATGCTACGAGCGCAGAGGATATGCACCCGTCAAACGCATTCGCTCCCTTGCGTTCTCTGCCGCTGCCCGCTTACAGGCAGCCTTTTCTCAGTGCAAGGATGATGCAGGAAACGCAAAAAGTCCCAAAGCCGAAATGGCTTCAGGACTTTTGCATCTACTGCGGAGTGATCTACAAGGCGGCCAGCCTTCCACGGCCATGCTCCTTCGCATGATAAAGCGCTTTATCAGCTGCTTCGTACAGCTGGTTGAACGTTGCTTCCGAGTCCGCGATGACCATGCCCATGGAGATCCCCGCTCCGCCCTCCACTGCTTTCAGCGTGAGATTGACCTTGTCAAAAATCTGCTGCGCGCGTTCCTGCAGTTGTGCGTCCGGCATGCCCTTATCAAAAGAGAGTGCCGCCGCGAACTCGTCACCGCCCATACGGCAGGCTCGATCCTCTTTTCTCAAAGACATCATCAGAGTCTGCGCAGCTAAAATCAAAAATTTATCACCATTATGATGCCCAAATGTATCGTTATACGCCTTAAACCGGTCCACATCGATCATCAGCATCATGATTTTGAGGTTTCCCTCCAGAAGCTTCAATTCCACATCGCTGCGGAATGCGGCGTGATTCAGCAGCCCTGTCAGAGAATCCCTGCGGTATGTGCGTTCCCAGTATCTCAATTGGACCTGTGCCTTGCTCTGCTCCGCGTCTGTCAGCATCTTCATGGAATAGGTGTTGGCAATATCCGCAATGATGATCTCCGAGCGTTCGGCGCGCACAACGGAATCATAATATACTCTGCCGCAGCAAAACACATAAATATCAGAGCCATCCTTCCGCCGTAGCTTATGCTCCTGAAAAACCAGTGGATTCTTTGCAAAGCCGGCATTGGTCTGACACAGGTACTCTATGCGGTCCTCTTCGGGAATCAGGTCCGCCTGAAGCATGGGCCGCTGCCGGATATCTTCCGCTGTATACCCTGTCATCTTTTCAAAATTTTCATCCACAGACACAATATACATGGAATCATCCAGCAAATACCTGCTGTATGGAACCAGATGTACATTATGCCTTTTTTCTGTGCGCTCACTGTCAGACCGGTCTTGCTCCTCTCCGTGGTCACCTCCGGATACTTCAGCCTGTCCCTGACCTTCTTGCGCTTCCGGCGGGTCTTCCTTCAAACAGCCGAGAAACTCCGATACGATATATGGGTCAAACTGGCTGCCCGCACACCGTTTCAATTCTTCCTTGGCTTTCGTGACAGACAAGGACCGCCTGTAAGAGCGGTTATTGATCATGGCGTCATATGCATCCACCACAGCGATCACACGGGACAAAAGCGGAATGCTCTCCCCGCTCAGGCCATCCGGATATCCCTTGCCGTCCCACCGCTCGTGATGATGCAGGATATCCTCTGCGATTCCCTTCAGTTCCGTATTGCTGTTGGCGATCTCATAGCCCTTTTTCGTGTGGGAACGCAAGATCTTCCATTCCTCTTCCGAAAGCTTTCCCGGCTTATTCAGGATCTCCAGCGGAATCCCGATTTTTCCGATGTCGTGCAGCAAGCAAAGAAGTGCCAGATTGCTCTGCTGGATATCCGTCAGTTCGATCCGCTTTCCGAGTTTTTCTCCCATCAGTTGTGTGCGCCGCACATGGTGTTCCGTGTCGCTGTCGCATTCCTGGAGGGCCCGGATCAGGGACGTCAGCATTTCAGAGTGGATGGATTCCTGGTCCAGCAGCTTTTTCGCGCGCATTGCCTGGGACGCCGCGCAGATAGTTTGAACAATATCCGGCGATTCTTTTGTGAAAAGGCTGACTGCATACTGGATCTTGCCGGAAAAGTTTTCTTTTACCCGCTCCATGCACGCCTGCATCTCGGTCTCACTGCTGTGGCTGCACAGGGCAATGAGATGTGCTTCCACTCCCCGCACATAATAGGTGTGCTTTGGGAAGTATTGACGCATAGTGTCTGCCAGCAGTTTGATCTTCTGGTCTCCCACATGGTTTCCCATCGTACTGTTGACCACCGACAGGCTGTTGATGTCGCAGATCGCCACCGCCGTGGGATATTCGCATACAAATCGGTACGCTCATTGGTGATAAACACATAGAGTGACTGCATTTGTTTCTGAATACCTGTGAACGTCAGATTCTTGTCAGCATTTGCGCTGGTTTCTTTCCATTTTTCGTTCAGCTCTTTAATGCCCTCG
>Ga0129311_1002453_pt1 | contig 11156 bp, 8 predicted proteins | sample Go1ome_FD_94435 | JGI IMG/M metagenome (GOLD analysis project Ga0129311, IMG submission 94435) | Western lowland gorrila individual fecal microbial communities from Wisconsin, USA - Go1022B metagenome | ecosystem: Host-associated > Mammals > Digestive system > Large intestine > Fecal | place... | reverse complement strand
CTCACGAGCCGCACGCGATGCACGAAGGCATGCGCCCACATCCATCAATGCCCGCGGGGACAGTGCCGAACCGATCTGCGCCAAATGCAGCGCCGTGCGCACATCCGTGAACGGTATCATCGGCGTTCCGCCCAGATACGCCAGCAGGCTGTGCGCTTCTTCCGTTTCCTGCTGCATCCGCCGAACATCCTCAATCTGGCTGGATGGCGTCAGCCCGTCACACAGCGACTGCCCCATATCGGAAACACAATACTGCGCCAGCTGAGAACGAATCTTCGTAAACTCAAGTACGCGCAGGGATCTTTCATTCATTCATGTACTCCTTTATTCCACGCCGCGCATCAGCTGACCAGCCGTTGAAGATGCGGCAGCGTCATGCACAGCCTTACCCTTTTCCAAAATGCTTCGGTAGGAAGTCACGATTTCCTTTTGCTCTGCAAAGTTCTCATCCGTAAATGCCAGCCGGAGCGACACGCCCGTATCATGCAGCTTCTGCGCATATTTTGCCATGTCTGTCGTCACGCTGTTATACAGTCTCAAAACGCATCCATGCTCCATCTTGAGCCGACGGAGCGGAAAACGATAGCCTTTTCTGTCTGTATACGTCGCGGGACAGCCGCCCAGCTTCGCGCAGGCATCGCACCTGTCATCCTGTCGTTCATCACCGTTGCGCGTTCTTCTCGGGCAATGATTCAGGAGCATCAGCTGCGTCCTTCCGTAAGCCTCCATCACATAGTTGCCGCCGTTGCGATACAACTCGTGCAGCTCTTTCAAGTTTAATTCGCACGACGCGGTCAGGCGCTGTGCTCCCAGCGCTGTAAAGAACTTTGCACATTCCGCATTCATCACATTCAGACCCTGCCCGCCCCAGACCGGAACAGACCACTTCAGCTCAAACTGACCCGGATTGTTTGCCACGACGCCGCTCAGCCTTTCCGCATTTCTGCATACCCACTCATGCAGATGGGTCAGCTCATCACTGTGCAAAACCGCAGGCAGAACCAGCGCCGGCAAAACAGCCGGATTCCGTTCAAGTGCCTGGGTAAGCTCCTTTTCCCTGTAAATCTGCGGCTGCCATTCAAAAACATCCGCTCCGCATGCCATCAGCTCTTTTGCGTCGTCCAAGTTCTCACCCTGTACGATCAACAGCCTTTCCTGCGCAGGCAAGCTGCATTCCATGTATACAGACCGACCGTCTGTTTGCTTCGGTGCAATGCGTGCCAGACGAATCTGTTCCAAGGCCTCTCTTCTCAGACTGTTCAGCATGCCTGCCGTCATAAACGCATCCTTGCTTTCCAGCGCAAAGCTGTTCAAGCCATACGGCGTTCCGCCCAGCTTGCCAAGCTGCTTCTTTGCGGTTTCTGCATCCAATGCGCGTTGCTGAGCGGCATCTACCGGCGTTTCTCCCTGAATGCTGACGTTATTCCCCTCATCATCGCAGATCGTCAACATGGGCAACTCGCCCGGCATCGCATACAGATGCATGTCAAGCGGAATCTGTGCATTCTCTTTGCCCATAACCTCGCGGATTTCTTTCATTTGCTTCGCATCCGTCAGCCGATAGACCTCGTCGCCCACTTTGACCTGTCTATCCGCAATACGAACCGTCGCTTCCATTCCGGCAGGTGTATCCTTGCCGGAATAGGTGAAGTCCGCCTCTTTTGCGCCTCGTGTCTGCAAGCCATCGCCATTGTTCAGCTCTTTCGTCAGAAGAACCTGTGCCAGCGGTCCCCGCATGGACATGATTTTTCCAACCTGTATACCCCAATGGTTTGGTCTTTGCCAGCTCATCAATGCGGCGTTGCTTTTCTGCATGGCATAGCCTTCCGTGAATCCGCCGCGGTTAAAGACTTGGCGCAGCCCATCAAGCGTCTTTTGATCCGGATGATACGGAACATGCGCTTCCGCTGCATCCAACGCCTCGCGATAAGCGCGGGTGATCACGCCGACGTACTCCGGACGCTTCATCCGCCCCTCAAGCTTAAACGAATAGACGCCCGCATCCCGAAGTTCCGGCAATCTGTCAATCAGCATCAAATCTTTCGTTGAAAGCAGATAACCGCTCGTTCCGTCATCGAGCGAATACGGAAGCCGACAGGGCTGCGCACAACGACCGCGATTTCCGCTGCGTCCACCGATCATACTCGAGAACAGACATTGTCCGGAAACCGCAACGCATAACGCGCCGTGCGCAAATGCTTCAACCTCGACGCCTGTATCCGCCATCTTCCGCAGTTCCTCAAGCGAGCATTCCCTCGCCGGAACGACGCGTGCAAACCCCATCTTCTGCATGAGCTTTGCGCCCTGCGCATTGTTGATGGTCATCTGCGTGCTGGCATGCAGCACAAGCTGCGGAAAACGCGCCTGCGCAATCCGCGCCACGCCCAGATCCTGAACCAGAACGGCATCTACGTTCGTATTGCCCAGCAGCTCCAGCACATCACAAAGATCATCCGTTTCGCACTGTTTAACCAGCGTATTAACCGTTACATAGACCTTGCGACCGCGCTCATGGGCATATTCAACCGCCTCGCGCAAGCCATCCGCATCAAAATTTCCCGCATAACTGCGTGCGCCAAAGGCAGTATATCCCAAATAAACAGCATCTGCACCGCATGAAATCGCGGCGACCAGCGCTTCCCGATTGCCCGCAGGCGAAAGCAGTTCCATCCGTTTTCCTCCGAAAAAGGCGGCGCAGGGCATTTGTCCCCTCACGCCGCCGCTGAATCATTCTTTTTCCGATTGCATAACCGCCTGATTTTTGTCGGCAAGCTCTCGGCGCAGTCGATTGACCTCATCCTGCGCAGTAAAAAGCTCGTCGGCAAGCGTCATCGCCGTCAAAACCGGGAGCATTCCTTCGCCCGCATGCGTGAGGATGGAAAGCTCTCTCATCCTGCTATCCACATAGCGGGCAAGGCGCTGCACCTTTTCCGTCGGCTGATCGGTCACCATCGTGTAATCGTGTCCCATCAAGTGAACAACCACTTTGTTTTTGTTCACAACAAGCCTCCGTTTTTAGCCGCGTCCCTTGATCTTCTCGACCGGATATTCCACGCCGTACGTTTCCACGCGGATCGACTTCATTTTCTGATCCTCATACGGCTTATCCATCGCGTCACGCGGTACGCTGACAATGGCATCGGCGGTTTCCATGCCCTCCGTCACCTTACCAAACGCGGCATACTGACCGTCCAGATACGGCGCATCATCGACCATAACAAAGAACTGAGAGCCGGCAGAGTTGGGCATCATGCTGCGAGCCATGGACAAGACGCCACGCGTGTGCTTGAGCGGATTGTTGAATCCGTTGCGTGCAAACTCGCCCTTGATGCTGTAACCCGGTCCGCCGGTTCCACGACCAAGCGGATCGCCGCCCTGAATCATAAAGCCGGGAATGACGCGATGGAAAATCACGCCGTCATAAAAACCGCTGTTCGCCAGCTCAATAAAGTTCGCCGCGCTGTTGGGGGCAACATCCGGATAGAGTTCACCCTTCATCGTCTGTCCGTTTTCCATTTCAATCACAAAAGTCGGATTCATTGTTCTTCCTCCTTAAACAGGCGCATGCCGCGCCGTTTCATCTTCATCAAATTTCTTCAAATTTAAGATTTCCGCTCAAGAAGAGCCGTACATCCCGGGCAATATCCTCGCTTTGCAGCGAATAACCGCATCGCGCAAGCGGAAGATAAGCATCGCAAAGCGCCTGCCATATTCTTTCCCTCGCGCCGATCCATCTGCCCAGCATCAATTCCGGCAATTCTGCACAGCTTGCATATGGGATAAATCGAAGTCCCAGCTTTTCAAAAGCATACGGCAGGTGATCCATGTCCGACAGCCGCACGAGCATCCTCAGCCTGACCGAAGCAACATCGATCAGCTTTCGTTCCAGCTCGCATCCGGAAAAGACGACTGCATAGACATCCGATTCGCGATCGAGCAGCTCCGCAAGGATATTCAGCTGATTTTCGTCCGTCACGCCGATATGAAGCCGCAGATGCCCATCCTGACAGGCGGGGATCACACCGTATTCAAGAGCATATCGGTCAAACTCTTCGACCCAAATATCCTGCGCACCGCATGCCTTTGCGCTTTCAAGAATGCGTTCCGCGCATTGCCTGTAATCCGTTCCGTAACGTCCGGGAGCAAACAACCCGGATGGAACCGAAACCAGCGGCACAAGCCGATCATCGGGATATTGCAGTTCATGCGTTTGATCCATCGGAACGCGAACCAGCACGCGCTTTGCCTTCATTACGTCGAGAATCTCCCGGATATACGCTTCCCGTGTGTATCCGCTCTGAATGAGTTTGGCGCGAACCGGATCTTCAAACGGCATATCCAGCGCATCCATCGCAGCAGCGATTGCCGGTGCGTTTCCGCCAAGCGGTGTTCCCTCAAAAGGTACCGCAGCCATGCTCATCAGCTCTTCCACATCCAGCACACCGTGCAATACATCGAAATCCAGCATGGATTCTATGACCTCTGCACGCCGAACCGCCTGCTTGACGCAGCGGCGCAAAGCCTGTTTGTCGCTGATGACCATTGCATCGTTCTCCTTTTTCTCAAACCTGTTTCAACATTTCTGCTTTAACCGCAAAAGCTTCCCGCTTACGTTCAATCATCTCGTCAACGCGGTCGATGTACTGCTCAATATTGGCTATATTCGGTGCCCGCAGTATTTTTTCCTCTTCCCGCATCACACATTTTGAGATTCCGCCGGCGCCCAGTGCCAACACACTGGTCGTCTCTTCCATATTATCGATGTTATACCGGCAAATACTCCCCGGAACGGCATAACCGACATTCTCCAGATTATCCGCCATGTACTTCTGTCTGTACAGATAATAGGCACGCATGCCCATTTCATGCGCCGTCTGTTTGCCAAGCTCGACCATTTGCGCCACGTCCTGCTCATTCTGCGCGTACTTAACCTCGTGCAGTTTAGAAGAACGCTTGATGGCGAGCGTATGAACCGTCAGGCTTTCCGGCTTCATCTCGCGGACACGCTCCAGCGTATAGGCGAACTTTTCATAATCCTCGGCCGGCAGTGCCGCGATGACATCCATATTGATGTCCTTAAAGCCAATCTTTCGCGCCAATTCAAACGCCTGTTCCGTCTGCTGAGCGGTATGCGCACGACCGATTCGGATAAGCGTATCGTCGTTCATGGTTTGAGGATTGATGCTTATGCGTGTCACCGGGTGGCTGTAAATCATCCGCAGTTTTTCCTCATCCAGCGTATCCGGACGACCAGCTTCAACCGTAAACTCATCCAGTTTGCCAAAGTGCTTTTCAATATGATTCAGCAGCCGTTCCAGCTGCTCGGTGTTCAAACTGCTGGGCGTTCCGCCGCCGATATATCCGACGCGAATATCCAGCCCGAACTCACGGATCATCCGTGCGCAAACCTCAATCTCACGGAAAAGCGCATTCAAATACGGCTCAACCAGCCGACCGTTTCCGATTTCACCGGAAGAAAACGAGCAATAGGCGCATCTCGTCGTGCAGAAAGGTATGCCGATATACAAATCACATGCGCGTGGATCACGGGTGATCAGCCCTTGCTGAGCGTCTATGATTTCATCCAGCAGCGCAATCTTTTCATCGGATAAATCAAACAGACTGCAAAGCGTTTCACGCGCTTCTTCCCGTGTCTTGCCTGTTTCGAGCTGCTGATAATACAGCCTTGTCGGGCGTATTCCCGTCAGCGAGCCCCACGCGGGTCTTCTTCCCGCGACACGCTTCATCATCTGATAACAGCAGCGCTTCACCAGCCGCTTGAGCTGACGCTTTTCTTCCAAGCCTCCGCAGACCACGGGCGCACTAAGCGTTTCTTCCGCCACAAGACCGTTTCCGTCGCTCAACTCGACGTGTTCCGTCCATATGCCGTTTTGTTCGCTGTGCGTATGGGTCAGACGCATATCTGCCGTCTGCTCCGCTTCAACCGCCGCGCCTTCTCCGTAAAACAAGCGGATGACGTCGCCGATATCATTCTGAAACGCCGACAGCTGCGTTTTTACCGCAATGGTCACGCCCGTGTCCCCCGTTCCCATGCAATCTTGGTCTTCATGCCGTGACCGGGATAGCAGACCGTATCATCAGGCAATTTCATCAGCCGGGCAAGCGACTCCATCATCGCCTTTTCGCTGCCGCCTGCCAAATCTACGCGACCGTATCCCTGATAAAAAAGCGTATCGCCGCAGAAAAGCGACTTATCATGCAGATAGCAAACCGATCCGGGCGTATGTCCCGGCGTGTGAAGCACATCAAAACAAACCCCGGCTTCTTCCACCTTGTCGCCCTCTTTGAGCAAAACATCCGCCTGCGGCAGGGTCAGCTGTGCGCCGACCATACCCGACAGATTCAGCTGCGGATCGCTCAGCGCTGCGGCATCTGCTTCGTGTACATAGAGCTTTACGCCCTCTTTCAGCCACGGACGAGCGTAGAGCATATGGTCAAAGTGCGCATGCGTCAAAAGAACCGCCGTCACTTTTCTGCCGCAGACCGCGCCGTTCACCGCCGCGTATTCCGCGCCCGGGTCAATCAACACGCATTCCGCCATGCCGTCCTGCGCAACCACATAGGTATTGACATCCAACGGTCCGCCGGTCACGGTTTTAATATCCAGCATCTCAGAATGTCCTCCTCGAATCAATCAGCAACGTCACAGGTCCGTCGTTGATCAGTGAAACCTTCATATCCGCCTGAAAAATCCCGGTTTCCACATGCACACCGGCATCGCGCAGTCCCTGACAATAGGCTTCATACATCGGCACGGCAAGTTCCGGACGCGCCGCACGGATAAAGCTCGGACGACGTCCATGACGAACATCGCCATGCAGCGTAAACTGCGAAATTGCCAGAATCTCGCCGCCGTCATCCAGGATCGAACGGTTCATCTTGCCTTCATCATCTTCAAAAATGCGCAAATTGACCGTCTTATCCACGCAATAGCGGACATCGTCCTGCGTATCGCCGTCCTCAACGCCGCAAAGCACCATAAAACCTTTTCCGATGCGCCCGACTTCTTTGCCGTCCACCTTCACGCTGGACTCAAGAACCCTCTGTACGACCAATCTCATGCTCTGTTCCTTTCAAATCGCAGCCCGTATCAAACGCGGAAAATCTCAATCGTATCCTGCCGCTTCGCAATCTGCTTGATAACCCAGTCCAGTTCCTGCTTATTCGCAACCTGAAGCGTCAGCTCAATGCTGCACGTCTGGTTGTTGTTGACCTTTGCATTCAGCGCACATACCGTCACCTTCTGCGCGGACAGATAGCTCATCAGATCTGCCAGCAAGTTATGGCGATCCTGCGCAAGAATCTGGATCGAACCGTTGTAAGAGGAATTGACGTTATCATTCCACTCAGCCTCAACCCAGCGTGCCGGGTCATGCGATGCGTTGACATTGACGCACTCCTTGGAGTGAATCGTCACGCCGCGCCCCTTTGTGATATAACCAATAATTTCGTCGCCCGGAAGCGGCGTACAGCATTTTGCAAAATGAACCTGACATCCCGGCAGACCGGCAATCTTAATGCCCATGTCTTCCTTTGACGTGCTTTTGCCTCCATGCGGCGACATAGGCTCCGCCACCCGCGGCAGAACAGGTACAAGCGGCTTGTCGTGCGCCCGCTGTTCCTCTCTCAGGCGTGTGACCACCTGCTGGGCAGCGATACCGCCGCAGCCGACAGCGGCATACAGATCATCCAGATCGGCAAAAGAGAACTTCCGCAGAATCGGATCGATATATTCCGGCTTCAGCAGCATCGGCAGGTTGACCGCCTGACGCTTTGCCTCATATTCAAGCATCTGCTTGCCGTTGGTAATATTCTCGTCCTTGAGTTCCTTCTTGTAAAACTGACGAATCTTCGCCTTCGCCTGAGCAGTCTTGACGATCTTCAGCCAATCTCGGCTCGGACCCTTGCTGTTCTGCTGGGTGATAATCTCAACAAAATCACCGGTATTGAGCGGCGTATCGAGCGTTACAATGCGCCCGTTGACCTTTGCGCCGACACATTTATTGCCAACCGCGCTATGAATGCGGTAAGCAAAATCCAGCGGCGTCGCGCCCTTGGGCAAATCGACAATCTCTCCCTTTGGCGTAAAGACAAAGATTTCATCGCTGAACAGATCAACCTTCAGCGACTTGATGAATTCCTCAGAATCGCGTGTATCGTTCTGCCAATCCAGAATCTGTCTGAGCCAGTAGAGCTTGTTATCCAGCGAATCAGCAACCTGTTTGCCCTCTTTATAGCGCCAATGCGCCGCGATGCCGTACTCCGCAATGCGGTGCATTTCGTAGGTACGAATCTGCACTTCAAAGGGCATGCCGTTTTCTCCGACTACCGTCGTATGGAGCGACTGGTACATATTCGGCTTCGGCATGGAGATGTAATCCTTGAAGCGGTTGGGAACCTGCTTCCAAAGGGTATGCACCACGCCCAGCACCGCGTAGCAGTCCTGCACGGTATCCACCAGAACGCGAATCGCGATCAGGTCAAAAATCTGCTCAAACGGCTTATGCTGAAGCACCATTTTGCGATAAATGCTGTAAAAATGCTTCGGTCGTCCGTCGATTTCGAAATGAATATTCATTTCCTTGAGTTTATCGCTGAGCGTATTGATGACACAGCGGATATTCTCTTCGCGCTCAGCCCGCTTCATGCCGACCTTGACGATCAGGTTTTGATAACCCTCCGGATCAAGGTAGCGCAGGCAGAGGTCTTCAAGCTCCTGTTTGATTTTATAAACGCCCAGTCTGTGCGCGAGCGGCGCATAGATATCCAGCGTTTCCTGAGCAATGCGCTTCTGGCTTTCCGGCGGCTGAGATTTCAGCGTCCGCATGTTATGCGTTCTGTCTGCCAATTTAATCAGCACGACGCGGATATCCTTGCTCATTGCCAGGATCATTTTACGGATCGACTCCGCCTGCTGTTCTGCGCGTGAGGTAAAATCCAGCCGTTTCAGTTTGGTTACGCCATCGACAAGCAGCGCAACTTCCTGACCGAATTCCTTTTCGATGACTTCAATCGTCACATCGTCGCAGTCTTCCACCGTATCATGGAGCAGTCCTGCGGCAATTGTCGGCGCATCCAGCATCAGCTTTGCCAATATGCCCGCAACCGTCAGCGGATGAACAAAGTATGGCTCGCCCGATTTGCGCAGCTGACCCGCATGCGCCTTTTCTGCGAAGTGGTATGCCTTTTTAACCAACTCCACATCGGCTTCCGGATGATACTTGACAAGCGTTGCAACCAGTTCATCCAGGTTTTTACATTCGTCCTGCGTCAAATCGTTTTCCTCCCTTCGTCCTTCATCTGCATCAGCCGTGAGCGGAATCGGCTGTTTTCCAGCGACACTTTGCCGCTGGGCAATATCCGCCATTCAAGCGGTTCTGCTCTATACTCAATCAAATGCAATTCGGACAGAATCATCAGTCCTGCCAGAATCATGCCCTCATCAAGTCCGGTTGCCGCAGCAAGCGTGTTCATCGTGCAATCCACTTTTTCCCTTTGGCGAAGCGCTTTATACAAACCTCTGAGCGCATCGTCCATGGGTAAAAGTCTTTCTGCGGCAGAAGCCGCCTGACCGCGCAGATCCGTCACCTCGATGATGCGCGTATCCGGGAACTGCTTTGCAGCCAACTCACGCTCACCATCGCTCAAAAAGCCATCCATCGCAACAATCACACGCGGCTTAAACGCAATCTTCGACCAGTCCGGCGCCATAACCAGCGTATTAAAGCCCCGGATATCCGCCGTTCCGCCAATCGCATAGTCAAGCTGTGCATGCAGCACCGCAAGATGGACATTCAGGAGTTTCATCGCCGCAAGCGTATGCACGCCCAGCAAAACACCCTGATAGCCTTCCGAAAACGCATCGGCTAAAACGTCTTCCGCCTGCTTCAGCGTCATGTTTTCAATTCGATTCGGCTGTTCGCCCTCCAAACGGACGGCATCAAGCATTGCGCTGTCGATTCTGTCACATTGGCGCTGGCATTCCGAAACAAATGCCCTTCCCGGCATGTATGCCTGAATCTGCCGGAGTTCACACTGTACATTTCTCTTGTCCTGCCAAACGTTGATGGACAGGCTGAGAATAGCCTCCACAACTTCCGGGAGCGTATTCATCCTTTCGCCCATGCGGAAACCGATTGCGTTTCGCATATCGCTTCCCTGCGCGAGTTTCATCCTCAGATGTGCGCCATCTTTGCCGATCGTATGCACCTCTGTTGTGTGAACGCCGCGAACGCAGAAGACCGGCGCAGGATTTCCGAATCCGGTCGGCTGCATTGCTGAAAAAGCATCGACCAGCTCCTCCGTCATCTCAGAAAGCTCAAGCTCCAGATCGTATTCCTCAGTCGGAATGAATGCTTCAGCCTCAGCCTGCGCGGCAATTGCGCGGGAAAGGCGCTTTCGGAATTCCGGAACGTTCTTTTTTTCGATCGTCAATCCTGCCGCCTGTGCGTGTCCGCCAAACCGGACAAACAAATCGCGGCAGGTACTCATCGCCTGATGGATGTTGACGCCGGGGATCGACCGCGCCGAACCCACACAAACATCCCCGTCCTGCGAAAGCAGCACCGTCGGCCATTTGTATTTTTCAACCAGTCTGGAAGCCGCCAGTCCGATGACACCGGTATTCCAGCCCTCACCGCAGATGACGATTGCCCGCTCGTTCATGAAATCAATTTCATTTCGAGTCATTTCATCCGCTTTTTTAAATATATCCAGCTCCAGCTCGCGGCGCTTGGTATTATCCTGATTCAGCTCTTCCGCAATTTCCCGAGCCGCGTCCATGCGCCGCGTCGTCAGCAGCTCCACGCCGCGTGAAGCAAGCGCAAGGCGGCCGCCCGCGTTGATTCGCGGCGCCATGCGAAACGCAACATCCGAAGACGTCACCTTTTGCGGATCAACGCCTGCCGATTCCATCAGCGCAATCAAACCCGGGCGCTGCGTCGCCCTCATCGCCGCAAGTCCATAATACACGATCACGCGGTTTTCATCCATCAGCGGGACAATATCGGCAATCGTCGCCAGCGCTGCCAGTTCCCAAAGCGGCTCAATGGCTTCCATGCCGCCCATCGCCTGAACCAGCTTGAACGCCACGCCAGCGCCGCACAAACGGCGGAACGGATAGCGCCCCAACAGCG
>Ga0129311_1002450_pt1 | contig 11165 bp, 13 predicted proteins | sample Go1ome_FD_94435 | JGI IMG/M metagenome (GOLD analysis project Ga0129311, IMG submission 94435) | Western lowland gorrila individual fecal microbial communities from Wisconsin, USA - Go1022B metagenome | ecosystem: Host-associated > Mammals > Digestive system > Large intestine > Fecal | place... | reverse complement strand
CCCCCGCATACAGAAAACAGGATCACAATGCTGTCGATCGGGCAGGGGGACTGTATCTTGCTGCAGGAGAAGGGCGGACACGTTTTTCTGGTAGACGGTGGCAGCAGTGATGTAAAGGAGGCGGGCAAGTACAGACTGATCCCGTACCTGAAATATCATGGGATCCGGTATATAGACGGGATTTTTATCTCACACGCACATGAGGATCATTATTCTGCAAGTCTGGAGCTGCTGCAAAGCTCATGTGGGATTTCGGTCGGAACGGTATTTTTCAGTGAAATGGCGGAGGAAAATGAAGCGTATGATGTGCTGCGGAAGGCTGCTTACAATTCGGGCAGCAGGATTACCTATATCCGGCAGAGAGACAGAATCCGGGCAGGAGATCTTTCGCTTTTCTGTCTGTATCCATCCGGTAAGCTGACGGTAACGGACGAAAATGAGGCTTCCATGGTTTTATATGCCACGCTTCGGGGCTATACCATGCTGCTGACCGGAGACAGTACCGAAACCTGTGATGCAGCGGTCGTGCAGGCAATGAAGCAGAATGGAATAAGAGAGGTGGATTGTCTGAAGGTTGCCCATCACGGTGCAAAGACGTCAAGCTCTGCCAGCCTGCTGACCTACATCAGTCCCAAGCTTGCCCTGATCTCCTGCGGCAGAGATAACTCTTACGGACATCCGCACAGGGAAACGCTGGACAGGCTGGCTGACTGTGGCAGTCAGGTAGTCCGTACAGATGAGGCAGGGGAAATTGCTGTACAAATCAGAAAAAAGAAAGTACAGCTTTCCATTTTCCCGGAATATTGTTATACTGAATATAACTGCTCAGCACCATAAAACAGCAGGGGCGGTATGCTAAATACGTGTATGGTTATTCTGCGGTATTTACAAAAAACGATCGGTGCATAGAGGCAGAACAGGATAATAGGAATGGATAAATTTATTAAAAAAGGAAGCGAATAGAATGGCAGCAGTCAAAGAAAAAAGAGTAGAGGATTCCATGATCGAACAGGTGCATAAGTTAAGACCGACGCATATGAACGGTATGGGACGGCTGTTTGGCGGACAGCTCATGTCCTGGATCGATGAGGTGGCGTGCCTGGTCGGCAACAGACATTCACAGGCGAATGTGATCACAGCTTCTGTGGATAACCTACGGTTTATCCGTGGTGCTTATGTAAATGAACTGATCGTGATGATCGCAAAGATGACATATGTGGGGCATACTTCCATGGAAGTGCGTGTAGATACGTATGTAGAATCAATGGATGGCATGCGGAGACCGATCAACAGGGCATACCTGACGATTGTTGCGGTGGATGAAAACGGAAAACCATGTGAGGTACCGGGGCTGATCATAGAGACAGAGGCAGAGAAGGCAGAATGGCAGGCCGGTCAGAAACGAAGAGAAATGCGTATGGTGCGCAGAAAAGAAGGCTTTTAAAAGACGGCGGTAAAAGGAAAGAATGCAGAAATTAGCAAGAGACATTAAGGAACGGGATTTTAAAAATGTATATCTTCTGACAGGCGAAGAGGATTATCTGCGTAAGCAGTATCGGGACAGACTGGCAGGAGCCATGGCAGATGTGCATGACACGATGAACTATCATTATTTTGAAGGCAAAAACACCATACCGGAGAAACTTATAGATCTGGCGGAGACGATGCCCTTTCTGGCAGAGCGCCGTGTGATCGTGGTGGAGAACAGCGGCTTTTTCAAATCAGCCCAGGATAAGCTGGCGGATTATTTAAAGCAGCTTCCCGAGACATCGTTTTTCATCTTTGTGGAGCCGCAGGTCGATAAGCGCGGTAAGCTGTATAAAGCGTGTAAGGATGTCGGGTATATAGCAGAGTTCAATGTGCAGGATGAGCAGACGCTACGCAGATGGATACTGGGCAGGCTGAATAAAGAGCAGAAGCTGATCACGGAACGTGCACTTGCCGTATTTATGGAGCGTACGGGAAGCGACATGGAAAATATCGCATCGGAGCTGGAAAAGCTGCTCTGTTATACGCTGGAAAAGCCGGATATCACAGAGACAGATGTGGATGCAATCTGTACAAGACAGATCAACAACCGTATTTTTGATATGATCGAAGCAGTGGCTTCAAAGCGGCAGGAGGCGGCACTGGAGCTGTATTATGATCTGCTGGCGCTGAAGGAACCGCCGATGCGTATCCTTTTTCTGATCGCCAGACAGTATAACCTGCTGTATCAGACAAAGCTGTTAAAGGGAAAAGGCTATGATAATAAGTCGATCGCATCAAAGCTGGGGTTATCCCCGTTTATTGCGGGTAAATACGTGACACAGGCATCCAGATTTGAAAAGGAAACACTCAGGAAAAGTCTGGAACAGTGCGTGGAAGCGGAAGAAAATGTAAAAACAGGCAAGATGGCGGACAATCTGAGCGTAGAGCTTTTGATCGTACAGTTCAGCAGTAAAAAGAGCCAAAGGAAGGAGGCATAAGCCAAATGGAAGTGATTATATTTGTGATCGTGTTATGCTTTTTATTTTCCAGTCTGAAAAAGAAAAGCCAGAAGGTGGGAAAAAAAGAGACACCGGTGCAAAACAGACCGGTGACAGACTATCGCCCGCAGACACAGAGCAGACCGGTAAATAGCACACAGAGCAGTATGCAGAGAAGTAATATGCAGAGCAGACAGGCGGCTGTCAGAACAGCCGGGGGTGCAGCAGGCAGTATGACACCGGGAAATGGATCTTCAGTCAGCAGAACAGTAGAAAAGAAGACGACAGTCAGCCGGCAGGCAAAGTCTACAACGGAGATGTTGGAAGAAAAAGCAAGACAGGATGCGATGGAGCATCAGGAAGAGAAAAGAAGACAGCTTGCAGAGGAACGCCGCATTCATGGGCAGCTGCGTTATGCGGAACGTTATCTGCCGGGAGATATGATACCGCAGGGCAGACGACTTGTTTGCTGCGGCTATTGCAATGCAGAAAATCTGATCCCGGAGCGTGATAATCCAAAGCGTTATAACTGCTATTTCTGCAGAGAGACTTTGTAAAACAGACATTGTATGGGAATAAAAGACAAATAGCAGGAAATCCTAAAGAAAAGAAAGGTGGTATAAAAATGAGCGTAGTAGAAATTACAACGGAAAATTTTGATACAGAAGTATTACAGGCAGATAAGCCGGTACTGGTAGACTTCTGGGCATCCTGGTGTGCACCGTGCAGAATGCTTTCACCGGTTGTGGATGCATTTGCGCAAAAGCATGACGAGGTAAAGGTCGGCAAGATCAATGTGGATGAGCAGGCAGCTCTGGCTGCAAAATATAAAGTCATGAGCATTCCGACCCTGATCGTATTCCAAAAAGGCGAGGTATACCGGAAATCTGTCGGTGTGATCTCCGAAGAAGAGATCGCAGCACTGCTGCCATAGGCTTAAAGCAACGGTAAAAGTGCGCATACGAAGTGCTGGCAGTTAGCGGCAGCAGACTCATCATAATCTTCCTGATGAACGAGTGTATTGGATAAGCTGCGCAGACTCAGCAGTGGGATATCATAAGAATGGCAGAGCTGTGCAACCGCAGCAGTTTCCATGTCTTCCCCACAGCTGTGAAATGTCGTATGCATAAAATGAATATAATCAAGACGGTTCAGCCATGCATCACAGCTTGCGATCGTTCCGGTTTTTATGGAAATACCGGACAGCGCAGAAATCTGATGTGTGGCTGAAAGTTTTTGTGCGGTTGTGAGCAGCATTTTATCGCTGTGATAGAAGGTATATTTTTTGCCTGCATCTTCCACGCGCAATGATTCACAGCCGATCTGTATACAGCCATGCAGCGGATTTTCATCCGGGGAATCCGAAAAACGCAGATTGGAATTATTGAAGATCGTCTCGCCAAGGATCATGTCTCCGCGGTGCAGAGCGGGATCGTGTCCGCCACAGACGCCCTGATTAATGATACAGCGGGGCATAAAGTGCGAAATGGCAAGGACGGTGGCAGCACCGGCATTGACCATTCCCTGAAAGGTTTTGGAAACGATCACCTTCTGCCCGCAGAGTCTGCCCATATAAAAAGGGAACTGCATCAGCTCTGTTTTTTGGACATCTTCCATGTGGGAGAGCAGATCACAGATTTCACAATCCATGGCACCCTGTATTAAGATTGCATTTTTATAGTTATCCGGGACAATTGCAGCAAAACATTGATCAGACATAAGTAACTCCATTTGATGATGATTGGTTTTTTGGGGTATCGTGCTTGTTGTTATGGTAAACTGTATTTTTATCATAAAGAAACGGCGGAGACTTGTCAATCCGTGATCTGCTGTCGGATACGCTCTTGCATAACATCCTTTTTTTTCGTATAATGCATACGTCAAGCGAAGTCTGTCATGCTCGAATGCATGTCATGTGAAGGAGGATATCACGATGGAAAAAATAGCAAGTTTTACAATAGACCATATCAAATTACAGCCGGGTATTTATGTATCCAGAAAGGATCAGATCGGGCAGGAGGTCGTTACGACATTTGACCTGCGTATGACTTCACCGAATGAGGAGCCTGTCATGAATACTGCTGAGGTGCACACGATAGAACATCTGGGTGCAACTTATCTCAGAAATAAAGAAGAGATCAGGGATAAAGTGATCTATTTCGGACCGATGGGCTGCAGAACAGGATTTTATCTGCTGCTGGCAGGTGACTATGCTTCTAAAGATATTGTGGCACTTGTAACGGAAATGTTTGAATTTATCAGAGATTACCGCGGAGAGGTACCGGGCGCAAGTCCGAAGGACTGTGGCAACTATCTGGATATGAATCTTGGTATGGCGAATTATCTGGCAGACCGTTATCTGGAAAAAACACTGTATGGGATCGATGATGCGCATCTGATCTATCCACAATAAGCTGCCTGACGGAAAGGAACTATTATGCTGAATCAGTTTTCAAGGACGCAGCTTCTGCTGGGACCGGAAGCAATGGAAAAATTAAAAAATGCGAGAGTCGCCGTATTTGGGATCGGCGGTGTCGGTGGTTATGTCTGTGAAGCACTTGTCAGAAGCGGCGTCGGTGCTTTTGATCTTGTGGATGATGACAAGGTCTGTCTGACCAATTTAAACAGACAGATCATTGCCACAAGAAAGACAGTCGGCAAATATAAAACGGATGTGATGAAGGAACGTATCCTGGAGATCAATCCGGATGCGGAGGTGACAGTACACAAATGCTTTTTCCTGCCGGAAAATGCAGATACCTTTCCATTTGAAGAATATGACTATGTGGTGGATGCGGTAGATACGGTTACTGCCAAGATCGCACTTGTCATGAAGTCGCAGGAAGTGGGTGTACCGATCATCAGCAGCATGGGAGCAGGCAATAAGCTGGATGCATCTGCATTCCGTGTGGCGGATATTTATAAAACAAAGGTCTGTCCGCTGGCGAAGGTCATGCGGCGGGAGCTCAAAAAAAGAGGCGTGAAAAAGCTGAAGGTGGTCTATTCCGAGGAACAGCCGGTAAGACCGCTGGAAGATATGTCGATCAGCTGCAGAACGCATTGTATCTGCCCACCCGGGGCTGCGCGCAAATGCACGGAAAGAAGAGATATTCCGGGCAGTACAGCGTTTGTACCATCGGTAGCAGGGCTGATCATAGCAGGCGAGGTCGTAAAGGATCTGTGCAAATAAAGGAAATCCGGTTCAATTTGAACCGGATTTTTTTGGTGATCATTGATCAGAGCGAGATTTGCAGGACGGATTTCGCATTGGTTGACAAAAAATAATATATTGTGTATATTGAATATATACAATAATGAAACAGAGAAGCAACAGGAGACTGGATGTAGTCTGACAAATATAAAGGAAAACAGAATGGATATTATCATCAGTAACAGTTCGGGAATACCGATCTATGAGCAGATCAAGGAACAGATCAAAAGACAGATTATGGCAGGATATCTGAAAGAGGGAGAAATGCTGCCTTCGATGCGTGTACTGGCAAAGGAATTGCAGATCAGCATTATCACAACGAAGCGCGCTTATGAAGATCTGGAGCGGGAAGGATTTATTACTTCCGTGACCGGAAAAGGAAGCTTTGTACGTGGCATGGATCCGGCGCTGGTAAAAGAAAATATGCTGTTTGCTGTGCAGGAGCTTTTGGAAGAAGCGGTGAAAAAGGCAGAGCTTGGTAGGATATCACAGGAAGAATTAACAGAAATGCTGCAGCTTCTCTATGAAGACAGGCACACGCGGGAATAACGCGGAAGGGGGAATATAAGTATGTTGCAAGAAACAAAAAATGTGATAGAGGTTAGAAATGTCACAAAGGATTTTGGTGATTTTAAACTGGATCAGGTCAGCTTCTGCGTTCCGGAAGGATCGGTCTGCGGTTTTATCGGACAGAACGGAGCAGGCAAAACAACAACGATACGCATGATACTTGATGCGATCCGCGCGGATGCGGGCGAAATCCTGCTGTTTGGGGAAGACAACCGTAAGAACAGCGCAAGACTGCGGGAAGATATCGGCGTAGTCTTTGATGAAATGGGGTTTCATACGTTTATGACCGGGCGGGATATCAACACCATGATGAAGCATATTTATAAAAACTGGGATGAAGCAGCTTTTTTTGCCTGCCTGAAACGGTTTTCGCTTCCGGCAAGAAAACGCTGTGGCGATTTTTCGAGAGGGATGCAGATGAAGCTGCAGATCGTAGTGGCACTTTCCCATCATGCAAAGCTGCTCATCATGGATGAACCAACCTCCGGGCTGGACCCGATCGTCCGCAATGAAATGCTGCAGATCTTCCGGGAGTTTGTTGTAGAAGAGGATCATACGATCCTGCTTTCTTCCCACATTACGGGCGATCTGGAAAAACTGGCGGATGAAGTGGTATTCATTGATGGCGGAAAAGTGATCTTAAGCGGAAATAAGGATGAAATACTGGAAGGACACGGGCTTTTGAAATGTAAAAAGGATAGCATCGGACAACTGGATCCTGCTTCTGTTGTGGGGATGGAAGAAAATGCTTTTGGTGTGAAGGTGCTTGTCAGAAATCCTGCAGCTTACAAAAACTGTCCGGAAGCAGTACTGGAGCGGGCAAGTCTGGAAGATATCATGCTGTTTTACAATAACAGGACGAGGTAGAGCGATGAAGGGATTGATGATCAAGGATCTGATGTGTATGCGCAGACAACTTATTTTATTTGGCAATGTTGTTGTTTCTGTGCTGGTGCTGTCTGTTTTATATGTGCTGAGCTGCAAATACGGAAATCTGGCACTGGCAAATGTGCAGATGATGCGGGAAAACGGGTTGACAGAGGTGGATATCAGAAATCTGTCCACATGGGAGCTTGCCCTGTTCATGCTTTTGCCGATCGCCGTGACAGGGGATGTTGCAACTGTTTTCAGGATGGATGGGGAGGCTGGCTTTGCCAAGGTATCGGCGTCGCTGCCACTGTCTGTTGAAAAACGTGTCATAGCGCGGTATCTTACGGTGTTTTCGGTCTTTGGGATTGGTGTCGGAATAGACGTATTGCTGGCTCTGGTGCTATCTTTTCTGACGGATATCATAATATTTGCAGACATTATCGGGATTATCCTCTCCGCCGCCAGCGTGATGAGTATATACGGTGCATTGACGATCGTGTTCTGCTTCTGGCTCGGGAACGGAAAAGAAGACTATGCTTCTCTTTTGTCCTGTCTTTTGATGGTGGGAACTGTCTGCCTTGTAAATTTTAGAAAAATACGGGATATATTTATGGCAGGTATGGATGGACAGGATGCGGGAGCAACAGGAGACCGGCTGAATGTCCTGATGGACTTTTTGAAGTACAGATTTTATTTGCTGTGTCTGTTGGCGGCTTTGGTGCTTTTCCTTTCCTATCTGGGGGCAGTGGGAATTGCCAGAAGAAAGAGAGGGATCATATAATGGGAGGCTTATTATATAAGGAATATGTTCTGGTAAACCGGATCCATAAGGTAAAGCTGACATGGATTTTGCTGTTGTTGACGCTGCTTTTTATCATTTTGCGCATGGTATTTCCGGGAACGATGGAGAACAAAGCATTCCTGGCAGAAAACGAAGCGGGAGAGATCGTGAATCTGCTGGATGCCATTTTTGTAACAATATATGGCATGTTCCTGATCGATCTGTTCAGCCTGCTGAATGGATGGATCGGTAAGATTGCATCTGCAGACCGGAAAAACAAAATAGAAAATTACATGCAGGCACTTCCAATCACCGGGCATACCTATCTTGCATCCAAATACATATTTTTGTTAGCTGCAGCTTATATAGGATTGTCATTGTCCTGCATCTGGTATATTTCCTGCCGGGCTTTCTGCAGAGAGGGGATCATGGCAGAAATCGTGGAAATGCTGGGCTCCTTTCTACCAATCTGGGCAGTTTTGTTTCTTTTCCTGGCGGCAATAGAGCTCCCTTTCTATCTGCTGCTTGGGGTGGAAAGGGCAAAGCAGATCCTGACAGGCTTTCTTTTATTGCTGGCATTTATCTGCGTCGGTTATTTTCTGTTTGGAGATATGTCATGGATCGCCGGTTTTGATATCACAGTGCTTGTTAGCTGGTGTAAACGACATAATACAGCCATTGTGCTGCTGAATGGCTTTTCACCGGTTTTTGTACTTCTGCTTTACTATGGCTCATATCGCCTGACGGCGTATCTGGTACAGAAGGAGGTAGATCATGCATACAACGGATAAAAAAACAGAACGAAACAGACTGCTGTTGTATCTCATATTTTCTTTCGGACTTGCATGGGCAGCAATGCTTGCTTTTATCCTGACGGGGCATAAATGGGATGTGGCGTCTGAAAAGCTGGAAAGTTTTGTCGGGCTGGCCATGCTGGCACCTGCAGCCGCCAATCTGCTGACAAGATGGCTGACAAAGGAAGGATTTTCCATGACCGGAAAAGGCTCGCTTCTGTTGGGGATCGATCTAAAGCAGAAAAAGTGGATCTGCTACGGCTTTGCCATGATCATGCCATGGATCCTGTTTGAACTGGGCTATGCACTGATGCTGGTATGTTACCCGCAGCTATTTGACAAGGCAGCACCCACGCAGCTTACCATTGGAAAAGACCTACTCCCATTTCTGCCGATATTGACGATCGTACAGACGAGTCTTTTATCCTTTGCAGCTCTGGGAGAAGAACTTGGCTGGCGTGCTTATCTGATGCCAAAGCTGATAGGCGTATGCGGCAGAAAAAAAGCCCTCCTGCTGGGCGGTGTCATCTGGGGACTCTGGCATGCACCACTGACCTGTATCGGGCATAATTTTGGAACAGAGTATCCGGGATTCCCTTATCTTGGTATTTTGCTGATGTGTATCGAATGTACAATGATGGGAACAATCCTGACGTGGCTTACGATAAGAGCTGGTTCTGTCTGGCCTGCAGCGATCATGCATGCGGTAAATAACGGTACGCCCAGTATTCTGGCGTGCTTTGTCAGTGCGGATCGTATGCAGGAGATATTTCAGGGCGCTCTGTTACAATATGTCTTTTTACCGATTCCACTTGCGATACTTGCCGGTATCTGCCTGCTGTTGTGGAAGAAAGAAGCGCAGCAGATGTAAACGGATCGAAAAAAGTTTCCCATGCTGTTTTTCTATGGTATGATAAAAACATCATTTGGGACAACAGAAAAGAGGAAATACAGATGCAGAACCATACAATCGTAACGCTGAAAAAAGGAGAGGGCAGAACCATCAAAGCAGGTGGTATGTGGATCTTCGATAACGAAATAGATACGATCACCGGGAGTTTTCATAACGGGGATGTTGTGACGGTACATGATTTTGACGGGTATCCGATGGGCAGAGGATTCATCAACCAGAATTCCAAGATCAGGATCCGTCTTATGACGAGAAAAACAGAGCAGGAGATCGACAGGGATTTTTTACGGATGCGTGTGAAAAATGCATGGGAGTACCGTAAGACAACTGTAGACACCTCCTCCTGCCGCGTTATCTTCGGAGAGGCGGATTTTCTGCCGGGGCTTGTTGTGGACAAATATGAAGATGTGCTTGTTGTGGAATGTCTGGCACTTGGCATGGAACAGTTTAAGGAAACTATCGTGGAGCTTTTAAAGGAAGTTCTGGCAGAGGATGGGATCCGTGTCTGCGGCGTATACGAACGCAGTGATGCCAGTGAACGGAAAAAAGAAGGTTTGCCGAAGGTAAAGGATTTTATCGGTGAGCCGTTTGATACGAATGTAGAGATTGTGGAAAATGGTGTCCATTATATGGTAGATGTGGTAAACGGACAGAAGACGGGATTTTTCCTCGATCAGAAATACAACCGCCTTGCCATGCAGCGTATCTGTAAGGGGAAAAGAGTGCTGGACTGCTTTACCCATATGGGCACCTTTGCACTCAATGCGGGAATCGCAGGGGCGTTGGATGTGACCGGGCTGGATATTTCAGAGTACGCCGTTTCGCAGGCAACAGAAAATGCCCGCCGGAATGGTCTGGAGGATACGGTGCATTTTCGCTGCGCAAATGTGCTGGATGAACTGCCGCGCCTTGCAGCAGTCGGGGAGAAGTATGATGTGGTCATTCTGGATCCACCGGCTTTCACAAAGTCACGCGAGGCGACCAAGAATGCCATTAAGGGTTATCGTGAAATCAATATGAAAGGGTTAAAACTTGTTAAAGACGGTGGCTATCTTGCAACCTGTTCCTGCTCTCATTTCATGACGCAGGAGCTTCTTGCAAAAACGGTCAAGGAAGCAGCAAAGGCAACGCACAAGCAGCTCCGTCAGGTAGAGTTCCGCACCCAGGCACCGGACCATCCGATCCTGTGGGCAAATTCGGCGAATGTACCGGAGAGTTATTATTTGAAGTTCTTCATTTTCCAGGTCGTTGAGGAAAAATAAGAAATATCATTATTATCTTGGAAGTAATGGACAGAGAGTAATCGAGAAAATTCGGTTGCTCTTTTTTATTGTGAATGAGCTTACATGTGCTATAATAAAACAAATTAACAAATCAGAATTTAACGGAGGAATCATTATGTGTGGAATGACAACTGATTTATAAATAAAAATAAATCGGAGACCAGCTATGAAAAGTCAACCATAAATTAGCAAAAAATTTCTTTTTCATATCGGTGGTAAAAAAGGGTAACTTTAATAGAGCTCCCTTAGGGTGCTTTTTCAAAATCTATCGATATTGG
>Ga0129311_1002447_pt1 | contig 11167 bp, 13 predicted proteins | sample Go1ome_FD_94435 | JGI IMG/M metagenome (GOLD analysis project Ga0129311, IMG submission 94435) | Western lowland gorrila individual fecal microbial communities from Wisconsin, USA - Go1022B metagenome | ecosystem: Host-associated > Mammals > Digestive system > Large intestine > Fecal | place... | reverse complement strand
GAAATACCTTCTGAATATACTCCTTCCCAGAAGGTTCAGTCCGAAACGGATGCCAAGTCGGGGGCATCGGATCAGGTGCAGGATGACAAGAAATCCAAGAAGACGAAGCAGCGCATCGGGGCGGCCGGCCTGTTCCGGCTTTTGGGCCTATAATCAAACAGACCACTTCATATGAGGTGGTCTGTTTTGTAAATATATGAATGTCAATGTCTTTAGAGGCTTTCTCTGAGGACTTGGATGACTTCCTCCCGGGTGAGTATATGGTATCCTCCCTTGCAGATAGGACATGCGTCGGCCATGCCTTCGAGAAGTTCCGGTCTTGCTCCGCATTCTGTGATGTTCATTGCAAGTCCAAGTTCACGCATCCACTTCTCCATTGTCTCCAGACCTTCCATAGCAATCTGAAGGTCAGTCTTGTTGTCAGTAGTAACATTCCAGACATTGACGGCAAGTCTCCTGAATCTGGCTACGGCATCTGATGATTTTCTGATCAGCAGGCGATAGTAGGCGCCGCTGACGGCCGAGAGAGTGTGACCATGTGTCGCGTCAGTGTATGCTGCAACCGCCTGTCCAAGCATGTGGACCATCCAGTCTGTGGTTTTGCCTCTGTCAATGAGGGAGTTGAGCGCCCATGTGGCTGTCCACATGATGTTCGATCTGGCCTCGTAATCATTGGCATTGACAAGAGCCTTGCGCGAGCTAGTGACGAGCGAACGCATCAGTCCTTCGGAGATGTAGTCGCTGGTGTTGTCGTCGTTGCCGGAGAGATACTGCTCCAGAATATGGCTCATGATGTCGTAGATGCCCGCTACCATCTGGTATTTCGGGACGGTGAAAGTGAATGTCGGGTTCAGGATGGAGAAATCCGGGTTGCGGAAATTGTAGTGCAACTTCAGCTTCTCGGTGTGGTTGGTGATGACTGAGCAGTCGTTCATCTCTGAGCCTGTGCCTGCCATGGTGAGCACGCAGCCTACCGGTATCCAGCTGCATGTGAGAGGCTTCCAGTTCTTGAAATAGTCCTCCCAAGGGTCTCCGTCGTGCCATGCGCAGCCGGCCACCGCCTTGCAGTAATCGATGGTGGAACCGCCGCCGACGCCGAGGATAAAGTCAATGTTTTCCTGTCTTGCGAGCCTGGCTCCTTCTATGACTTTTTCAATGGTAGGGTTCGGCATGACGCCTGACAATTCGACAACCTGGCTGCCGGCTTTTTTGAGCTCTGCCATCACGAGGTCATAGATGCCGTATTTCTTTATGCTTCCTCCGCCATAGACCAGCATGACTTTTGGTCCGTAGTTCTTCAGTTCCTCACTGAGTCTGCTTAATGAATCCTCTCCGAAAATCAGTTTCGTGGGGTTATGGAATGTGAAATTGCCTAACATGGTTCTTGTTTTTTGTAAAGATAGGGAGTTTATCTGTAGGATGTGTTACCTTTTATACGGAATTTTTGCATGGCCGTATCCGTGGATTTGTGTATAAACATGCCAAATTGTTAAGGAAGGTGCTGTTTTTATGAATAAATTGAAATTTATATCATAGTTTTTGCTTATGATTTCTTTTAATCTTATATTTGTGCGTAAAAATTAAAACAATTTATAAACAGATAACAATAATTCGTTATGAGCGAAGAGAAATTCAGAATTGAATCTGACCTTCTTGGTGAACTTCAGGTTCCTGTAGATGCCTATTACGGTGTTCAGACACAGAGGGCTATCAATAACTATAAGATTTCCAACACCAGAATGTGCGATTACCCTGAGTATGTCATCGCAATGGCCTGCATCAAGCTTGCCGCTGCACAGACCAACAAGGAACTCGGAGCCATGGATGGAAAGATCGCTGATGCTATCGTTGAGGCTTGCCGTGAGATTATCGACGGTAAGTTCCACGACCAGTTCCCTGTGGATATGATGCAGGGCGGTGCAGGAACATCTGTGAACATGAATGCGAACGAGGTTATTGCCAACAGGGCTCTCGAAATCATGGGACACAAGAAAGGCGAATATCAGTTCTGCTCTCCTAACGATCATGTGAACTGTGCCCAGTCCACCAATGACGCATACCCTTCAGCATTCCGTTATGCTTTCATCAGAATGAACAGAAATCTGGAGAAGGCGCTCAAGGATCTCATCGATGCTTTCAAGGCAAAGGGTGAGGAGTTCAAGGATGTGATCAAGATGGGACGCACACAGCTTCAGGATGCCGTTCCTATGACATCCGGCCAGGAGTTCCACGCTTATGCGACCAACCTCGAGGAAGAGGTTCTCAATATTGAGAGAAACGTGAACCTCCTCTATGAGATCAATATGGGCGGAACAGCAATCGGAACCGGTCTTAATGCTAAGCCTGGTTTCTCTGAGTTGTGCGCAAAGAAGATGACCGAGCTTACAGGCGAGAAGTTCATCGCTGCTCCGGACCTCGTGGAGGCTACTCCTGATACAGGTGCTTATGTAAGTTACTCTGGCGCTCTGAAGAGACTTGCCGTAAAACTTTCCAAGATTTGCAATGACCTCAGACTCATGGCTTCAGGTCCACGTTGCGGTTTGAAGGAAATCAATCTTCCTCCAATGGCTCCGGGCTCATCTATCATGCCGGGCAAGGTCAATCCTGTTATCCCTGAAGTTACCAACCAGGTTTGCTTCAAGGTTATCGGTAATGATATGACAGTTTCATTTGCGGCAGAGGCCGGACAGCTTCAGCTCAACGTTATGGAGCCGGTTATCGCCGAGTCCATCATGGAGAGCATAACTTGGCTTACCAATGCCATGAACACACTCCGTGAGAAGTGTATAAACGGCATAACCGTGAACAAGGAACGCTGCTATGAAATGGTCAAGAACAGTATCGGTATCGTGACAGCCCTCAACCCTATCATCGGTTACAAGGCCAGCACGAAGGTTGCCAAAGAGGCGCTCGAAACCAACCGTTCTGTTTATGACATCGTCCTCGAAAGAGGGATCCTCACAAAAGAGGAGCTTGACAAGGCTCTCGATCCTAAAAATATGATAGGATAGTTAGTTGTTAAATAATTATGTGTGACGGTGGCCTGCAATGAGAAATCCTTGCAGGCCGCCAATTTATATAGAGTTGCTGTCAATCAATAAGTTCGGTTAATTATTTTCCACTGTATAAAATGGGACAACGTAAAATCCCGGTTGATTTGCATTTCGTAGTGCGTCCGAGGCACAAAGCAGTCTCAACGTAAAATCGGTGAAAATATCGGCTAGTTTTTACACCGTTTTGGCAAATATGATGAAACGGTGTAAAATCAGGCTGTTTTTTACACCGTTTGATCGCTATTCAGCTACGGAATGCTCACTTACACCAGTAATAATCCTTTATGTCGAACTATCCGACAATTTATGCTGTGGAAGTGTGAGGTGTATTCTAAAGATGAACAAATAAATTGTACTCGAAATTTTTTTTTAGAGAAATAATTGCTTAATTGCAACTAGAGTGTTATAGATATTGGAATGCGGACATTTGCTTGTAACAATATAGTTTACATTTATAATTTAAAACACTGAGGATATGAAAAGATTTATACCACTGCTCTTTACCTGTTTGATAGTTTTGACGTCAATGTCAGATTGTGAAAAATGGTATGAGAATAACGAGGAATCCATTTATGTTGACGTTAATGGAAAGACTTTAGGCTACACAATGCCACATTCCTTTATATTGGGAGGCGGATATGTGTTTGCATGGGTCCGTCATTGGGATGAAGACTCCCTTGCATTTTGGATAAATGCATCTCCTGTAACTATTTTTGAAAATAAGTATAAGGACGCAATCGACTATAACGTGTGCATTCATACTAAGGGCGATATTGAATTGAACAAATGGTATCCGTTATTTAGAAGAGAGCGTAAAGATACCGACTGCAACTATGCATTGTGGTATATTGGCGGAGACATATATAGTATTTTGGACGGCTCCCTAAAAATCACTAAGATTGAGGATGGACGTCGCAAGATGAAGAAATACAGTGGCGAGTTCTGGTTCAATGCGGTAAACGACAATAATCATGATGACATATTGATAGCAAAAAAAGGATGGTTCAAAAATCTTCGTGCACATGAATATTTTGATAATAAACAAGAGGAGGAGTCTGATGTTGAAACAAATATTGAGGAATAGTTATGAAAAAATTAGTGGTATTGATGGTGACATCATTCATATTATTGACATCAATGTCAGATTGTAATAAACTTCTGACCGAATTGCAGTCCTTGGAGAAATTCACAGTTTCTGCAGAGATTAATGGCGCAAAGTTCTCCGGCAATACATATGACAACGATAAAGTGGAGTCTGATTTGGTATCAGTGTCCTGGGCGGACTCTGTAGCCTATATTTTATCAGCGGACATGACTAAGGAAGGTCAGGACATTACTTCAGCTCCAGTCTATTATGTGGTTTTGAGAATCAGCATGAAGATAAAGGGAGATTTGAAGTTGGATAAATGGTATCCTCTGGACATAGATAATGATTATATCTATGATGTAGATGCAAATCAACATCGTATAACCGAAGGAATGATGAAAATCAAGAAGAACAAGAAAGGGCGATACGAGGGCAAGTTCTGGTTCAACTCTGAATCCACATATGAGCGGAGCGAAAATAAGAATCTGACAGTCACAAAAGGAAAATTCAAAAACTACCGGATTGAAGCACATTGATGCTGAGGAGACAGCGGCATCGTAAGAGTGAAAAACAGAGCCCATCCTGAATGTCGGGATGAGCTCTGTTTTGAGTCTGTGTTATTCCTGTAACCATTTGTTTATCAGCTGGATGATCTCCTGTTGGGTTTCTTCCGGGAAGGACTTGATGCGGGTGTAGTGGGAACCGCCCTTGCAGAGATAGACATGGAGGTTTTCCTTGTTCTTTGTCAGCGGAAGTCCATAGATGCCGGTTGCTGTCCAAGGGTCCTGTTCACCGTAGATGTAAATCATCTTAGGGTCATTCTTGCTCAGGAAACTTACAGTATGCTTGTAGAGTTCAGGAGAGAACTTTATGTCCTCCGCGTCGGTCGGCAACATGAGACGCTTGAGATATCCTTTGGATGTCTTGATGCTCAGATATTTCTTGAATGGCTTGGTGTAGTAGCCATAGTATCCCAATTCACGGGCAGCCTGGACATTGAAGGAAACATTGCCTGTCTGGTTTGTGAAATAACTTGGCTCGCTGATTCTCATCAGATATCCGAAGAGCTGCTCGTCAGTCGCTTCTCTGGTTGGAATCCTGTCAACGTCATATCCCCACTGCCAGAAAGCGAATGAATACTCGAGTACGCAGAAGTCGAAGACATTCTCCAGCGGCTCTTTGAATGTGTACTTCATCTCCTTGCAATATTTTTCCATCATTGGCATCAATGCTGCCTTACGCTCGAAGAGAAGAGTCTGGAAATCAATTACTTTCTGCCTATTTTCCTTGGTAGAGACCTTATCATTGATAAATATCTCCGGTCTTACGTCCTCGAGGGCTCTGTTCAGCGGCGCTACGTAAGGGACTGAAATGTCCACATCGTCAGGGAAGTATGAGCGGTAGAACATTGTGGTCTGCCCGCCTTTGCTGATTCCGGTGGAAATCCATTTGCCGTTATACATCGCGCGGAGGGTTTCATTGATGTGGTGCAGGTCGTAGAGTGAGTTCTCGACTGTAAGGTAATCCCAGTTGCGCTCCTTTGGCATTGACTTGTCGAAATAGCGGTATTCGGCGAGGATGATGTTGGTGTCGAACAGTTTCGCCAGTTCATCGATATAGTTGCTGTAGAGTGCGTATCGTCCGTTATAGCCTTCTGTCACGAAGACGGTTGGGCGGTCGAATCCGCGGTGGCACAAAACGACTCTCTGGTCGAAGCCTCCTTTGGATGCGTCCTTCGCGTCGAGTTGCTGACGGATGAAGAATACATATTTCTCAGGGAAATGTGCGGATTCAAGCGTTTCGACGTTGCTTACTCCCGGTAGTGCGGCCAGACGTTTTCCGGCCTCTCCGAGTTCAGTTGCCAGCATCTGCAGCGGCAAGAGGAACGACAAAACCAGCGCCAGGACTGTTCTTGTGCTAAGAAATGACTTTCTCATAAAATGTGGTTGTTAGTTAAATAATATGTGGTTTGTATCTACAAAGATACCAAAAAATATTCTTAAGAGTCCAATATTTAACTCATGTGTTGGCGCGATTGTAAACTTAAAGTTGCATAAATATGAAATATTTGATATATTTGGACTGAAATGAAAACGATTACATCTAATATGCTAAAGTCTTTGCGTAAGTCCAGAAACCTTACGCAAGAGCAACTTGGCGTCTTGGCCGGAATGTCCAAGTCTCAGATTTCTAAAATGGAGAAGGGAACTTTAGGTAGTGAAGAGACTATCTTGCGTTTGCTGGAAGCGCTCGGCTATGAATTGAAGTTCACGATTGTGGACAAATATGCAAGTGAGTGTTCTGAAAAAGAGCGTATTTTGGGGATTCTCAGGGCCTTTAAGAGAAGTCAGGGCGCAAAGTACGGGATAGAGAGTATGGCTTTGTTCGGGAGTTGCGCAAGAGGAGAACAGGAAAGTGATAGTGATGTTGATGTCCTTATTTCAGTTAAGAATCCATCGTTGTTTGTTTTATCAGAGATAAATATCCTTCTGGAGTCTGTCCTGAAACGTAGAGTGGATTTGGTGTCAGAGAAGGCTAAAAGTCGATATGAATTTAGGGCGAATATTGAAAAAGATTTGATATATGTGTAGTGTGAAAGAGAGAATCAGGACCTACCTGCGTGTGTGTATTGATGAAATGGACTTGATCGAAAAAATGTCTGTCTCGATAGAGTCTCCTGAAGACTTTGGACAGAGTATAACAGGAATGACGGTATTCAGAGCCTGTGGGAGGAGCCTTCAATATATTACCGAAAACTTTATCAAAATAAGGAATAAGGTTTCCGAAGAGTTTTTCTCGCCCTATAAACAGGTGCCTTGGAAAGCGGTCTTTGGTATGAGGAATGTTTTGTCTCATGAATATTCAGATATTGATGATGAAGCAGTCTTTAATACTATACGGAAAGACCTGCCTGTGCTTAGAGAAACGACCAACAAGATGCTGGAGGACCTTGAATCTGGTAAACTTGACAAGTTTTTTCAGGATTGATGTTCATGGTTGACAATTGCTGTCTGAAATGAAAAGAAGTGCTTTATATTTCGGGGCTGGGTCCGATGCTGATCTTCGCCTCGTACGGATTCCTAAGACATAAACAATAACCCGACCAACTAATAAACAGAACATTATGAATACAATAGACATAGCGCTCCGCATCGCAACTGCTGCTCATGCGGGACAGCTGGACCGTGACGGACATCCCGTGATTCTCCATCCGTTGACTGTAGGACTGATGGGACACACAGACGAAGAAAAGATAGCCGGATTCCTTCATGACGTGGTGGAAGACTCGGACGTGACCTTCGACGACCTGCTCAGAGAAGGCATCCCGACCGGCATTGTCAATGCCTTAAGGCTTCTTACCCACGAAAAAGGAACTGATTATTTCGAATACGTACAGAATATCATTGACTCTGGAAATCCCATTGCCCTGCAGGTGAAATTCAATGACCTGAGGCATAATTTTTCGCGCGGGAAGTCCTATCCGTACTTGCAGGCGAAGCATGGCAAGGCATTGAAAATGGTACAGACTGCCATTGAAAATTGCTCTAAGATTGACCTTTATCATGCGCCGGCATCCGATGGCATTGAGGTCGGAATTTTCGCCTGCGGCTGTTTCTGGGGTACTCAGCATCAGTTTCAGAAGGTGCCGGGCGTGATTAATACCCTGGCGGGTTATACTGGCGGAGAAGAGGCCTTTCCTACTTATGAGGACGTCAGGGCGCACAGGACTCATCATGTGGAGGCCGTAATCGTGGAGTTTGACCCCAAACTGGTTTCCTACGAGAGCCTCTGCAAACTGTTCTTCGAGATTCATGACCCTGCCCAGACGGATGGCGTCGGTCCGGATCTCGGTCCGCAGTACAGGAGTTGCATCTTCTATCGTGATGACAATCAGAGAAATACTGCTGAACATGTTATGCAGTTGCTTCGCGACAAGGGGTATGAGGTCAATACTCTGTTGCTGCCTGAAGAGCCTTTCTACATCGGCGAGTCTTACCACCAGCAATACTACGAAAAGACGGGTGGCGAGCCGTATTGCCACATGAGGACAAAGAAGTTCTAAAAATTAATGATGGGAAAGGTAGCATTGACGTCACCTTTCCTATCTTTGTCTTGTTATATATGCGAACATGTTCGAAAACTGTACAATGTATAACGAGTAAAATTTATCATCATGGAAGGAGTATTATCAATCGTTTGGCTCATAGGCTGTTCTACTATTTTGCCGATTGTCATCATTTGGTTCGTTACCCGCAAGCAGATCAATGAAACCAACAAGAGGAAGGACATTATAATAGCTGCATTGGAAAAGAATCCTGATATCAATGTGGCAGAGTGGCTTGAAAAACTCGCACCGCAGGAGAAGGGAAAACTTATCAAAGAAAAACTCGTGGCTAGATTGACCTGGAGCATAATTCTTCTGGTTTTGGGCACTGGACTTATCCTTGCCGTAGTATTTGTCCCTCAAGTTTCGTCGGTTATCGAGCCGGTTCTCCCAGGATTTCTTGGCGGTACGTTCCTGGCAATCGGTATAGCCTTGGCTGTAAGTTTCGTTTACGGCAAGAAATACTTTGCAGAGGAAATCGAAGCTGAAGAGCGTAAGACGGTTCAGGAGTAATCATGGACAGAGACCAGTTTATAGCACAAGTAAAAATCCAGCAGAATGCACTAAGAGGCTTCCTACTGGCTTTGTGCGGCGGCAATCTGGCTGATGCTGATGACATTGCGCAGGAAGCACTGGTCAAAGCCTATCTGGCAATTGGTCGTTATTCAGACAGCGGGCAGTTCAAATCCTGGTTGTTCAAGATTGCTTACAATACATTTCTGAATCATACTGCGTCGCAAAAGCAATACGACTCCATCGACGAAGCCTACACTGTAGCGTCTCAGGAATCCGCAGACAACAGTTTTTCGCATCAGCAACTCTATCTCGCGCTCTCCACCCTGCCTCCGAAGGAAAGAACCTCCATCACACTCTACTACCTCAGCGGCTACTCCATCAAAGAAATTGCTGCAATCACCGAGGTCAATGCTGATGCAGTGAAAAAGCAGATGTCCCGCGGAAGGGAAAAACTTAAAAATATAATCAAGCTATGACAAAAGATAAAGAACTGGAAGCGCTCTTCGCTTCCGCCATAACCGAGTTCAATGACAATGATATTTTCATTGACAAACTGTCTTCGAGGCTTGACAAAGTGGAGTTCCTCAAGCGCATCCAGCAGGAACAGAAGCGTAGTTGCAGGCGTTATCTGGTGGTCGCATTTGTTGCCGGTGTGCTTTCTGCAGTTGTTGCTCTTCTTCTTCTGCCGATGCTCCCGACAGATCTGGAAATCATCAGGAGCATCACCAGCATCGGAAATGTCGCCCTTTTCTCTTATAAGGTGAAAGTGCTTTCTTCCCTTATGATTTTGGGATTGACCTATGGGTTAGTCTTCAGCGTGTATTCAGTCTTGGCTGAAACCCGAAAACTATAGGTTGTTCCTGTAGATTACGCTTCCGCTTCCCTGGTGTGTGGCGAGAATGAGTACCTCGGCAATCTGGACATGTTTTGGAGCTGATGCCGAGTAGAAAGCGACGTCGGCGATGTCCGCACCAGTAAGGGGAGTGATGCCCTTGTAAACCGTGTCGGCCCTTTCGTTGTCACCATGGAAGCGGACGTTGCTGAAATTGGTCTCTACGAGTCCAGGTTTGAGGTTCGTGACACGGACAGCGGTTTCGGCCACGTCGATGCGCAATCCGTCAGTGATGGTCTTCACGGCAGCCTTGGTCGCGCAATATACATTGCCGTTGGCATAAGCCGCGTCACCGGCAACACTGCCGACATTGATTACATGTCCTTCATTCCGTTTCACCATGCCGGGGACGATGAGTCTGGTCATAGTCAGAAGTCCCTTTATGTTGGTGTCTATCATTGTGTTCCAATCTTCAGGATCGCCTTCATACTCTTTGTCAAGGCCGAGAGCGAGGCCGGCGTTATTGATGAGGATATCGATTTTCTGCCATTCCGGTTCGAGTGAATCAACAGCGGTTTTTGCGGCCTCGGCATCCCGTACATCGAATACCAATGTCTTTACCTTGGCGCCCTCTGCTTCCAATTCAGCCTTGATTTCAGCCAGTTTCCCTGCACGGCGGGCCGTTAGTATCAAATTGTAACCGCCCTCTGCAAATTTTCTTGCGCAGGCTTCTCCGATTCCGCTGGTGGCTCCTGTTATTAATGCTATCTTTTTCATTGATTATTAGTTATTTAAGTGTATGTTAATTTGATTGATTTTCCGGGTTTGTCGATAACGTGTTCTGGCATTGACCTGTCTTCGTATGGGTTTTCCTCCACTCGCTCGCAGACATTCCTGTAAATTTTCGGAAATCTGTGTGGAAGTTGCTGCTGTCGCTGTAGCCCACGGCTTCGCTGATTCTTTCCGCTTTCATCTCGGGGTGTTCCAGCAGCATCCGGCTGGCGTCATTGAGACGGAGTCTGTTTCTCCATGAACGGAAATCCATCCCGTGCTCACTCTTCATGAAGGCGCGCATGGTCGCCGGGTCCGTGTCGAGATGCTCCAATATGTCTTTATATGGTATATCCCTGTGCCGGTATTCTCCGGCGGCTACCCATGATTCCAGTTTGTTACGTAGCTCAATTATCTGGTTGTCAGAGATGTTGGCGGGATTTTTATGTGAGGCCTCAGAGGGTTGTTCCGCAGTTGGCGTCTCTGTGCTGTCCTGACTGACGGCGGGAAGTATGAAAGATGTGATGTTTACATAGCGTATCATGCAGATCGCGACGATGGTATAGCAGATGAGATATGCCGGGACGAAGATGGCGTAGAACCACGGACCTGTAACCAGGGTGCAAAGTGCCATCACTCCTATTATGAGCATGAGAATGAAGCCTGCCCGAATTCCTCCGAGTCTGGGAGAGAAATCGTCTGCATAATATTCGTTCAAATCATTCAGGGTCATGTTCTGCGACTTGAAGAAGCTGATGCTGTACAGGACAAGTTGCAGTACCAGAAGAGCCGCTCCTGTGTAG
>Ga0129311_1002446_pt1 | contig 11184 bp, 9 predicted proteins | sample Go1ome_FD_94435 | JGI IMG/M metagenome (GOLD analysis project Ga0129311, IMG submission 94435) | Western lowland gorrila individual fecal microbial communities from Wisconsin, USA - Go1022B metagenome | ecosystem: Host-associated > Mammals > Digestive system > Large intestine > Fecal | place... | reverse complement strand
TGCTTCAAGGAAACCGATGACTGTCTGTAATGCGACAGCGCCAATGCTCATCTTCCATACAGCAACACCGATGATGGCAGCTAAAATCCACGCTAACGGCAGCGCTCTCTTAGCAGGCCAGTTAAATGCAACCATTAATACGACTGTAACAATGATTGGAATGAAAGCAAGTATTGCATACATAACGTATACCTCCTTAAGATTTTTTTATTTGCAATATCATTGAATCATCAGAGCTGCTGTCAGGATAATAGGCTATGCCTGACAGTAGCTTGTTTGTATCACTTTGCCGGGTTCAACAAATTCGGATGTTATTCAATGATAAACAAATCATATTTAATTTTTATTAATTCGATCAGTCTTTGACAACAACAGAAACACCATTAGGGATACATGTAAGCGTAGCATCCGGTCCTTTAAGTTCACGGGCTCTTGCATAAGCTTCATCAAGTGTTTCGAAGTATTCTACCTTCAGGTCTCTGATCAGCTGTTCCTGAGCTTTGTCTGCAACAAAGAGAACTTTGTACTTGCGGACGATACGACACCAGATCTGTGCACACCACTGGTCTGGAAGTGTCTCAACCTGAGGTGTATGTAAGCACTGCTGGAAGAATGCGTCAGCAGATTCTGCATCAGCGATAGAATGGTAGTAGGATTCACCGCCATGACCATCCTGACATGTAGCTAACATAATGATAACACCGCCGTCATTAACTGTAGCTTCAGCTGCACTCATGCCCTTTGGACACTGATAAGCGTTCTGATCCAGAGGATAACCGCCATTTGTTGTAATAACGATATCAGCCGGAGCAGGCTTAACTGCACAGTAGCCGGACAGGAAATCAACACCTTTGCTGTGAGCTGTCTTGAAGTTGCCTGCGAAAGCAGCAACTGTCTTCTTGTCTTCATCGATAACAACGTTGCAGATAAATGCCAGTTTGGCCATCTCTGCAGCTGCAACCATATCTTCATGGATTGGGTTCTTGTCAAGAATACCTGTACGAGCATATGGGCTGGCGATAAATTCACCGCAATGGTTGCCCATAACAGTAACAGCATCACAGATACCAGGAAGGACACTCTTACGACCGCCGGAGAAACCAGCGAAGAAATGTGCTTCGATGAAACCTTCAGCTACAAGAAGAGAAGCGTTGTAAGCAACTTTATCAATGATACAGTCAGGACCGGAAGGAAGATTACCTATCTTAATATTCTTCGATGGGTCATGTGCATCATGAACAATGATGTTGTCTTTGAATTCTTCATAAAGTGCATCGCCGAGCTTGCCTTTTAATTCTTCAACTGTTGTTGGACGATGGAAACCTGTTGCAACAAGTAATGTAATCTTGATATCAGGGTTGCCGCATCTCAGTTCTCTGATCATATGAGGCAGGATATCCTGGCTCGGAACCGGACGTGTGTGGTCGCTGATAATGATGGTACAGTCTGGCTTGCCCTTTGCAAGTTCATACAGATGTGGGCTGTCAATAGGATGATCCATGGCTTCTTTCACAATTTCATAGCCATCTTTGTCACTCTTGAGCGCATCAACGTTGGATGTTAAGACTGGTGTGTCATCAGGCACTTCCAAATCAAACGTTGTTCTACCATAAAGGAAATTAACTGTCTTCATACGTTCCACCTCGTTATTAAATTTTGATTAGTGCATCCGAATCAATTCTGCGTATATGGGATGACAAAATTGATAGGATATGACTTAAACTTCTTTTTTATTTTAGCATACTCTCCAAACATAGGCAAGGAAATTATGCAAATTTTCTAAAAAGTATTATGAAAGAATAAACTTTGTTGTTAAATGTGTGACGCATAAAACGCAAAATAATGATTTGTATGCAATATAATATCCATAAATAATTGAATCAAGATCTTTAAATAGACATTTTTAGTGAATTTATACAAAATCCAGCTGTAGTATTGTATACAACATATCGTTAAGAACGTAACATGCAAAATCTTGTCGCCATTGCGACCGTCACGCATAAATGATATAATGATAAAAACAAAGTATTTTGCAAATACCGTGGAACAGAAAGGATTTTTTTATGAATATAACAGTAATCGGCTGCGGTCGATGGGGCTCTTTTATTGCCTGGTATCTGGACAGAACAGGACATACAGTCATTTTATATGGAAGAAAGAGTTCCTCCCATATGCAGCAGTTTATCGAAACAAGAAGCAATAGCCTGCTGACGCTTCCGGAATCCATTCAGCTGACAACAGATTTGGATGCAGTTGACAAGGCAGATGTGATCGTCATTTCGATTGCGGCTCAGAGCCTTGACAGCCTGATGACGCAGCTGCAGACGATGCAGCTTCAGAATAAGATTTTTGTCCTTTGTATGAAAGGCATAGAGATCGGTACAGGGCGGAGATTGTCGCAGATTGCTGCAGCGCATCTGGATGTTTCAAACAAAGTGGCTGTATGGATCGGACCGGGGCATGTTCAGGAGTTTTATAACGGTATTCCGAACTGCATGGTGATCGACAGCGAGGACGAACAGGTCAAGAAACAGCTTTTGGAGGCTTTTTCCAGTGATCTGATCCGGTTTTATTACGGACAGGACATGATTGGCAATGAGATTGGTGCTGCGGCCAAGAATGTGATCGGCATTGCCGCAGGGATGCTGGACGGCTTCGGCCTGACAACGCTGAAAGGTGCATTGATGTCCCGGGGAACAAGAGAGATTGCCAGACTTATTGCGGCAATGGGGGGCAATGAACTGTCCGCTTATGGGCTGTGCCACCTGGGTGACTATGAAGCTACGGTGTTTTCGAAGTTCAGTCATAATCGTCAGTTTGGCGAGTCTTTTATTAAGGGTGAAGATTATGGACAGCTGGCAGAGGGGTATTATACGGTGAAGGCCCTTGTAGAGCTTTCGGAGAGATATCAGGTGGAGCTGCCGATTTCAAAAGCCGTTTATGGTATTTTATATGAACATGCAGACCCACGTATGACACTTCATCAGCTTTTTACGCGCAGCCTGAAGAATGAATTCTGATGGGCCACTTTACAATAAGCCCTGCATGATTATAATGATTAAAAAATATAGAGGTGTTAGTGTGATTCATACAATCAGAGAATTAATAGAAAATAAAAGCGTACTGATCTTGGGATATGGCCGTGAGGGCCGTTCCAGTTGGCAGCGCATCAAAGAGGCCGGCGGCTACAGCCGGGTTGCCATTGCTGATATGAACCATGTTCAGCTGGAGGAAGGCCATCCGGCAGAATTGATCTGCGGACCGGATTATCAGAAGTGCCTGGATGATTTTGATGTGGTGTTTAAAAGCCCGGGGATTGTGCTTGAACGGGATATTCATGATTACCGTTGTGAGATCGTTTCGCAGACAGAACTGTTTTTCAGACGTTTTGGCCGGCAGTGCATTGGCATTACAGGAACAAAAGGAAAGAGTACGACCACAACAATGATCTACCATATACTAAAGGAAACCGGACATGACTGTGTGCTGGCGGGCAACATTGGTATACCGATGTTTGATATGCTGGATCAGATCAATGAACAGACACTGATCGTGTGTGAGCTTTCCTGTCATCAGCTGGAATATGTCACCTGTGCGCCGCATGTAGGATTGCTGCTGAATATCCATGAGGAACATCTGGATCATTATGGTACGATGGAGAAATATGTGGCAGCCAAAGAGAATATTTACAGACCGCAGAAGTCAGGAGATATTTTGATCTGCAATGTAGATAATCTTCCGGAAGAGGGTTCATACAAAGGCAGACTCATCAAAGTCTGCGATCGGGATGAAGAGGGCCGCGGGACAACTGCGGCGGATGTGACTGTAAGCGGTTCAGTCATTAAAACTGAGAAGCATACTTATCAGATTCCAACGGCGCAGATCAGACTGATCGGTCATCATAATTATGTGGACATTGCCTTTGTTTATGCGGTCTGCGCAATGTATGATATCAGTGATGAGGACTTTTCAAAGGCTTTGATGACCTATCATCCGCTGCCGCACCGTCTGCAGTACATTGGTGAAGCATGCGGTATTCGTTTTTACGATGATTCCATTTCGACAATCTGTGATACAACGATCCAGGCGCTGAAGAGTCTGCCGGATACGGATGCGGTTCTGATCGGAGGCATGGACAGAGGCATTGATTACAGTGATCTGATTCAGTTTTTGTCAGTCTGTGATGTGCCGCATATCATTCTAATGGAAGCAACCGGCAGACGTATTTTTGAGGAAATCGGCAAATATTATCCGGCGTTTAATGGCACAGAACGAATCAAGCTGGTTTACCATCTGGATGGAGCGGTTGCTCTGGCCAAGAAGATCTGTCGTCAGGGACATTGCTGTGTGATGTCGCCGGCAGCCGCAAGCTATGGTATTTTTAAGAATTTTGAAGCCCGCGGCGAAGCATTTGCTGAACTTGTACGGGAGGGCGTGTAATGTACCGTTATATTCTTTTTGATCTGGATGGCACATTGACGGACCCGAAGGAGGGTATTACAAAATGCGTACAATATGCGCTGCAGTATTTTGGTATTGAGGCGGATACAGAGGATCTGGTGGATTTCATCGGTCCTCCGCTTCTGGAATCATTCCAGAAATATTATCAGTTGGATGATGCCCAGGGACATATGGCCCTTAAGAAGTATCGTGAGCGTTTTAATGATATCGGTATTTTTGAAAATGGCGTTTATCCCGGCATTCATACACTGCTGTCAGACTTGAAGAAGCAGGGGCGAAGCATTGCCCTGGCAACTTCAAAGCCGGAGGTTTATGCCCGACGTATCCTTGATAAATACGAATTGATGCCGTATTTTGATGTGGTGGTGGGCAGCGAAATGGATGGGCGGCGAACAGATAAAGGCGAAGTTATTGCGGAAGCACTCAGACAGCTGCAGGTCGCTGATGAACAGAGACAGGAAGTTCTGATGATCGGTGACAGACTGCATGATATGATTGGTGCGGGAAAGAATCATGTTGACAAATTGGGCGTATATTACGGATATGCACATGAAGGGGAACTGGAGGAAGCCGGAGCCGATTATACGGTTTGTACAGTTGAGAAATTGTATGATTTCTTTAAGGCACATTAGAAAAGTGTTCGGAGTACTTGGAACTGACTGAACATTTTCGGGAAAGGCAGGGGGAAGGCCTTGGATAAGGTATATGAGAAGGCGTACGAGAAAGTCATTGATTATATTGAGAGCAATATTCTTGATGGCCATTTTGAAGTGGGAGATAAGCTTCCCTCTGAGCGGGAATTATCTCAGATGCTGTCTGTCAGCAGGAATTCCGTCAGGGAGGGAATTCGTATTCTTGAGGTTATCGGTGTGATTTCCAGTCAGCACGGCATCGGCAATTACATTGCAGATCATTTTGATAAGACCCTTGTTCAGGTGATGACCATGATGTATGCCCTTGAGAAGATGACATACAACGAGATCCGTGAATTCCGCTATGCGGTGGAGTTTCAGGCAGTTGTACTGGCAATGGACAATATTTCACCTGAACAGATAGAAAAGCTGAAGGCGAATCTTGAGGTGCTGGAGAACAGTGCGGATGAGGAAGAACGGGTGATGAGTGATAAGATGATCCATTATACGATTGTGGAGGCTTCGGGCAATCGTCTGGTCATGGCCAATTATCTGGCATTGGCAAAGATTATGGACAATTTTATCCGTGAGACAAGGTCCAAGATCATGACTAATGAACGCAAATCGATGACATTTCAGGGCATACACAGACATCTTGTGGAGGCCATCTGCAATCGTGATCTGGAGCTTGGCAAAAGAGCATTAGATGAACATTTTGTTTATATTTGTAAAAATATGGACACTTAAGTCCGGGAAACGTTGAATTCTGCAAGTCAACAAAGAGTCAACAAGAGGCCAAGCAAAACGGTAGACAAAAGAAGGAGAACATTATATAATATTTATATCAACTGGTAGTACCAGTTGGAGGCGCGAATGCGTCATATCTCCTTAATTGATTGAATCAAGTTGTATCTTGCCGGGTTCAACGAAACGCAACGGAATAAGGATGTTTTTCTTTTTTAAAAAGAGCCATTGCAAAATAAAGTGGTGTATTTTGTAATAGCTCTTTTTTTCTGCTCTTTTTTCCCATACTTTTAAAAAGTTTGCCTACTGCAGGTCAATTATGCTATAATGAAATGGATTATGCTATTTGCGTAGCAGTCTGAATGTAAGGACGGTGAATATGGCAGTTTATATAGATGTGATTGTGGATATATCCGTGAGCAGTCTGGATCGTATTTTTCAATACAGAGTACCGGAGAAACTGTTGGATGCGGTGACGGTGGGATGTCAGGTCAGTGTGCCTTTTGGAAGCGGTAATCGGAGACGGCAGGCCTATGTCATTGGCGTGGATACCGTGCTGGATTATGATGCTTCGAAGATCAAGGATATTTTGGAAGTGACGAAAGCACCGGCGGCAACAGGACAGCTGATTGCGCTGGCAGACTGGATGCATGAACGATATGGCTGTACGATGGCACAGGCACTGAAGACGGTTCTGCCTGTCAAGAAGTCAGTGAAGGAAGTAAAAAGGACAGCCTACTTCCTTGCAGACAGGGAAGGTGCGCAGCAGCTCCTTGAGAAAAGCAGGAAGAGTAGGCGTGAGAAGGCCAGGGTCAGGCTTCTGGAGGCGATGCTGAAGGAAGGATGTATGTCGAAGGAAACAGTGACCGGGGTACTGCAGATTTCAGCATCAACGATGAAATCAATCCTTCAAACCGGCGTTATCAGAGAGGAGACCTCGCAGGTGTACAGGAATCCTGTGAGACAGAGACTTGACGGCTGGCAGGAAGTGTGCCTGAATGACGAACAGATGGATGCTGTGGCATCCATCTGGCAGAATGCGGCCATTTGTCGCGAACATTGGAGCAGAGAGCAGGGGATGCATCTTTTATATGGTATTACAGGCAGCGGCAAGACAGAGGTTTATATGGCTCTGATGGAGAAAGTCCTGAATGAGGGCAGGCAGATTATTGTACTGATTCCCGAGATTTCACTGACGCTGCAGACTGTTTCGAGATTTTATGCCCGATTCGGCAGTCAGATTGCCGTGATGAATTCCAGACTTTCAGCCGGAGAACGGTATGATCAGTATATGCGGGCCAAGAGAGGGGAAGCCTCTATCATGATTGGCCCACGTTCAGCTCTGTTTACGCCTTTTGACAGATTAGGGCTGATCATTATTGATGAGGAGCATGAATCTGCGTATCAGAGTGAGATAGTGCCGAGATATCAGGCGGCGGAAGTGGCAGCCAGAAGGGCTGAGATGTCCGGTGCCCTGGTTGTTCTCGGATCGGCGACACCTTCTGTGGCGGTCTATCAGAAGGCCCGGGAGGGAATGATCAGTCTGCACAGGCTGACCCATCGGGCCAGGACGGGCAGCCACCTTCCGGATGTGAAGGTAGTGGATTTGAGAGAGGAATTCCGAATGAAGAACAGAGGCATTCTCAGTCAGTCTCTGCATGAAGCCATGGATGCATGTTTAAAGCGCGGAGAGCAGATGATGCTTTTTTTAAACCGACGGGGGTATGCAGGCTTTGTTTCGTGCAGAAGCTGCGGTTATGTGGTGAAATGCAGACATTGTGACGTGTCTATGACAGTGCATCATCATACCCTGCTGAAATGCCATTACTGCGGCAGTGAACAGCCGATGCCCAGAGTGTGTCCTTCCTGTGGTTCACCCTATATTGCCGGTTTTGGTGTCGGAACACAGAAGGTGGAGGAGTTTGTACAGAAGGAATTTCCGGAAGCCCGGATTCTTCGGATGGACAGGGACACTACCTCAGGCAAGGATGACATGGGCAGGATTCTGCAGATTTTTTCGGAGGGCGGTGCGGATATTCTGATCGGCACCCAGATGATTGTCAAAGGACATGATTTTGCTAATGTGACGCTGGTTGGTATTCTGGCTGCGGATCTGTCTCTGTTTGCAGGGGATTATCAATCTTCGGAGCGAACATTTCAGCTGCTGACCCAGGCGGCGGGAAGAGCCGGAAGGGGCGACAGGCCCGGAGAGGTTATTATCCAGACTTATCAACCGGAGCATTATTGTATACAGACAGCGGCGGCGCAGGATTATGACAGTTTTTATAGCCAGGAAATCCGATTCAGGCAAATGCTGCATTATCCGCCGGAGAGGCAGATGATGGTGATGCTTGCCGAGGGTGAGCATGATCAGCAGACAGGACAGGCAGTTCAGAAGCTTCGTGAAATCGCCGGAGAGGCAGATTTTGAAGCGGTAGAGTTTATCGGCCCTTCCAGAGCCGGTATAGCAAAGGAGAAAGATCTGGATAGATACACAATGTACATGAAACATCAGGACATCAAAGAACTGATGCGGCTCAGGGATTTCCTGGAGGGATATCTGAAATGGTCACAGCAGTTCTCAAATATATATTTTACTTTTGATATACGTGAGTCATAGGCGGCGGTTTGTGACATCACAAAGAATGACAAATGAAGCAGTTAAGAAGGAGTGTTTAAAATGGCAATTAGAAAATTACGTTATGAAGGTGACCCTGTTCTTGGTAAGGTTTGCAAGGAAGTCAAGGAGATGACACCGCATCTGAAAGAATTGGTGCAGGATATGCTTGAGACAATGTACGCAGCAGAAGGTGTCGGCCTGGCTGCACCTCAGGTAGGCGTCCTTCGCCGTATTGCGGTGATTGATGTGGGTGAAGGCCCATATGTTTTTGTGAATCCGAAGATTGTTGAGACAGCCGGTGAGCAGATCGGTGATGAAGGATGTCTGAGTGTCCCGGGCAAGAGCGGTACTGTTCGCAGACCGGAATATGTGAAGACAGTGGCCTTTGATGCGGATATGAATCCGATTGAGGTGGAGGGCCATGGCCTTTTCGCAAGAGCGATGTGTCATGAATTTGATCATTTGGACGGTCATTTGTACCTTGAAAAGGTAGAGGGCCCGCTCAATGAAGTGAGCTATGCAGACGAAGACGAGAATTAGGAGGCGGAATGATGAAAGCGGTATTTATGGGAACCCCTGATTTTGCAGTGCCGACACTGCAAAAGATGGTTGATATGGGAATTGAGATAACAGCAGTTGTGACCCAGCCGGATAAGGCAAAAGGCCGCGGCAAGAAAGTCATTTATTCACCGGTCAAGGAATGTGCTCTGGCCCATGATCTTCCGGTTTATCAGCCGGTCCGCATCAAGAAGGATCCTGAATTTATTCAGACACTGCGTGATATGGCACCGGATGTGATTGTTGTTGTTGCCTTTGGACAGATCCTGCCGAAAGAAGTTCTGGATATTCCGAGACTGGGCTGTGTGAATGTCCATGCATCCCTGCTTCCGAAGTTCCGCGGTGCGGCACCGATCCAGTGGGCGATCATTGACGGCGAGGAAGTGACAGGTGTGACCACCATGCTGATGGATGTTGGTCTGGATACCGGTGATATGCTGTTGAAGACAGAAGTACCTGTGGATGCCAAAGAAACCGGCGGCAGCCTGCATGATAAGCTGGCGGCAGCAGGCGGTGAACTACTTGAGAGAACATTGATCGGCCTGGAAGCCGGAACGATCGTGCCTGAGAAGCAGGATGACAGTCAGGCCGGTGAATACGCACGTATGCTTGACAAGGAATTGGGGCATATTGATTTTAATCAGCCGGCCGTTGTGATTGAACGACTGATCCGCGGTCTGAATCCTTGGCCGAGTGCTTATACGTATATTGACGGCAAGACATTAAAGATCTGGGAAGCAGAAGTGTTGGACAGAAACTATGGCTGTGAATACGGTGAAGTGGCGGAAGTGACCAGAAGCAGTCTGATCATCCAGACCGGTATCGGTGCGCTCTCCGTGAAGAGTGTACAGCTGGAGGGAAAGAAACGTATGGATATTGCAGCTTTCCTGAATGGCTATACTATTGAAAAAGGCACTCGTATGGATTTTGCGAATGAAACAAATGAATAATAAGTCTGACAATAAAAATGAATAAGACAGAATGGAAGTGACAGAATGTATTATCCAATGTATGTTGACCCGACATATATTTTGATTATTATCGGAGTGCTGTTGTCTCTGGCAGCTTCCACAAAGGTAAAATCTACTTTTGGAAGATATTCCCAGGTACGTTCTTTGAGCGGATTGACAGGCGCTCAGACAGCCGAGCGCATCCTGCGTCAGGCGGGAATCTATGATGTAGGCATTGCAAGGGTTTCCGGGGATCTGACCGATCATTATGATCCTTCTTCAAAGACACTGCGTCTGTCGGATTCTGTATATGGCTCCACCAGTGTGGCTGCGGTCAGCGTGGCAGCTCATGAGTGCGGTCATGCGATCCAGCATCAGAATAATTATGTCCCGCTTAAGATTCGCGGTGCGCTGGTGCCTATTGCCAACTTTGGTGCCGGCATCAGCTGGCCGCTGATTGTCATCGGTATTTTGATGGGAGGAAGCAGCCTTCTGATCAATATCGGTATCTGGATGTTTGTAGCGGTGGTTGCATTTCATCTGGTGACACTTCCGGTGGAATTCAATGCATCTTCCAGAGCATTGAAGATTATGGAATCTTCAGGTATTCTGCACGGGGATGAGAATCGCTATGCCAAAGAAGTACTGGGAGCAGCGGCATTGACTTATGTGGCAGGTGCAGCGTCTATGATTCTGCAGCTTTTGCGTCTGCTGATTCTGACAGGGGCTTTCAGAAGAAGAAACGATGATGAACGGTAAAGGAGTTTTATATGGCAGATAATATCAATACACGCGCCATTGTTTATGATATGCTGATGAGCGTAGAGAAGGAGAATACGCCTTCACATCTTCTTTTATCCCAGACATTGATGAAGTATCAGTATCTGGATAAGAGGGACAGAGCGTTTATCAGCAGACTTTTCAGAGGAACATTGGAATATGAGATTTTTCTTGACGGTGTTATACGGCAGTTTTCCAGTGTACGTCTGAATAAGATAAAGCCGCCGATTAAAACAATCCTCAGAATGTCTGTTTATCAGATACTGAAGATGGATCATATTCCGGATGCGGCGGCCTGCGATGAGGCTGTGAAGCTGACGAGGAAAAGAGGACTTAAGAATCTGTCGGGTTATGTGAATGGTGTTTTGAGAAATATTTCCCGAAATAAAGAGGTTATTCATTATCCTGATCCCGAAAAAACACCGGCGGCCTACATTTC
>Ga0129311_1002439_pt1 | contig 11212 bp, 11 predicted proteins | sample Go1ome_FD_94435 | JGI IMG/M metagenome (GOLD analysis project Ga0129311, IMG submission 94435) | Western lowland gorrila individual fecal microbial communities from Wisconsin, USA - Go1022B metagenome | ecosystem: Host-associated > Mammals > Digestive system > Large intestine > Fecal | place... | reverse complement strand
TCAGGGAAAAACCCTCCGATTGATGTATATACACACCATGCTGGTGTGGCGGAATAGGCAGACGCAAGGGACTTAAAATCCCTCGGGGGCAACTCCGTGCCGGTTCAAGTCCGGCCACCAGCATTCCTCAAATCCTTGAAAATCAAGGGTTTGGGGAATTTTTTTTGGTTGACCTTTGGTTGACCTAGCCAAGTGCTGCTCTAACTCTGTCTAAATACTTGGGTTTTGCAAAAGTGTAGTGCTTAAGATTTGTTTCCACACTATGTCCCAAGATGGCTGCTCGTTCGCTGGGTTCAATGCCAGCTTCTTCCATTCTCGCAGAAACTCCGCGCCTAAAAGCATAAGACCCACTTACGGTTGTTCCCATTTTTTTGTGGAGCGCAGTATTGAAATCGAAATAGCCTTTTTTCTTAAGCAGTTCGCCATCCTTGTCCGTAAATAGCCATTCACTTTTGATTCCCATTGCTTCCTTATCTACTTTCAATCGTCGAAGAACGGTTATAGCTTTGGTAGATAAAGGTACGATACGTCCGCCCAGACTACAGCCTTTTTCGTTTTTGGTGTATTCTACCACGCGAAAACTCTGTTTGGGTAATCTGTCTTCCACCTGTTGCCTCTCGATACTAACAAGATTATCTCTAAAATCAAAATCGGACCATTTCAGACAGATCAGTTCGTCAGGTCGGCAGCCGAGCTCCATGTGCAGTAAGACAGCATACGGATAAAAAGAAGTAAAATGACCGTTAATTCTTCGCCACATATCTGATTCGATCGTATCAATTTCATCATCATTGTAAAGTACATCCTCGGATTTACGATGAGCCAAAGATTGATCGCAGTACTGTGTCAGACTTTTCGTTTTAATTTCTTTTGCGATATTTTTGGTGACGAAACCATCGGTAATAGCTTGCTCATAAATGAGGTTTAACAGCGTTTTGCAATTTTTGAGAGCACTTACTTTTAAATTATTATCTTTCACGAGGGAGAGAAGATAATTTTCCAGCCATTCTACAGTTACGCGACGGATATCCTTTTGCGCAAATTCTGTACTAATAAAAGAATTATAGTCTTTCTTGTAGTTGTATACTGTCTTGCTTTTGTCAGGATGCTTGCGTGTGTATTTTTCAATAGCACGAAGCCAAACATCTTTTATGAGGGGACTATCCAGTGATAACCCATAATGCTCCATGAGTGCATCTAAAAGACCTTCTTCCGTGGCTGATGATAAGTGCGTACCATTTGTACACCTTACAATAAAAAGCCCCTTATTTACGTTATATGCCCCCATAGAGAGCGTATTTCCTCGCTTGCCTACGTGTACTTCCTGTATCAGACGCTTTTTCTTTTCGATAATTTCCTTTCTCAATATGGCCACCTTGGCTTTGGCGGTGTCTACATCAAGCATACCACATTCTACTTCTGCTTGTATAGTGGACAGCTGAGAAAGAAGATCAAAAATATTTCGTCTAAGAAAGTGGATTCTTGCCACGGCCTGCCGTATGGATTCCTCTCCGACCATGTTCGTAGCCGGAGAGATGCCCATACCGCAAGCTGTAGCGGTATAGTTCTCAGTATTATTCATGTATTATCCTCCGTTGTTCTTTAGTTGCAGGCAGCTTCCAGCATATCGATAATTTTCAGGTAGTTCGGAACCTGATCTTCGTAATACTGCATTGTTTCAGCAAGATAAATCAAAATATCATAACTTTCAGAAAATTTTTTTAAGCTAAACCAGTAGCTTTGCATAAAGTCGAGTAAAGAGACTCTGGAAATGGAACCGTTTCCCATATTGGTCAATAATAAGCGCATAGGTATCATCCAGCTATATTTGTGAGTATTTGCATCACCGGTGTGATAATATAAATACTTCATAGATTCGCAAGCATCTTCCCCATACGGATCAATAATACTGATTCGACCATCCATTACAATCTCTTGTTCTGCCCATTTATCAAGTGCGCAGAATATATCTACGGATTTGATGGATGACAGCTTTTTGCAAGACTCTAGAGCAGTTACTAATTCTTTTGTTAAAATTTCTGTTTTCATAAATACACCTTTATAACCTTTCGTTTTTGTTGACTGTATCAGCTATTTGTGATACAGTACTATTAGTCCGGATGATGAATGCGGACTATTTGTAGTTGTTACAATTATATATGTCAAATAAAACCGTAAAAACTCGCATTTTTGAAATCTTTTTTTATCGTTTTTTAAAGTGGTCAATATTTTCAATATTTCTAAAAAAAATTCAAATTTATTTCCATTTTTGAACAAAAATCAAGAATTATTTTACATATATAAGTAGAAATAAATATTTATATATGGAGGATTGCAAATGAAAATGAAAGAATTGTGTGCTCTAGCAGAGCAAAGACACACAGATATCGAAGGAGGATATGATATGGCAAACGTATCGGACATTGACAGAGAAAGACTGTTAGCCTATGTGCTAAATCATCACGCAGAGATTAGTAGGGATCCCAATTTCCTTAAAAAGGTAATTAAAGGACTTACAACCCCTGCACAGGATCAGAAGTACAGACTATATGAGGGTGTATCAGAATGGCTACAGGAAATTACAGTGTTACTGCCAACAGAGATACAACAGCAAGCTGACATCCAAAACGTGACTGAGCAAGATTGCGCAGAATGGCTTACATATATTATTAATAAGTATGATTTTTCGCAGGACGATGAATTTTTGGATGGTTTGGCACTGGTAATGCGTACTGATCCCGATGGATGGACATCGGAAGATTACCGCTTATGATGCAAAAGTTGAAGAAGTACTGGAACTGGTTAAAGTACAGTGGCTTATGGTTGCCACCTCCGCTGATTATATTGACAGGACTGTTAACATATTACGGTTACTGTTCTGTCAATGTGATTATCGGTGCAACAATGTGCACATTACTGCTAGGGATGGCTATATCACTGTGGATATGGTCGCAAAACAGCATAGCAAAACGTAATGGACTGCAGGAGTTTCCGTTGATACCGTATGCAACAGACCAAAATCCATATTATCAGGTATCCTACAGGGCAAAAGCGTTATATAAAAAGCCGGACAAACGGTTATCAGAAAAGGAACCCAAAGGTATTGTACTTGGGAAATCAGACGGCAGATACATGAGCATACAACCGGGGATCACGCCGGGAGCAACCCATACATTGGTACTGGGTACGAGCGGATCAGGGAAAACATCCAGTGTATTGTTATCTACACTGTTAGCAAATAGTATCAGCGAAGACAAATATGCTTTTGTGCTAGTGGATGTAAAAGGGGAACTCTTACAAAAGGGATTTAGTCCTGATGACAAGGTAGCTGTATTTAACCCGAGAAGACGAGATTTATATGGTTTTGATTTCCTATATGATATCAATGATAAATCCACGGAATCAGAAGTAATCGAAGCATTACGTAGGGTAATTTATAGTCTGATTCCATTAAAACATACAGGTGACGAGTTTTGGCCAGTAGCTGCAAGGACGGTATTGCTTGGACTGTTTCTGTACGGCTGGGAATACCAACAATGTTATACCATACCGCAATTAGTTGATTTCGCACTCTCTAAAAATCTGAATATGTTAATTACGGACATCCTAGCAGAAGCGGAAGACAACAGTGTGGTTACAAGGTTGCTATCATCATATGGCGGTGATTGTGTGGCAGAAGAAACACTGGGATCAATATCTTCTAATATTGGAAATGCCTTGCAATTATTTTCTTCTGACAGCAACTTGCGATATTTGACAAAGGAAGCACCGAAAAAGATTACACCCGAATTATTGGAAAAGGGAATATCTATTGATCTCTTAATCGAAGATAGAGATTTGGAAACATACGCACCCATCCTATCACTAGCGGTTGCTACTTGTATCACGTACCTGTCATCCCCCAGCAGAGAAAAGGCGGTTACACAGGACCCCCAGCACAGTCAGGTAATTTTTGTACTGGACGAATTAGGGCGCATCCCCGAAATACAGGGATTGCCCTCAATATTACAGATTGGCAGATCACGAGGATGCACGGTATTAGGATGTTTGCAATCATGGAGTTCTGCAGAAGAACATTATGGCGAAAAGGTGGCTGCGGATATGCTTACCAACTTTAGTTACAGAGTATTTCTGCAAGCGCAGCCTGAAAGCAAAGATGTAGAAATGGCAATAAAAGCATTCGGAAAATTTACGGAAAAAAAGAAATCCATAAGCACTGGAAAGAACAAAAGTTACAGCTATCAATTTGAAGAAAAAGACATTTTACAGGCATCTGATCTGTTGACTTTACCTGACAAAAACAAGGTAGTAGTACTATCACCATATGGGGCATATATGTTACAGAGATGTCAGTATTTTAAAGATACAAAGTTAAGCAAGATAGCCAGCCATATTATGGCTGAGAGAAACCATGAGGAAATATAGCTATGGAAGAAATTAATTACGAAGAGTTTGTATATCAATTTGTCGCAGAATTACAATTAAAATTATCACCATATGATATGCAGGTAAGTATTGTTAATAAGATGCGTAATAATGGGATTTTAGAAAAAAGCATTAAGGTAGATATCCCGGGGACTAATGTATCACCGTCTATCAGCACCCTGCCGCTTTATGAGCACTGCTGTGATTGTGATGATATGCCTGCTGTGGTAAAAGCTTTGGCAGAAAAAATCATTGCAGAACGAGACAGACAAATAGACACGATGAGTGTGTTATCTAAGGATAATATTTTAAGCAGTACCTATTTAATGGTAGTAAATACAGCTAGTAATAAAGCACTTTTAGCTGATACTCCGCATTTTTTAATCGCAGAAGGTGAACTGGCAGCAATCCCAAGACTGTCAATTAACGTAGGCGGTAAAAAGGGATCCATTATCATTAAAAATGGCATGTTACCGGTATTGCAGATGACAGGGGATGAGATATTACAGATTGCGAAGCTAAATACTTCCGAACAAAATCTTTTTGAAATCAATTCTTTGCTTGCAGAAACGATGCAAGCAATGGAGGAAAACGGTGAAGATATCTCGGATGATTTTTCTGAATTTTTTGTAGAGAACACACCAAAAACATTTGTAATCACAAATAAAGATAAAAAGCTGGGAGCGTGCTGCTTGGCGTGTCCGGAAGTTATTGAGACAGCAATTAATAAGCTGGGAATAGACTGCTATATACTGCCTTCTTCAATTCACGAAGTAATTTTGATCGAAAAAGGTGGAGGATCAGAAGATTTGGAGTATCTGAGAGATATGGTAAATCAGGTTAACAGACAAAGCGTACCAGCTGCGGAAATACTGAGTGATAAGGTATTTGTTTATAATCAAAAGACTAAAAAAATAGAGATCGCACGTACAGAGCAGGAATTACAGACAATGACACAATCAGCACCGCACAAAAGTCACGGAATGCATATGTAACGGAGGAAAAAGTATGGAAGAAAACATGGAAATGAGTACGGAACGTAAAATAGAGTATTACCGTAAGCTGATACAGTATTATCATAGATACTTAAAAAAATCAGCAGAGATAGACTGGGAATGGTCTTTTGAGGACAAATAAATAATAACTACTAATTACATATCAGAGGGGCAGCTTTAACAGGCTGTCCCTTTTTGCATCTTTTCGGAGGATAAATTATGGATACAAAAATAATAGATCAAGAGCAGCCAGCACAGAAAAAAACACAGACGCAGCAAATTATAGAACAACTGGAAAAAGGGGTATCCGAAGTTTTTGAAAGTGAACAGTATAAGCAATATTTACAGGTAATGAGCAAATTTCATAGTTATTCTTACAATAATATTTTACTGATAGCAATGCAGTGTCCAGGGGCAACAATGGTAGCTGGTTATGAATCATGGCAGCGTTTATTTAAGAGACACGTTTGCAAAAATGAGACAGCAATCAAAATACTGGCTCCTTGTCCGCATAAAAAGGTAATCTTGCAAGATGTTACAGATCCAGTTACGCATCAGCCGATCAGGGATGCACAGGGTGAAGTGATAAAAGAAAAAGTACAGATCACCATACCAGCATTTCGTCCTGTAAGTGTATTTGATGTATCGCAAACTGAGGGAGAACCACTTCCCGAAATGGCAACAGTGCAGGAACTGATTGGGGAAGTTGATGGATTTGATGCTCTGCAAGAGGTGATCGAAAGTATGGCTCCCTGTGCTGTATACCACAAAGATATAGAGGGTAGTGCAAAAGGGTATTTTTCTCCTGACAAAAATGAAATCGTTATCAAAAATGGACTGGCACAACAGCAAGAGATTAAAACAATGATTCATGAGATCGCACACAGCCTTTTGCACAATTCCGAAAAAATGAAGGACAAAAAGATTAGCCGTAATGATATGGAAGTACAGGCAGAATCGGTAGCCTTTACAGTGTGTTCTGCGATCGGCATTGATACATCGGATTATAGCTTCGGATATATCGCAGGATGGTCTCAGGGCAAGGAAATCAAGGAATTAAAGAATGCACTGGATTTGATTTGTGATACTGCTAGTTCGATGATATTCCACATCGAAAATAAGCTGACAGAGAGATATGAGGAAAAATACGGCAAGAAACATGGAGAATCAGCACTTGTTGAAACTACCGGAGAAATGGAAAAAACGCAGAAACATAGAGGCTTGCACAAGTAGTCAGAGACTACGGCACATAACATCTACCACCTGATTTTGATGGGTGGGGGATGTTCTAACTGAGCTATTAGTCTTTTTGTTCTTAGGACTTTAGGCATTTAACTGTCTGCATTATTGGGAGGATTATTATGAGCGGATTTTATCGCATGGAAGTAAAGGTTATTAGTAAAACAGGAAAACGACAGAATGGAGCAATCGGAGAAAACAGCGCTCAATCTGCCAGCGCATACATTACAGCATCGAAAGTAGATACACTGTCACCAGTAGATGCTTCGGCTTATATCAGCGGTAATAAGGTGGAAACAAAAGAAAGAAGCGCAGATTACACAAAGAAAAAAGGGGTATTATCATCCGACATTGTGTTGCCTGAGAACGCACCTGATCGGCTTCGGGATCCCAGTGTGTTGTGGTCAGAAGTAGATCAGATGGCTAAAAGAAGTAATGCCGATCTGTACCGGGAATGGATTTGTTGTTTTGAGAAACATCTTACCTTAGAACAGATGGAATCCGTAGCAAAACAATTTGCTGAATCATTGGCTGCAGAGGGCATGGTCGTACAATATGCGTTGCACGATGCCAAGGACAACGGCAACTACCACGTACATTTTATGGCTCCGTGCCGGGGAATTGATGAGAGCGGAAACTGGCAGAAGAGAAAAGTATTACCACGGACTTTTCAGTTGGATGAGGATGGAAAGAGGATACCTATTATCGACAAAGAGACAGGTTTACAAAAGAAGAATAAATCAGGTCGGAAACAATGGAAAAAGGAAGCACCTGTATTTGTGGATAGTTTTAATGATCCGCATATAGGCAATGTGCAGAGATGGCGAAGATTATTTGCGGATTTGGAAAATCAGTATCTGCCAACAGAATATCAAGTATCATCTTTATCATATCGCAAACAGGGCATTAAAAAGATGCCGGGCCGGCATATAAGTAAAGCTGCATATGAAGTACATCGTAAGCTGGTGGCACAGCTGCGCAGAATCCCCCAAGAACGCAGAGAAGCTTATGTGCAGCAGATTATCATGCAAATAGAAAAAGAATGTCGTACAGGAGCATACAACGGTGCAGAGGGGAATGTCGTACATAATATACGACAATCAGAAGAATCAAAGGAAATGCAGGAATTAAAGCTTTCATTGCGGGAAGATTTGCAAAGGGTCAAGAGGTATAAGCCACCGAAACAATATGTATCAAAATATACACATGGTAGATCAGCAACCATCATTGAGAGTGCATTTGCCAGTATCGTTTCTTACTACCAGCGGTTGCAGAATGACTATAATACCACGCAGGCAACGCAGGAGCAGACAGCAGATATGTTAATGGACACCACGGCAAAGCTGGCACAAGCACAGGACGATCTATTGATTATGATGTCATCCGGGATGACTGGCATAATGGAAAACCATTTACGACAGGGAGAATATGATCTTACCAAAGAAGTCGTAGAGGTATTGAGTAAGGAATTATTACAGGAGGGACAGGATGCAGAACTTAGAGCAAAACTTGATAAATACAAAGACAGAATCCGTACCATCCAGTCGGGAAATGATGAAATTGTTGGAACAGCAGGATCAGGTGATAGCAACTCTACAGGAGCAAAACGAGAGACTGAGAAAAGAGCAGATCGAATTAATGAACTTAATCGAGAACTACAGGAATCAGCTGTTAGACTGGCAGGAGCAGAGCAACAATCAGCAGAGACAGCTAAACAATTATCTATCCTCAGATGCCGGGATGCTGCAGAGAGAGATCACGAAATTAAAAAAATGCTTAGAAAAGGTAGAAGCAGATAATTTCAATGAAATGATACAGCGGAGAAATGCAGAGGAAATTGCAGAAACATGGAAGAGAATTGCAGAAAAGGGGGGATCCCGAAAAGGTGTATAGATACTTATTACACTTTTGCTGTTTTTTTTCCTGTTAGGGGCACAAAAGGGAGATGCGGAATCTCCCTTTTGCTATGTTTTTTAATTGTAATAATTATCATCTTCTCCGTCATCATAGTCACCGTGGGCATTTTCGTATGCATCAATCCATGCTTCTAGTTGTTGCTCCGCATTTCTTTTAGCATAATCGATTTCTTCATGTGTTAAGAAATGGATATTTTTTTCTGTGCTTGTGATTCGACCAGTTTTGCCAGCTCTCTGATGTATAATTTTTTCCGTAAAATATATAGGTGGCATTGTATTTGTCTCATAAATTCTATCGTCATCCGAATTTGAAAGAAACAAAAGCTCTGAGGGGACAGGATTTCTTTCGGGATTTTCCAACCAAAGAATGTGATTACCGACATAATACATATGTGCTTCGATGGGATTCATGATTTTTGATCTCAATTCCGTATAGAGTTTTCGCTGACCGACATATGGCATAACCAGTACATTTTTATTTGCAATCATATTATTTATTTCGGATTGCACGTTGCTTATAAAATGCGAGTTATGAAAATAGGGTATTTTATTTATGCAATGTACAAGATCAGTGATGTCGAGTAGTCTAAGAACATGATCTCGCTCTTCCAGCGTATAAGTTTGCAACAAGTTTTCGATAAATAATTTTGCATTGGCTTGCAGTATTGGCAAAATGGCATTATCCATCAAAAAAGACAAATTATTAGTACTGTCTTGGTTTTTACCAGTAATGTTCCAGTTCCACTGATCTGATAAATAAGCATCTATTTTTTCAAAAACCGTTTCAAAGTAAGAAGTATAATAATTGTTTATTACATCATCAGTTAAGTCTTTGAGATAAGTATGCTTGTTTTTTGCAGAGGACATACTGCACAAATTCTGCTCTTTGGCAGATATTTCTACACGCATGAGCTTTGAATCAAATTCCAGTTTGCGTCTTTTTATTTTTTGCATCAATTCTTTAGTCTTATTGTAAGTTGTTACTTTAATTGTAGATCCCCATAACAATACATGAGTTTCTCTTGTGTTTTTCTTGCCATCCCACTTATTGGCAGCCATATTGCTATCCTGTTGTGTATAGTTTTTGCGAGAGGTAGACAAGGCCCAACTCATAGTGTTTAATATGCGGTCGTAATCAGCAAATTCCATTTCCGTCGGAAAAGTCTTTGTGATTTCAGCTTTTTTTACACGCAGACTATCATCGTCGAATGGAAGTTCAATCTCGTAATTTTCCAGTAAATCCTGATATGCAATGTTGAATTTATCATATACATCATTAATGCTCATAGAGGCAAGATTATCACCATTACCAAGGTTAGAGTGTATTTCCAAAATTGCATAAGATGATGTATTGGTATTACCGTAGGCTAATTTATATCCCAAAGTACTTGTTTTGTCGATTTTAACTTTTCGTTGCTCGCAAGCTACATACTCTTGTTGGATATTCAGTTCCTGCAAGGAAGCCGTTGCGTTTGGTCTCATACAAGGGTCATCGTAAACAGGTTCCGTAAAAAGGGCAGGCAAATGGAAGCCAACGATTTGAATTACATCAATACCTACAATGCCGATAGTACGGACATCTTCATCAGGACAATTTGTTATAACTTTAATTCCATTTTGATTATATTCCACCAATTTTTCTCCTTTAATAATCGTATATTTATTTATATAATGTTATTTAATATTAGATATTTATATAATATATATCGACATAAAATAGATAAACATAAGGAAATATAGGATAATATAAAATAATATTTATAATGATGATCTGGATAATAAATACGTTAGGAATATCACTTACATATATATAAAAGGAATGATGATACATTAAGGATAAATTAGAAATGATATGCATAACAATATGTATGGAATAAAATTAAATATAGATAGTAAAAGAAAAGAATATATAGCAATACAACTACTTCTTTTCCGTTTTAATAATATGCTCTTTTAAAACCATATTGATATATTGTGAAAAAGATCTGTCATCATTTTCTGCTAGTTCTTTTATCTTTATAATGATGTCTTCATCTAGTGTAATACTGACTTTACTTTTCATAGGTTTCATAATAAGTATCCTCCTATGACAATATATCATTAAGTAGGATACAATATTGAAAAGTAGTATAAAGTATGATAAAGTAGGATAAAAATAGAATACAATTAAATATATAGATTATGCGTTATAAAGGTTGGTCATTATCAGAGGGAATATATTGCACAATATCACAAATATTGCAATTTAGGATTCTGCACAAATCATTTAGAGTTTTGGTTGATACATCCTTATTGTGTTTAAGACGATGTAAGGTGCTGTTAGATATATGAAGCTTATTTGCTAATGTATACCAGTTGTTTCCAGTTCTTTCGACAGTTGCCCAAAAGGGACTATAATCTATCATTTAACAGCACCTCCTTCCGAAAATCTGTGGTAAGGTAAGTGTAAAATATATTTTGGATATTGAATATCTTCGTAAAAACGAATATACTAAATAAGAACCATTTGTTTGACTTTTATCGTAATTGAGAATATTATAGAAAAGGTATAATAAATGTGGGAAATTACAAGAAATGTAAAACGTAAATCAAGCAAACATAAAATGAGAGAGGGTTACGAAAGATGAAAAAACACAT
>Ga0129311_1002436_pt1 | contig 11239 bp, 6 predicted proteins | sample Go1ome_FD_94435 | JGI IMG/M metagenome (GOLD analysis project Ga0129311, IMG submission 94435) | Western lowland gorrila individual fecal microbial communities from Wisconsin, USA - Go1022B metagenome | ecosystem: Host-associated > Mammals > Digestive system > Large intestine > Fecal | place... | reverse complement strand
GATGAACCGTCAGGTCACGCGTCGATTCCGTAGACAGGAAGCCCAAATCGACCACGCCCGTCTTGATCCATTCGATCACGTCGTCGTAGGTTCCCTGATCGATCTCAATCTCCACGCCCGGATACTTCGTCCGGTATTCCGCCACCAGCTGCGGCAGCCACGCCACGCAGACGCTGTTGAACGCGCCGATGCGCACCTTGCCGCGCTGAACGCCTTTCAGTTCGCCGACTGTCTGGGTCAGCGCTTCGTCGGCGGAAAGCACCTGACGAATGACCGGATAGAGCGCTTCTCCGCTTCGGGTCAGCGATACGCCGCCCTTTCCGCGGACAAAGAGCGCAAATCCGCAGGCTTCTTCCATCGAGCTGACGGCATGGCTGATGGCGCTGGGCGTCAGATGCAGAATCTGCGCGGCGCGGGCAAAGCTCCCCTGCTGCGTCACAGTGTGAAAGATGCGGTATTCCAGCAGCGTCATGGTTTTCCTCCTCACGATCGGTTCAATCCGGTGTATCTATCCATTCATTGGTTTTTACTGTAACACTTTGAGGTGCATATCGTCAATATGAACCTGTCAAAAAGCAGGCTGAGCCCGCCGCCGTTTCCGCCTAAATGGCTACTCTATGTAATCTTAAAACCGCCGCGAAGCGAAGACGGGGTTTGGGGACGACGTCCCCAAGCGGGTTTTAGGGCGGCAGCCCTAACACAACCCCCATCCCTAAAAACGTAGTTTCAGCGCAGAATGCAGCGCATTCTGCAATTGAAACGGGTTTGCGTCCAAACATATGGCTTGAACGACCCATCCTCTTTAACCACCGCGAAGCGAAGACGGGTTTTGGGGACGACGTCCCCCCTTTACTCCACCGTCACGCTCTTTGCCAGATTGCGCGGCTTGTCAACGTCCAATCCCTTCGCACAGCTGATGTAATACGCCAGCAGCTGGAGCGGAACAACCGCCAGCGATGTGGCAAACATCGGATCCGTCCGCGGCACATAAACCGTAAAGTTCGCCGCATCCTCCATGGCATACTGACCGTAGCTCGTCAACCCGAACAGACTCGCGCCGCGGCTGCGTACCTCGACCATGTTGGAAACCTCTTTTTCAAACAGCTCCGGCTGTGTGGCAACCGCTACGACAAGCACGCCATCCTCAATCAGGCTGATGGTGCCGTGCTTCAATTCGCCTGCGGCATACGCCTCGGAATGAATGTAGCTGATTTCCTTGAGCTTCAGACTGCCTTCCATGCTGATGGCGTAATCCAGCCCGCGCCCGATGAAGAACACGTCCCTGCATGCCGCCATCTTGTTGGCATACCACTGCACACGCTCCTTGTCGGAAAGCACGCGCTCGATTTGATCCGGCAGGGCGAGCAGCTGCTCGATCAATTCCTGACGGCGTGCCGCGCTCAGCAGCCCGCGCACATCCGCCAGATGCACCGCCAGCAAATCCATCACCGCCAGCTGAGTGGAATATGCCTTGGTTGTCGCGACGGCGATTTCCGGTCCCGCCCATGTATACATGACATTGTCCGCTTCACGTGCAATGGACGAACCCACAACGTTGACGATTGCCAGTGTGCGCACGCCGCGCTCTTTGCTCAGGCGCAGGGCGGCAAGGCTGTCCGCCGTTTCGCCGCTCTGGCTGATGATGATGACCAGCGCTTTCTCCTCTAAAATCGGGTCGCGGTAACGGAATTCGCTCGCCAGCTCCACCTCGCAGGGAATGCGCGACATCTTTTCAATGACATACCGCGCCGCCATGCCGACGTGGTACGCCGAGCCGCAGCCGATGAGGTAGATGCGGGAAAGATCGGCATAATCCGCGTCGGTCAAGCCGATTTCGCTCAGGTCGATGGTCTTTTCGCCCGCCTCATTCTCCTTGATGCGCGGGGAGAGCGTATCGCGCACGGCACGCGGCTGCTCGTGGATTTCCTTCATCATGAAATGCTCATATCCGTCCTTTTCGGCGGCTGCGGCATCCCACTTGATCTCGACAAACGGCTTTTCGATTTCTTCGCAGTCGATGTTGTACAGGTGAAGCGCTTCGCGGGTCAGGCAGGCGATTTCCTGATTATCGATATAGACGACGTTGCGGGTGTAATTCAGCACGGCGGGAACGTCGGAGGCGATCATATGCCCCTCATATTCGCCGTCGCAGCGTCCGATGATGAGCGGGCTGTCTTTGCGGGTCGCATACAGCACGCCGGGCTGGTCGCCGAAAAGAATGCCCAGCGCATAGCTTCCGCGAACGCGAATCATCGTATTGCGGATGGCATCGAGCGCACGTTCACGCGGGGAAAGCCCCTTCTTCCCCGCCTCGGCATAGTAGCTGTCCAGCAGCGCGGCGGCAACTTCCGTATCGGTTTGAGAGGAAAAGGCATACCCCTTGCGCACGAGCGCTTCTTTGATCTCCTGATAGTTCTCAATGATGCCGTTATGGACGATCACCACGCGCTTTTCACGCGTATACTGCGGATGCGCGTTGACGGCGCTGGGTTCGCCATGGGTTGCCCAGCGGGTATGACCGATGCCGCAAAGACCGTGAACCGTTCTGCCGGAATCGGTCATCTCCATCAGGTTTTTCAGCCGCCCCTTTGCCTTGACGACCTCGATATGGTCGCTGTTTTCATCGCGCACCGCGATACCGGCGGAATCATATCCGCGGTATTCCAGCTTGGAAAGCCCGGCGAGCAAAATGGGCGCCGCCTGTTTTACACCTGCATATCCAACAATTCCACACATGGGCATCCTCCTCCTGATTTTTACGGAAATGCGCGGCATCGCCGCCAAATTCTGCAAGGCTTTCAAGCGCTGCTCATGCGGTCGATTTTTCGCGTCATTTCCCAATGCGCCGAAAAAGAATGGGGCTGTCAAGCTTAAACCGAACATTTCAAGAAACAAATAACTAAGCATTTGTGGATATGGGGCTTTGCCCCATCGCCCCGCCAAAGGGCTTTCCGAGCGTTTACGGCGCCCGTTTGGCGCATCGCCCTTTGGAAACCTTCGGGCACAAATACTTCGTTTTATTCTTGAAATATCGGTGTTGTTAGCTTGACAGCCCCATGAGCTTCTATCATTATACGTTAAACAGCAGATCGCCATACGTCGGCATCGGCCAGAGCTTTCCGTCCACAATCATTTCCAGATGATCGACCGGCGCACGAAGCACCTGCATGGCAGGGCAGACCTCGTCGTGATAGAATCTTGCCTGCTCCTGACCGCAGAGCGCCACCGCCTTCTCCTGCTTGACGCGCAGGTCGCCCAGCGCACCGTATGCCTGCTTGAGCAGGACATTGACGCGGGAAAGCAGCTCCTTTTGGGCAAAGGTATCCACGCCCGCCTGTTCCGCCTGATTGACAGACCACGCCAGCTTTCCCGTATATTCGACAACGGCAGGAATGATGTCCTTGCCCGCCATGTCGATCATGGTCAGCGCTTCGATGTTGACCGTCTTGGCGTACAGCTCGTAAGAAACATCCGCACGGGCAAGAAGTTCCTTTTCCGTGTAAACCCCCTGACGGGCAAACAACGCGACAGACGCGGGCTTCACCAGTTCCGGAACGGCGTCCACCATGCTGCCGATGTTCGGCAGACCGCGGCGTGCCGCCTCGGCAACCCACTCATCGGTATAGCCGTTGCCGTTGAAGATGATGCGCTGATGCGCGGTCATCTCGCGGCGAACGAGCGCACGCATGGCGCTGTCAAAATCTTCCGCCTTTTCCAGCTCATCGGCAAACGCTTTCAGCGCATCCGCCGCAATGCTGTTCAGCACGATGTTCGCGTCGGCGATACAGCCGGAGGACGGCACCATGCGGAATTCAAACTTATTGCCCGTGAAGGCAAACGGCGAGGTGCGGTTTCTGTCCGTCGCGTCGCGGCGAATAAACGGCAGCGTCGAAACACCTACGCGCAGAATGGACGCAGACGGCACGCTCTCGTCGCTCCCCCGGATGATGTGATCGACGACCGCCGTCAGCTGATCGCCCAGGAACATCGAGATGATGGCGGGCGGCGCTTCGTTCGCGCCGAGGCGATGGTCGTTGCCGGGGTTGGCGGCGCTCATGCGCAGAAGACCCGCATGCTCGTCTACCGCTTTCATCATCGCCGCCAGCATCAGCAGGAAGATCCAGTTCTTCTGCGGCTCTTTGCCCGGCTCGAGCAGGTTGCGCCCGGTGTCCGTGCTGAGCGACCAGTTGTTGTGCTTGCCGCTGCCGTTGACGCCCGCGAAGGGTTTTTCATGAAGCAGGCATACCAAGCCGTGGCGCAGGGCAACCTTCTTCATGACGTTCATCACCAGCATGTTTTCATCCGTCGCCACGTTGGTGGTGTTGTAGATAGGCGCAAGCTCATGCTGGGCAGGCGCGACTTCGTTATGTTCCGTTTTGGCAGGGATCCCCAGCTTCCAAAGCTCAAGATCCAGATCCTTCATGTAGTTGCTGACGCGTTCCTTGATGGCGCCGAAATAGTGATCCTCCATCTCCTGCCCCTTGGGCGGCATCGCGCCGAAGAGCGTTCTGCCGGTAAAGATGAGATCCTTGCGCTTTAAATAGGTTTCGCGGTCAACGATAAAATATTCCTGTTCCGGTCCGACGGACGCGGTGACCTTGGTCGTCTCTTTGTCGCCGAAGAGATGGCAGATGCGCACCGCCTGACGGCTGATGGCTTCCATCGAGCGCAGGAGCGGCGTCTTTTTATCCAGCGCCTCGCCGTTGTAGCCGCAGAACGCCGTGGGAATGCAGAGCGTTTTGGTGTCGCCGTTATCGTAAATAAACGCAGGGCTGGTGATATCCCAAACCGTATAGCCGCGGGCTTCAAACGTTGCGCGAATGCCGCCGGAGGGGAAGGACGAAGCATCCGGCTCGCCGCGAATCAGTTCCTTGCCGCGCAGCTCCATGATGATGCTGCCATCGTTTTGCGGGCTGATGAAGGAATCATGCTTTTCGGCAGTCGTGCCGGTCAGCGGCTGAAACCAATGCGTATAATGCGTCGCGCCCTTTTCGATCGCCCACGCCTTCATAGCGGTGGCGGTCGCGTCCGCGACATAGGGGTCAAGCTCTTCGCCGGAAGCCATGCTCGCCCTCAGGCTCTTGTAAATGTCCTTCGGCAGACGCTCGCGCATCTCCTTTTCGCCAAAAACGTCGCTTCCGTACAAAGCCGGGATATCCAGATATTCGCTCATGCGTTTTCTCCTTGACCTTTGCATTTTCCCCGTGCCTTCATCGGCTTGGGTGAAATTTCATACCGTACTACCATACACCATTCGACCCTAAAATGCAATTGAGAAAAGCTTTTCGCCCAAATCGGTTTCATTTATTCGGCTTTTTTGCCTTTTTTCTTTGGTTTTTGCGGCGAAATCTGCCTGTGGTACTTTCTGCACCGTCGCTTTTTGTTTTTCGGGCTGTTTAAGCCGGCGCGTTTCCAGCATAAAATGAAAATGCTGCGGACACCTCGATTTGCGCTCGGGCATGCCGAACGCCGCTCCGGGAGAAAATCCTCTTGCGGCGATGCGGACACAACGCCCCGCTGCGGCATAATCTGCCATCAGGCGGGTTCGCCGCCGCAAAGCCGAAAAAACGGAGGGATTCTCATGGCGCAATATGCGGTACGCGAAAGCCCGCCGCTGCGGGGAGAAATACCCATCAGCACATCCAAGAATGCGGTGCTGCCCATCATGTGCGGCGCACTGCTGACAGGGGATGACGTGCGCATCGAGCGCCCGCCAGACCTGACGGATGTTAAAACGCTCTGCTCCCTGATGACCGCCTGCGGATGCAGCGTCAGGCGGGAAGCGCACGCGCTCATTTTGAACGCAAAAACGCTGAAAGAACCACAGGATGAAGAGGACGTCCGCAAGATGCGGGCATCGGTGCTTGTGCTGGGTCCGCTACTAGCGCGGCTGGGCGAAGCACGCATTCCGCTTCCGGGCGGCTGCGCCATCGGTCAGCGTCCGATCGACCAGCACCTCAAGGGCATGAGTGCGCTGGGCGCGAAGGTTCGGTTTGACCACGGCGGCGTCACGCTTTCCGGTCATCTGCGCGGCGCGGTCATCTATCTGGATATGCCGTCCGTCGGCGCAACGGAAAACCTGCTGATGGCGGCGACGCTCGCCAGCGGCACAACCCGCATCGAAAACGCGGCAAAGGAACCGGAAATCGTCGATTTGGCGGCATTCCTCAATGCGATGGGCGCAAAGATCTCCGGCGCGGGAACATCGACCATCGTCATTGAAGGCGTGCGTGCGCTGCACGGCGCAAGCTGGCAGCCGATTTCCGACCGCATTGAAGCGGGCACGATGGCATGCGCCTGCGCCATCACAGGCGGCGAATTGCTGCTTTCCGGTGCGCGGGCGGAACACCTGCGTTCGCTGCTTTTCAAGCTCAGCGAAGCGGGCGTACATATCAAGGATACGCCGGGCGGACTGATGATCTTCGGGCGTGCCAAGCAGCCCTTTGAGATCCGAACCATGGTTTACCCCGGTTTCCCGACCGATCTTCAGGCGCCGATGATGGCGGTCGCCTGCAAGACGCCCGGAACCAGTGTATTTCTGGAAACGATCTTTGAAAACCGCTTTATGCATGCCGCCGAGCTGACACGGCTCGGTGCGCATATCCGCGTGGAAAACCGCGTTGCCGTCGTAGAAGGCACACCGTACCTGACCGGCGCCGCCGTACGCGCAACCGACCTGCGGGCGGGCGCGGCGCTCATTCTCGCCGGACTCTGTGCCGAAGGCGAAACGCTCGTGGACGACGAGGGCGGGCATATCGACCGCGGCTACTGCCGCATCGAAGAAAAACTCAGCGCTGTCGGCGGGCGCGTCAGGCGCATCACGGAATAATGCGAATCACGGAATAATGCAAACCATTCAGAAAGCCCTCTCTGTCCGGGAGGGCTTTGCCTCTCCCTTGCAAACCCATGTCGCTTGGTGTATAATTCTAAATGGATGGATATGATTTTTTTCTGATTCGGAGGGCTTTTCCTGATGGCTGCAAAGCGATGGTGCGTGCTTTGCGCAATCTTGCTTGCGCTGCTTTCCTTTCTTCTTGTTCTGACGGTCGCTGTCATCGATCCGTTTGAGATTTATCACCGGGCGCTGTTCTATTCCCCGCCCTACGCCAGCGGCACGCAGGTCTATTCCAATGCGGGCGTTGCCAAGAGCTTTCACTATGACAGCGTCATCGTCGGCTCCTCCGTCACGGAAAACTGTACGCCCAGCGTTTACGACGCGGCGCTCGGCGGGCGATTCGTCAAGCTCTGCATGAACGGCGGGCTTTCCGGCGACCACGCCAAGATGCTGGACGCGGCATTTTCGCAAAGGGATATCGTCCGCGTCGTCTACGGGCTGGATCTGTTTGCCTATTCGCAATACTACAACAATCTGAAGGCGCCGTTTCCGGAGTATCTGTACGACGACAACCTGCTCAACGACGTTTCCTACTGGTTCAACAAGGGCGTTCTGTTCACGCAGATTCCGGAAGCGCTTTCCAGAATCGGCACGCCCGACGAAGACGAGGATCGGGACCGAATGTACTACTGGTCGCCGCCGGATCTGCCGGGGCACGACGCACTTTGGGCTGGCGTGGATCTCGTTTCTCCGCTTCCCGATCAGGCGATCGACGAACGCATGCTCGAGTTTGCGCAGGGATGCGCGGAAAACAACCTGCTTGCCTATGTCCGTGCGCACAGAGAAACGACATTCGATGTCTTCTTCCCGCCGTACTCGCTGCTGTATTGGGCAAAGCAGGCACGCAGCGGTCAGTTTGAAACCTGCATGGCGCAAAAACGCCTGCTTCTCTCCCTGCTCGTCGGCGAAGAAAACGTCCGCGTGCATGATTTTCAGCTCGCGCCGTGGGTCAGCGAGGATGACCTGTATTACGACCCGATTCACTATACGTCGCCCGTCAACGACGGCATGGCAGCCGCCATCGCCGAAGGGACGTACCTCGTTTCCGACGCATCACAGATTGACGGACGGATTGAGGCGCTGCGCGACGCCGTATACGCACTGTTTATCCCTTCCGAAGAAAGGATTCCCGAATGACACGAAAACAATGGGCTGCGCTTTCCCTTTCGCTGCTCGGCGCGGGCATCGGCGGCATCATTGCCGCGGTTGCGCTCGTCGATCCGTTTGAAGTATACCATCAAGCGACAGCGTTTATCCCGCCGATCACCAACGGCACGCAGAATTATTCCAACGCGGGCATCGCCAAAAACTATAAATACGACAGCGTCGTCATCGGTTCGTCGATGACCGAAAATTTCACGCCCAGCCAGCTTGACCGCCTTTTCGGTGGGCAGTTCGTCAAGCTCCCCATCAACGGCGGCTCGCCCTTCAACCACAAGCAGATGATGGATCTGGCGTTTTCCTCCCACGATGTGCGGCGCGTGCTTTACGGCATGGATATCGAGGCGCTGACCTACTTTTATAAGTCGCCCAAGTGTGAAATGCCGGATTACCTCTATGACAACAACCTGTTCAACGACGTTTCCTACTGGTTCAACAAGAGCGTCCTGTTTCAGTATATTCCGCAGTGCCTGCGCACGCTGGGGCAGACCGATCCCGATCAGCGCGATACCATGTATACATGGGGCGACCTTTATGCCTATGGCAGGGACGCGGCGCTTGCCGACACAATCATCTCTTCCGAGCCTGTCGAGCAGATTCCCGTTTCATCGCCTGCCGAGCTTTCCCAGCAATCGCTGCTGAACGTCGAACACAACATTCTTCCCTATATCACGGAACACCCGGATACTCAGTTTATCTTTTTTTATCCGCCCTATTCGCTGGCTCAGTGGTATCAGTTCTACACTGCCGGTTCGCTTGACTATCATTTGGAGCAAAAGGAAGCGCTGACGGCTATCCTGCTCACCTATCCCAATGTCGAGGTCTATGATTTTCAGGCGCGGACGGAGTGGATTCTCGACCTGAACCATTATATTGACGCCAAGCATTACGGCGCGGATATCAACGCCGCAATGGCGGAAGAGATTGCCGCGGGAAACTGCCGCATCACGGACGGCGGACAGGTCGCGCAGAACGATGCGCTGCTCAAGGAGCTTGTCGGGCAGCTCGTCGATGCCGGAGAATGGATCTTTGATTGATGCCGCCCGCGGGCGGAATTGGAATTTCGTTTTTCGATACTCCCCCGGCTATCGCAAAGCAATCGCGTAGTCCGGGCGCAGGGAGCAGGCTTCCCTGACGGGATTTTGGGCAACGCTTCAAATGTACGCTTTACAAGGAGAAATTTCGATATGCTGTTTAATTCCTACGTCTTTATGCTGGCTTTCCTGCCGCTGACGCTGCTGATCTATTTTCTGCTGGGCAAGCTGCCCCAGCGCGTTCAGCTCAACAAGTTCTTTCTCGTGCTGGCGTCGTTTGTCTTCTACGGATACAACAACCCCAGCTATGTACCCATCATCGCCGGAAGCATCCTCGTCAATTACGTGCTCAGCCAGCTGATGCTCTCTCAGGAAAAGAAAGCTGTCCGCCTGCCGCTGATGCTGCTGGGTCTGGCGCTCAACCTCGGCGTGCTGTTCTACTTCAAGTATCACGATTTCTTCTTCGACAACATGAACCACGCCTTCGGTCTGCACCTGACGCTCAACCGCGTCGCGCTCCCGCTGGGCATTTCGTTCTTCACCTTCCAGCAGCTTTCCTATGTCATCGACAGCTATCGGCGCACCGTGCCGCGCTATAACATTCTGGATTACTCGCTGTTTGTCACGTTCTTCCCCCAGCTCATCGCCGGTCCGATCGTGCTGCACAGCGAAATCGTCCCCCAGTTTGCCGACCCGAAAAACCGCAGCTTCAACTTCGATAACTTCGCGCCGGGGCTTTACGCCTTCGCCCGCGGCTTGGTGAAAAAGGTCATCATCGCCGATACCTTTGCCGTCGCGGTGGATGCGGGCTTTGCTTCCGCGCTGACGCTCAACACGGCGGAAGCGTGGTTCGTCGCCATCGGCTATACCCTCCAGCTGTATTTCGATTTCTCCGGCTATTGCGACATGGCGACGGGCATCGCGCTGATGTTCAACATTCAGCTGCCCATCAACTTCAATTCGCCCTATAAGAGCCTGAACATTCGCGAGTTCTGGCAGAGATGGCATATCACGCTCTCCCGTTTCCTGACGACCTACATCTACTTCCCGCTCGGCGGCAGCCGCAAGGGCATGGCACGCACCTGCATCAACCTGATGATCGTCTTCCTGGTCAGCGGTCTTTGGCATGGCGCGGGCTGGCTGTTCCTGCTCTGGGGCTTGATGCACGGCGCGGCAAGCGTGTTTTACCGCCTGTTCCGCAAGCAGTATGACGCCCTGCACCCCGCGCTGCAATGGCTCATCAACTTCGGCTTTATCGTCGTCGCGTGGGTGTTCTTCCGCGCAGCAAGCCTGACGGACGCGCTCGCCATCGTCAAGTCGATGTTCATGATGGATTTCGCGCCCATCCGTTCGGCAATCACGTCGGCGTTTGCCCTGCCGGGCGGTTTCCACCCGGGCTACAACGCCGTATACATGATGGTTTGGTATCTCGCGTCGCTGTTCGCGTGCCTGGGCATGCGCAACACCTACGAAAAGACGATGGCATTCCGTCCGACGGTCGCGAACTCGCTTTCGACCGTTCTGATGATTCTCTACTGCACGCTGTCCCTGTCGAGCGTCAGCGTCTTCCTGTATTTCAACTTCTAAGCGCACGGTATTCATGATGAAAAGAAAAACTTGGGCGCTCCTGAGCTGCGCGATGCTGATTCTCGCCATCGCCGGCGCAAGCCTGCTGGTCATCTTCGTAGACCCGTTTCAGGTCTATCGGCTCGCCACGCTCTATATGCCCCCGATCGACAATACGACGCAGGTATACGCCAATGCGGGTATTGCCCGGAATTACGACTATGACAGCGCCATCGTCGGCACATCCGTGACGGAGAACTTTCGCCCGTCGCAGATGGACGAGCTGCTCGGCGGACGCTTCATCAAGCTCTGCACCCAGTCGGGAACGGCGTATAACCACGCGCTGCTGATGGATCTGGCATTCCGCACGCACGACATCCGCCGCATCGTTTACGGGCTGGACGTCTACTCCTTTATCGGCGCGACGGACAAGACCGGAAGCACCGTACCGTTCTATCTCTATGACGATAATCCGTTTAACGACGTTTCCTATTGGCTCAACCGCAGCGTGCTGGCGTCCTTCCTGCCGCGCTGTTTGAAGGCATGGGGGCAGCACCAGGATGATTCCATCCGCGACAGCATG
>Ga0129311_1002435_pt1 | contig 11241 bp, 9 predicted proteins | sample Go1ome_FD_94435 | JGI IMG/M metagenome (GOLD analysis project Ga0129311, IMG submission 94435) | Western lowland gorrila individual fecal microbial communities from Wisconsin, USA - Go1022B metagenome | ecosystem: Host-associated > Mammals > Digestive system > Large intestine > Fecal | place... | reverse complement strand
GTAACAGGTGTCGGCGAGTATCTTAAGTCACAGAATCCTGATGTTAAAGTTGTTGCAGTAGAGCCAGCAACAAGTCCTGTATTATCAAAGGGAACACCTGGAGCACATAAGATACAGGGAATAGGTGCAGGCTTTGTACCAGATGTTCTTAATACTAAGATATATGATGAGGTTATAGCTATAGAGAATGATGATGCGTTTGATGAGGGACGTGCATTTGCACTTAGCGAGGGTATCCTTGTTGGTATTTCTTCAGGTGCAGCATTGAAGGCAGCGACAATCCTTGCTTCAAGACCTGAGAACAAGGGTAAGAATATAGTTGTTTTATTACCTGATTCAGGTGACAGATATTTATCTACACCATTGTTCAGCAGATAATCAAATAAACTTGACTTTTTAAATCCCAAACCATATAATTCATACAAATCAAGTCGGATTTTTCGGAATTGTATAGTTTGGGATTTTTATGATGATAGAATTAGGAGGTTGTATATGAAAATTTCAACAAAGGGAAGATATGCTCTCAGGCTTATGCTGGACTTAGCAACCTATAATACGGGTGAGCCGATAGCTTTAAAGGATATTGCCAGACGACAGAATATTTCAGAAAAGTATCTCGAGCAGATTATCTCCATTCTCAATAAGGCGGGCTTTGTAAGGAGTATAAGAGGTGCTCAGGGCGGATATGTGCTTACAAGAGATATCAGGGATTATACAGTTGGTATGATTTTGAGACTTACTGAGGGAGAGCTTGCCCCAGTTAATTGTGTAGGAAGAGATGCTATAGAATGTGAGCGTATGGAGAGCTGTGTTACAGTCAGGATATGGCAGAGATTATATGACGCTATAAATGGAGTTGTTGATAGTATTACATTGGCAGATCTTGTGGAGTGGCAGAGTGAATTGGTGGACCAGTATATGATTTAACTGATATAGGAATTGCCTATAACCAGCTAAAAATTTTGAGTAATAGACAGGGTAAAAAACGTGTGCTATTATATCCTTGTAATCAGATAGGAATTCCGATATAAAAAATATATTAATGGTGACACAGGTCACAGAAAGAGGTGCATTATGAGTAAGAAAGCATATTCAGAGAGAAATTTAAAGTTTGAAACATTACAGTTACATGTAGGTCAGGAGCAGCCAGATCCAGTTACAGATGCAAGAGCAGTACCTATCTACCAGACATCATCATATGTATTTAGAAACTGCGACCATGCAGAGGCAAGATTTGGTCTTTCTGATGCAGGTAACATCTATGGTAGACTTACAAACCCTACAGAGGATGTATTTGAGCAGAGAATAGCAGCTCTTGAGGGTGGTGTAGCAGCACTTGCAGTTGCATCAGGTGCAGCAGCAATCTCTTACACAATACAGAATCTTGCACAGAATGGTGACCACATTGTTGCAGCTAAGAACATTTATGGTGGTACATATAATCTCTTAGAGCATACACTTCCAGCATATGGAATTAAGACAACATTCGTAGATCCATTTAATTATGATGAAATCGAGAATGCTATACAGGATAACACAAAGGCAGTATTTATTGAGACACTCGGTAATCCTAACTCAGATGTTGTAGATATTGAGAAGATAGCAAACATTGCACATGCACACAAGATTCCACTCGTGATTGATAACACATTTGCAACACCTTACCTTGTAAGACCTATTGAGTACGGTGCAGATATCGTTGTTCATTCAGCTACTAAGTTTATCGGCGGACATGGAACAACTATAGGTGGTGTTATCGTTGATAGTGGAAAATTTGACTGGGAGGCAAGCGGAAAGTTTGCATCTCTCACAGAGCCAAACCCAAGCTACCATGGAATCAGTTTCACAAAGGCTGTAGGACCAGCAGCATTTGTTACAAAGATTCGTGCTATCTTGCTTAGAGACACAGGTGCAACATTGTCACCATTCCATGCATTTATTTTCCTTCAGGGACTTGAGACACTTTCTCTAAGAGTAGAGCGTCATGTAGAAAATGCACTTAAGGTAGTTGAATATCTTAACAATCATCCGCTTGTAGAGAAGGTACACCATCCATCAGTATCGGATGATCCTGAGCAGAAGGAACTTTACGCTAAATATTTCCCTAATGGCGGTGGTTCAATCTTCACATTTGAGATAAAGGGTGATGCTAAGAAGGCAAGAGATTTTATCGATAATCTTGAGCTGTTTTCATTACTTGCAAATGTTGCAGATGTTAAGTCTTTGGTTATTCACCCGGCATCAACAACACATTCTCAGTTGAATGAGGAAGAACTTTTAGATCAGGGAATTAAGCCAAATACAATAAGATTATCAATTGGTACAGAAAATATAGATGATATTATTGAAGATCTTGACGAGGCATTTAAGGCAGTTCAGTAATCAAATGTAATAAATTATATACCTCCTATAACTTACTCCGGGACACTGACCTTGTGTAGTCTGTGTTCTGGAGTAAATTATATTTTAGGCGTTGTGCTTTAGATGTCATTCTTGCAGAGTAATCCATAAAAACTGATAAGGTATAATCCACATAAGCCTACCAGTGCATAAATTACACGGGAGAAGGCACTTCCGTCACCGAAGATGGTTGCAACGAGATTGAAGTTAAAAAATCCTATAAGTCCCCAGTTTATTGCACCAATAATAGTTATTGTAAGACAAAAGCAATTCAAGAATTTCATATTTAAAACCTCCGATTTTATAAAGTAACCTTATGGTACTTCTTTTAGCTTTCCCCAATATAAAATAGTTATTCCATTTTATAAAAAAACTTGCTATAATTAATCACGAAAATACGAAAGTTAAATTCGGAGGGAATTATGGGCGGTTTTTTTGGAGTTGCATCAAAGGAAGATTGTGTATTTGATTTATTTTTTGGTACAGACTATCATTCACATTTAGGTACAAGGCGTGCGGGAATGGCAGTGTACGGAGATGATGGATTTGAAAAGTCAATCCATAAGATTGAGAATGCACCATTTCGTACCAAATTTGAAAAAGAAGCAAACAGCATGCATGGGTATATGGGTATAGGATGTATATCAGATTATGAGGCACAGCCTATCCTTGTTCGTTCACACCATGGCTCATTTGCTATCACAACTATAGGTAAAATTAATAATGCTGATGATATAATTAAGGATATACTTAAGGGAAGAACTCATTTCTTTGAGATGAGTAATGGTGAGATTAATGCCACAGAGCTTGTTGCAGCAATTATAGACCAGAAGGATAATTTTATAGATGGTATAAGATATGCACAGGAGGTTATCGAGGGTTCTATGTCGATGCTTATCCTTACACCGAAGGGCGTTTACTGTGCAAGAGATAGATATGGAAGGACGCCTATAGCCATAGGTAAGAAGGAGGGTGCATATTGTGCAGCATTTGAGAGCTTTTCATATCTGAATCTGGGATACACATCAGAGAGAGAGCTTGGACCAGGTGAGATAGCGGTTATAACGCCTGACAGCGTTAAGACTCTTGTGCTTCCGGGCAAGGATATGAAGATATGTACATTCTTATGGATTTATTATGGATATCCTTCATCTTCTTATGAGGGAGTTAGTGTAGAGGAGATGAGATATAGGTGTGGACAGCTTCTTGCAAGAAGAGATAATGTTAAGCCGGATATAGTTGCGGGAGTTCCAGACTCCGGTACTGCACATGCTATCGGATATGCTAACGAGTCAGGTATACCATTTTCAAGACCATTTATCAAATATACACCTACTTGGCCTCGCTCGTTTATGCCAACTATTCAGAGCAAGCGTAATCTTATTGCTAAGATGAAGCTTATTCCTGTACATGAGCTTATTAAGGATAAGAGCCTGCTTATTATTGACGATTCCATAGTAAGAGGAACACAGCTTAGAGAGACAACTGAGTATTTGTTCGAGAATGGTGCTAAGGAGGTTCATATAAGACCCGCCTGTCCACCTTTGGTATATGGATGTAAGTATCTTAACTTCTCAAGAAGTAATTCTGAGATGGAGCTTATAACACGTAATGTGATTGCTGAGCTTGAGGGCGGAGATGTCACAGACGAGGTATTAAAGGAATATACGGATTATAATTCTGAAAAATACGAGAAGATGGTTGATACTATATGTGAAAAACTTAAATTTACATCACTCAGATTCCACAGACTTGATGATATGTTAGAGGCAGTTGGAATTGAACCATGTAAGCTCTGTACTTATTGCTGGAACGGTGAAGAATAATATATAAAGAACAGGTCCTATTAGAAAAAATAGGACCTGATTTCATTTCGTTTATTAATCTGTAGCTTATCAAAGATTCGGTAAGCTATTTTTTTTACGTAGGTATAAGAGTAGCTGCATTTGTCTGCAATCTCCTGATTGGTTAAGCCTATGGCTATAAGCTTTGCAACGCGAAATTCTGATTCTGTCAGCAATTCTTCCATATTGGCAAGCTTTTTCTCATTGTACTGAAATGCAAGATTATCATCTGGGTACTTGTATGAATTAATTATGTCAAGGTGATTTTTTAGTCTTGCTAATAGAATTTCAAATTCAAAAGGTTTAGTAATGTAATCTATAGCACCAAGCTTAAGTCCTGTGAGCTCTGCAGCTGAATCTTCAACTGCTGTAAGGAAGATAGTTGGAATATGGCATATCTTACTTATCTCCTTGTATGTATGATAACCATCCATGTCGGGCATTGTAATATCTAAGAGCATTAAGTCAGGCAGGTATCCGGATTTTATTAAAGCTATGGCTGATATACCGGAGTCCACCAGAGTCACGTTATAGTTTTCATGCTGTAGAATACGTTCAAGAATTTTTAACTGTGCAGCATCATCATCAACGACTAGAATTGAGTTTAACGTATCCATAAATCCACCTCAAAAAGCAATATTATTAGTAGTATAATATATTTTCTATTAATTTACAATAATTTACATGGTTAAATTTTTACTGTTGTTGACAAAGGATGAGCACAAAATTATAATATTAGGAAATAAATCCGAATTTAGTTATGAGGAGGAATATTAAATGAGAAATCTGACAATGCTTATGGATTATTATGAACTTACAATGTCTAATGGTTACTTTGAGAAGGGCATGAAGGACAAGATTGCAGTTTTTGATATGTTTTATAGAAAAAATCCTGAGGATGGCGGTTTTGTCGTGTCTGCCGGACTTGAACAATTAATAGAATATATAGAGAATATGAGATTTACCGAGGGCGACATCGAGTATCTTAGAGGCAAAGGAGAGTTTTCAGAGGGTTTCCTCGAATATCTAAGAAATTTTAAGTTTACAGGAACGATAGAGGCTATACCTGAGGGAACGATATGTTATCCTAACACACCGCTTGTAACGGTTATAGCACCTGTTATTGAGGCACAGCTAATAGAGACAATGCTTCTTCTTACTATTAATTTTCAGTCACTTATTGCTACTAAGGCATCGAGAATATGCAGGGCAGCAGGTGATATGGGTGCTATCGTAATGGAATTTGGCGCAAGGCGTGCTCATGGTTCTGATGCAGCGGTGCTTGGAGCGAGAGCAGCATATATTGGTGGTGCCGGTGCAACAGCGACAGTTATGGCAGATGAGCAGTTTGGAGTGCCGGCTATAGGTACAATGGCACACAGCTGGGTTCAGTTCTTTGACAGTGAATATGAGGCGTTTAAGGCTTATGCGGAGGTTTATCCGGATAACTGTGTACTCCTTATAGATACCTATGATATACTTAAGAGTGGAGCAGTTAATGCAATTAAGGTTGCCAAGGAGGTTCTTATGCCTATGGGTAAGAGGCTTAAGGGCGTAAGAATAGACAGTGGAGATTTGGCATATTTTTCCAAGAAGCTTAGAAAGATGTTTGACGAATGTGGAATGGAGGACTGCAATATAGTTGTCTCTAACAGCGTTGATGAGTATCTTATTCGTTCATTACAGAAGCAGGGAGCAAGAATTAATTCATTTGGTGTTGGCGAGCGTATGATTACATCTAAGTCAGACCCTGTATTTGGCGGTGTGTATAAGCTTGCAGCAGTTATGAATGATAAAGGAGAATATGTGCCTAAGATTAAGATATCGGAGAATGTTGAGAAGATAACTAATCCGGGAAGAAAGAGACTTTGGAGAGTGTACAGCAGAGAGACTGGATATGCACTGGCAGATTTACTTACTCTGTATGATGAGACTATAGAGCCTGATAAACCATTTGCTTATGTAGATCCTGTAAAGCCTTGGAAGAAAATGCAGTTTGAGAATGTTGACATAGTACCTTTGCAAAAGGAGATATTTAAAGATGGAAAGCTTGTATATGATAAGCCCAAGCTTGATGATATAAGAGCTTATGTAAAGGAGCAGCTGACAAGCAGGGTATGGGAGGAAGAGCAGAGATATGATAATCCTCACATTCACTATGTAGATTTATCCAAAAAACTATACAGTGTTAAGGAAAAGATGCTTGAAGCTTATTAAAACAAGTAATTAGTGTAACTTTCATTGACATATTTGAGTGTAGGGCATAAGATAATAACAGTTCCGTATCATCGGCAACCAGGAGGATCATATGAGAAAATTTGATACCAGAATACAATATTTGAGATACAAGGTATTACGGGAGACAGCCAGACTTGCATGGGAGGACAGGCTCCTTGAGGGTATAATGGATATTCCTATGACAATTATACCAGGTCCTAAGCCTACTACGAGATGCTGTGTATATAAGGAGAGAGCCATAATAGGCGAGCGTGTCAAGCTTGCCATGGGTGGAAACAAGGACATTGATAATGTTGTGGAAGTTATGGAGATAGCATGTGCTGAATGTCCTGTCGGTGGATATGAGGTTGGACATAACTGTATGGGATGTCTTGCACATAGATGTGCAGATGCATGTAAGTTTGGTGCTATAACGATAGATGAACACCAGAAAGCACATATTGATAAGAGCAAGTGTCGTGAGTGTGGTGCCTGTGCAAAGGTTTGTCCATATAGTGCGATATCTGACTTTAAGAGACCGTGTCAGCAGGCGTGTAAGGTTGGCGCAATTTCCATGAATGAGGATCAGGCAGCTATGATAGATAACAGCAAATGTATCTCATGTGGAGCTTGTGTATACCAATGTCCGTTTGGCGCTATTAATGAAAAGTCATATATACTTGATGTAATTAACATAATTAAAGAAAGTAAGAAGGATGGAGGTCACAAGGTTTATGCCGCCGTAGCACCGGCGATAGCAGGTCAGTTTAACTATGCTAAGAGTGGACAGGTTTTATCAGGCATAAAGGAGCTTGGCTTCGATGAGATAGTAGAGGTGGCACTTGGCGCGGATATGACTACATGGCATGAGACCAAGGAGCTTCAGGAAAAGGGCATTATGACAAGCTCATGCTGTCCTGCATTTGTAGCATATGTTACAAAGGAATTTCCCGATATGCTTCCGTATGTATCATCAACACTTTCTCCTATGGCTATGATAGGAAAACACATAAAGGAGCTTGAGCCAGATGCAAAGGTTGTATTTATCGGACCATGTACGGCTAAGAAGATGGAGATAAAGAGAGAGACAGTTGCACCTTACATAGACAGTGCCATAACATTTGAGGAGCTTCAGGCACTGCTTGACAGCAGGGAGATAGATATAACAGCCTTAGAGGAGATGCCTCTTGAAAATGCATCATATTTTGGACGTATTTTTGCAAGGTCAGGTGGTCTTACTGAGGCTGTGAAGGAAGGTATAAAGGAGCAGGGCATAGAGGATTTTGAACTTACCCCTGTGGTATGTGATGGGATAGAGCAGTGTAAGATAGCATTGCTTAAGCTTAGAAGAAATATGTTAGGTGGCAATTTCGTGGAAGGTATGGCATGTCAGGGTGGATGTGTTAATGGTAACGGATGTCTTACACATATGGCTAAGAGTCGAATGGATGTTGAGAATCATGGTAAGGCAGCAGGCAATAAGACTATAGAGAACGCTATAAATGATGCACGCGAGCCTATATCATAGAGTGGGGGATATATGGACAGATTAGAAGATGAATATGATGAATTTAAACTTAATTTTCGTATAGATGAAGGTACAGCAGTTAAGCAGGATGAGTATGAGCTTTTTAACTATGAGTTTGTGGGAAACCGTACTACCTGTATGGTATCTGTGCTTGATGGTGTTAATGTCCTGTCATATACGATACCGGCGACGCTGCCTCTTAGTAAATTCCTTAAGAAGCAGTTATATAAGGCTGAGTTTTTATCTATAATATCCAACATACTTAAGCAGCTTATATATTTTGAGGAGAATGATATGCCTCTTAAGAAGGTCCTGCTTAACACCAAGTATATGTATATTGAGCTCTCAAATCTTGATATACAGTTAATTTATATGCCGCTTGAGAAGAGTTTTGCCGATTGCAATATATGTGAATTCATACAGAAATTTATTACTAAGGTAAGATTTGCGGATATGCAGTGTGTATCGTGTGTTGATGAGATACTTCATTATCTTGACAGTCGTATGATGTTCTCACTTAAGGACTTCTATAAATTCATTCTCGCCATGGAGAAGGATGTAATTGATAAGGATGTCGAGGATAATGGAGAGGGAGAGACAACAGTTTTACAGCAGATGCAGTACAACAACATTGTTCCTTATCTTGTGAGAGTAAGGACAAATGAGTTAATTCCTATCGAAAAGACTGAATTTTTTGTTGGAAAGTCGCCTGAATGTGATTATCAGGTTGTGGATAATAAGCGTGTCAGCAGAAAACACTGTACATTTATTATAAGCAATGGTGAGTGCTATATAAGGGACAATAATTCAACTAACCATACTTATGTCAATGGCAAGCTGATTCAGCCGGGATTTGATGTTATGTTAGGCAATGATGACTATATAAGGCTTGGCGATGAGGAGTTTAAATACTGGGTTAGATAACAATAATTTTTATATGTGGCAGAAAATGCCATGTCTATAATTGAATAGAATATACCTCATGTGTAAATCCTTTAAAGTAACTAAGTTACTTCAGGAGGAATACAAAACATGGCACTTAATAAGGTTATGATATGTGGGGTAAATACATCAAAGCTTCCTTTACTTACTGATGAAGAAAAGGAAGCTTTGTTTGTGCGTATTGCTGATGGTGATATGGATGCAAGAGAGAAATTTATCAAGGGAAACTTAAGACTTGTTTTAAGTGTTATACAGAGATTTTCGGGAAACAACATGGAGAGTGCAGACGATTTATTTCAGGTTGGCTGCATAGGACTTATCAAGGCGATAGATAATTTTGACAGGTCGCTGGATGTTAAATTCAGTACCTATGCTGTGCCTATGATAATAGGGGAATGCAGAAGATATTTAAGAGACAATAACGCAATAAGAGTGTCACGTTCATTGCGTGACATAGCTTACAAGGCAATTTATGCAAAGGATATATTAACCAAGCGTATGGACCGTGAACCTACTATCGAGGAGATTTCTGATGAGATTGATATTCCGAAGGAAGATATTGTAAATGCACTAGATGCAATCGCAACGCCAATGTCCTTGTATGAACCGGTGTATCAGGAGGGACAGGATGTGCTTTACCTTATGGATCAGGTGAGTGACAAGAAGAACCGTGAGGACAACTGGGTGGAGAATCTTTCACTTCGAGATGCTATGGACAGGCTTGATGACAGAGAGTATAACATCATAAAGCTTAGATTTTTTGAGGGAAAGACACAGACAGAGGTTGCAGATGAGATATCTATATCGCAGGCACAGGTGAGCAGGCTTGAGAAAAATGCATTAAAGACAATGAGAAATTATTTGAAATAGGGATATGAAAAACAGGGGACGAATTATGTCCCCTGTATATATATTATACCGTGTCCTCATCATCCTCGCGGAAGCCTTCAGCATCTAAGTCTTCGGCAGGAAGATTATCATAGAGAAGCTCTCCGATATCAAGGTCTACATTATCGAGATTCTTAAGAATTTCTGCATCTGTGTTGTTAGGCACAACATCTTCCTTGAGCTTATTTAACTCGTCTATAGGAAGTCCGGTCATAAGAGCTACTTCCTCGACATCAATTTTACCCTTTAACATTCTTGTTGCAACATCATATTTTTGCTTTGTCGTGTTATTCATTTATATCGCCTCCGCTAAGTTTATTGATATATTGTTCGTTTATCTCTATAACCTTCTTCATGGCATCCATTCCCGGAGCACCTATTGTTGTACGTTTGCTTACGCAGGTCTCTAAGCTTATAGCATCATATATATCATTTTCAAATACTGGACTTATGGCTTTATATTCATCTAAGCTCATTTCCTCAAGAGATATATTCTTATCAATACAATAGAGAACAAGACGACCAACTATTCCATGTGCATCTCTGAATGGTACACCATGGTTTACAAGATAATCGGCAGCGTCGGTTGCATTTGTAAATCCGTTCATGGCACTCTTTTTCATGACTGGCTTATTGAGCTTCATGGTAGATATCATACCTGTGAACAGAGCGAGACAGCCTTTGACTGTATCGATTGCATCAAAGGTGAGCTCCTTGTCCTCCTGCATATCCTTATTGTATGCGAGAGGAATACCCTTCATGGTAGTTAGTATAGATGTTAGTGCTGCATAGACTCTTCCTGTTTTGCCTCGTACAAGCTCTGCAATGTCAGGGTTTTTCTTCTGTGGCATAATTGAGCTTCCTGTGCTGTAGGCATCATCTAATTCAACAAACTGGTACTCATTAGAGTTCCATATAATTATCTCCTCTGAGAATCTTGAGAGATGCATCATTATAGTTGAAAATGCGGAGAGCATTTCGATGACATAATCTCTGTCAGATACGGAGTCCATGCTGTTTAGGGTAGGACCATAGAAACCAAGCAGACTGGCAGTAAGCTCTCTGTCAAGAGGATAGGTTGTTCCTGCGAGTGCACCAGCTCCGAGAGGGCAGTAGTTCATACGCTCATATATATCGTTCATACGGCCGTAATCTCTCTTAAACATCTCCATATATGCACCCATATGATGTGCAAAGGTGACTGGCTGTGCCTTCTGAAGGTGCGTAAAGCCAGGCATATATGTATCAAGATTTTCTTTCATAAGCTTATGGAGCTCCTTTATGAGTGAAAGAAGAAGCTTCTTTACTTCGATTATTTCATCTCTTACATAAAGTCTCATATCTAAAGCAACCTGGTCATTTCTTGAACGTCCGGTGTGAAGCTTTTTGCCGACATCACCAATTCTATCTATTAAGTTTGCC
>Ga0129311_1002434_pt1 | contig 11247 bp, 10 predicted proteins | sample Go1ome_FD_94435 | JGI IMG/M metagenome (GOLD analysis project Ga0129311, IMG submission 94435) | Western lowland gorrila individual fecal microbial communities from Wisconsin, USA - Go1022B metagenome | ecosystem: Host-associated > Mammals > Digestive system > Large intestine > Fecal | place... | reverse complement strand
CCTCTATTTTAGCATACTAGGTGTATACTTGTTTCATGTTGAAAATGAGATATGAAAATAAGAAACTGATCTTCACGAAAAATGATGAAGAGTTTGTGATTGATACAAATCAATGGATAGTTAAAAAAGATAACGAAGTGTATCCGTTCAATGATGCAAAGAAAATCACTTGTATTGAAAATGATGGCATGGAAATCTTGTTTGAAGGTATTGTAGAGGGGTGTAGTGTAAAAGCAGGCTTTCATGTAGAAGATGATGCAATTTGTGTAACGTTGGATCCAGTGGAGGATGCATTTGTATTTGATGAAATGATTTTCCCGGGAACGATCCAGACAAAAGAGGGCTTTTTAGTTCTTCCACTGCAGCAGGGAACATTGTTAGATACAAAAGAGAATCTTTCTTTTGTTCCATCTTTTGGTGGATGTTTTGGATGTGCAGATGCATATGTGAATGCACTAGGTTTCTATAGTGATGCTTGTTCTTATCTTTGGCTTGTAGATGACTATGAAGACAGTGGCTATCGTATTGATGCAGATCAGTATTCTATGATCTGTATGAGAACGTTCAGTTCCTTAGCACATCTTTCTTATACAAGAAAAATGCATTTATATGTATTTGACCATTTGTTTGACTATAACGATATGGCACATCTCATTCGTGGAAAATATGATGCAGATGGTTTGTTGACATTGAAAGAAAAAGTGGTAAAGAAACCAGTTTTAAAGCAGCTGGTTGGAAGCTGCGTCTATCATACAGGGATTCACTCAAAGATTTCGAAAGACAGTCGCTATTATCATGCGGAAGGGGAAAATGAAGCAATTGTTCCAATTGCAGATGTACAGAAGAAAGTGGAACATTTTCATGCACAAAGCATTGATCATATCCATCTGCATTTAGATGGCTGTGGTATTGCATATGATAACCAGCATCCTAGGTTTTATCCAATTGATGAAAGAACAGGTGGATATCCAGCATTAAAGCAACTGATTGAAACATTGCATACATATAACGATGTTGTTTCTTTTCATGATAACTATCATGATCTGTATTTAGATTCTCCAGATTTTAAAGAGGAATATCAGATCTATGATCGTCATCATCAGCCATATTTTATGAGTGTATGGGCTGGCGGCAGGCAATCATATATGACAGGACAAATGGCACCTGTCTTCTTTCAGAGAAATCTTGCTTATTTAAAAGAACAGGGTGTAGAGAGTGATGGTGTGTATTGTGATGTCTTTACATGTAATCCGTTTGATGAGAATTTCAATGATGCATATCGCATGAGTCGTAAGCAATGCAGAGAATATCGAAATGATACATTTGATGTATGTAATGAAAGAGGTATGATTGTCAGCAGTGAAGAAATCAATGTCTTTGCATTGAATCATATTGATACATGTCATTATGCACCATATCCATTTATGATGAAGCAGGATGGAAAACAGATTGGTTTACCAATTCCTTTCTTTAATCTTTGTTTCCATGATTGTGTTGTGATTCCTTGGATGAGTGATAGAAATTATGGATTGTATGCACTATTGAATGGTGGTATTCCGTATCTTGAAAGAGATGGTGCGTATGTGAATACAGATGGCAGTTTTTCTGAAGATGTGGTAGATGAAAAGCGTATTGCGATGGTAAAAGAAATTGCTTCGTTTGAAGAAAAAGTTGCCTATGCAAAGATGGTGCGTCATACATTTGTGAATGGGGATGAGAACATACAGGAAACTGTATTTGACAATGGCATTACAGTGACAATTGATTTAAGAAATGATTCTTATCAAATTGTTGAAAGAAATGCGAGTAAGTAATAATATAGAAAAAGATTTAAGGAGAAAAAACATGTTAACAATTTTAGATCATCCATTAATTAAACATAAATTAACATTAATGCGTAAAAAGACAGCGAGTACAAAGGATTTCAGACAGAATCTTGATGAAATTGCGGAGTTGATGGCATATGAAGTATGCAGAGATCTTCCATTGAAAGAAGTAGCAATTGAAACTCCAGTTGCCTCAACAACAGGATATGAATTGAGCAAGGAAGTTATTATTGTTCCTATCTTAAGAGCAGGTGTTGGCTTATTAGATGGTATCAGAGAACTTGTTCCTACAGCGAAAGTTGGATTTATTGGTATGTATCGTGATGAAGAAACATTACAGCCACATGAATATTTCGCAAAATTCCCAAGTGGTATGGAAGATGCAATCGTTATGATCGTTGACCCAATGCTCGCTACAGGCGGCAGTGCTGTGGATGCAATTGAAGCAGTTAAGAAAAGAGGCGCTAAGAACATTAAGCTTGTTAACCTTGTTGGTGCGCCAGAAGGTGTAGAAGCTGTACAGAAGGCTCATCCTGATGTAGATATCTATTTAGCAGCATTAGACGAAAAGTTGAATGAAAATGGATATATTGTACCTGGACTTGGAGATGCGGGTGATCGTATCTTCGGTACAAAGTAATGAATGATATATTCTATTTCCTGATCAAGGCATGTGTGTATCTTGTGAGCTTTGTTGTGTGTTTTGAAGCAATGAAGTGTATCAATTACGAAAAGTTCTTGAAAAAAGGACATGTAGCACAGGCACAGGTATTTTATTACTTGTGTGTTGCGGCACTTGCATATCTGGTTGGATCATTTGTGATGGTATTTATTCGATAGTGGGACAAATTGTTCCACTATTTTTTTGGAACTTCGTGAATTCTTGTGAATATATTTAGTAGGGAGTGAAATGATATGAAAGAAACAGTCTTACAAAATTATATGCAATTAAAAACAGAAGTGTATGAAAGTATTATTCCAAAGAGTATTGAACATGCAATATTATCAGAAGCAAACTGGCTTGGAAGAGGGAATCTGATGTCTGGGGAAGATGTTGGCTTCTTTGTAGAAGTGGGAGATATTGTCTATATGGATTATGGACAGGCATATCTCAATGAGATGGGTTATCAGCATTTTGGACTGGTCATGGCGATTTCTGAAAAGAAGGCGTTGGTTATTCCGATGACAAGCAATGCGAAAACGTATGCAAATGCCTATGATCCTGAAACAAATCCGGAAGGAAAGAAGAATCTGTTTCCTTTGCCAGGTATTATTGATGGCTTATGCAAGAAGAGTGTTTTATTCTTGAATGATATGAAGTTTGTGAATACGGCACGTATGATTGAAAAGAAAGCACATATTGATGTGAAAAGTCCTGTATTTCGTAAAATACAATTACGGATCATGATGCTTTTATTTCAGAATCCTTCAGTGATATGATGGATGCATGCAGAAATTAGATGGAAAATGGCTGGTGGCAATTAGTGCGGGAAGTGATTCAATGGCATTGCTTTCAATGTGTGTGGAAAATCATATGGATGTGATGTGTGCACATGTGAATTACCATCATCGAAAAGAAGCAGATGAAGAACAGGCATATGTGATGCAGTTGTGTCAAAACTATCACGTACCGTTATGCGTGAAAGATGATGCTTTTACATATACAGGAAACTTTGAAGCAGAAGCGAGAGAATATCGCTATGATTTCTTTGTGGAATGTGTCAAACAGTATCACTTGAAAGGTGTACTGGTAGCACATCATGAAGATGATGTACTGGAAACATATTTCATGCAGGAAGAAAAGGGAAGTGTTCCTTCATATTATGGCTTGAAAGAAGATGTGATGTATCAAGGTATCTTAGTGAAACGTCCATTGTTGAAGTATACAAAACAGGATTTGATCCATTATTGTGAATCACAAGAGATTCGTTACTATGTTGACTGTACAAATGCAGATGAGTCATTAACAAGAAACCGAATTCGTCATCAAATCGTTGAAAAGATGAATCGTTTTGAAAGAGATCTTGTTTTAAAAGAAATACAGATGAAGAATGCGACAAAGCAGGAAAGAGTCTGCAGAGTGAAAACATATATACGTGATCAGAAAGTTTCAAAAGAATTATATCGTGCATTAAGTGAAGAAGATCGTCTGGAATTATTAAGAATGTTCTTTGTGTTTCAGCCTTCGATTTCATTAGCATATTTGAAAGAAATTGATCATGTTATTCTGACAAAAGAGGATTTTGTGCTGCCTTGTAAAGAATATGATCTTGCATGTGATCAATCATTTTTCTTTTTTGTTGAGAAAAATCGTTCGTATTGTGATGTGTATCATAGTATAGAAGAAATGACATATGGAAAACGTGCATTTTATGAGATTGCGGAAGGAAAATGTGGTGTTTACGCTGTGACGTTATTTGAAGATGATTTTCCAATTCAGATTCGAAACGTACAAGATGGAGATACGATTGCAATGCGTTTTGGAAATAAAAATGTTCATCGTTTTTTTATTGACCGGCATATTCCTTTGTATGCACGCAGCAGCTGGCCTGTGATAGAAAATCGCCATCATAATGTGATTTTTGTGAGTGGACTTGGGTGTGATGTTCATCATTATACTGTTAACCCAACTTGCAATGTGTTAGAATATACGCTATTAAAGGAGCAATGACCTATGTGGGAGAAGAATGATATCAGAGAAATTCTAATTAGTGAAAACGAGATCCAAGAGCGTGCAAAACAGCTGGGAGAACAGATTACAAAAGACTATTCTTCTAAGAAGCCATTACTTGTTGGTTTGTTAAGAGGATCCGTTCCATTTTTAGCTGATCTGATGAAAAATATTGATTTAGATATTCAGTTTGACACAATGGATGTCAGTTCTTATGAAGGAACAGAATCTGTTGGCGAAATTCGTATCTTGAAAGATCTAGATACGCCAATCAAAGGATTGGATATTATCCTGGTAGAAGATATCGTAGATACTGGTAGAACTTTGCAGACAGTAAAGAATACGCTGCTTCACCGTGGTGCTGCGTCTGTAACGATTTGTACTTTATTGAATAAATCTGCTAGACGTACTGTTGATATTCAGGCAGATTATATTGGGTTTGAAGTAGCAGATGAATTTGTGGTTGGATATGGTATGGATTTCAACCAGAAATACAGATGTTTACCATACATTGGTGTGTTAAACGCTGAATGTTATGAATAAAATAGAGGAAAAGAAATGAAGAAAAACAATAATAAGGTTTTAGGATGGCTGCCATATTTAATTGTTTTGATTGCGATGATGTCTTTGTTTGGCATGAACAATTTGACAGGCAATAAAACAGTTACATATCAGACATTGACAAAGATCGTTGAAACAAAAGAAATTTCAGATGCATCATTAACAATTGGAACAAATACAACAAGTGTTCGTGGTGTATATGAAGAAAGCGGTCATCAGGTTACATTTACAGGAACAATTCCTTCTACATCTGATCAGATTGAAAGCATGATCACTAAATTGGGTGATGCTAATGTGACCGTCGTAGATGCAGATGCTTCGAATGTATTTATTAATACACTTGTGAATCTTGTTCCATTCTTATTGATGATTGGTCTAGCAGTATGGATGATCAACAAGATGAGTGGTGCACAGAGTGCAAATGGAAAAGCATTTGAATTCTCCAAATCTCGTGCACGTCTGGAAGGTAAAGTAAAGGTTCGCTTTGCGGATGTTGCGGGATGTGATGAAGAAAAACAGGAAATGGCTGAAATCATTGACTACCTGAAGTATCCAAAGAAGTTTGAAAAGATGGGTGCTAGAATTCCTAAGGGTGTCTTGCTTGCAGGTCATCCTGGTACTGGTAAAACACTTTTAGCGAAGGCAGTTGCTGGGGAAGCAAATGTTCCTTTCTATTCTATTTCTGGTTCTGACTTCGTTGAAATGTTCGTAGGTGTTGGTGCATCTAGAGTACGTGACATGTTCAAAAAGGCAAAGCAGACTGCACCTTGTATCATCTTTATTGATGAAATTGATGCCGTTGGTCGTCAAAGAGGTGCTGGATTTGGTGGTGGACACGATGAACGTGAACAGACATTGAACCAGTTGCTTGTTGAAATGGATGGTATGGAAGAGAATACAGGTGTTGTAGTCATTGCGGCTACAAATAGACCGGATGTTCTTGACCCTGCATTATTACGTGCTGGCCGTTTTGACCGTCAGATTACAGTATCTTTACCAGATCGTAAGGGTAGAGAAGCAATTTTGAAAGTACATGCGAGAAATAAGCAGTTTGCTGCGGATATTGATCTTGGTGCATTAGCAAAGAGAACTCCAGGCTTCTCTGGTGCAGATCTTGAAAATGTATTGAATGAATCAGCAATCATGGCTGTTCGTCATAACGAAACGGAAATTACAATGGCTGATATTGATGAAGCGATTGACCGTGTTATGATGGGCCCAGCAAAGGTTTCTAAGACATACGATGACAAGACAAAGAAACTTGTTGCCTACCATGAATCTGGTCATGCAATCGTCGGCTTGTTTATGGAAAATGCACAGGTTGTACAGAAAGTTACAATCATTCCTAGAGGTCAGGCTGGTGGATATAACCTCATGACACCTAAGGAAGAAAAGATGATGAATACAAAGAATGACTTACTGGCAACAATTACTTCCTTTATGGGTGGCAGAGTTGCAGAAGAATTATTCTTTGATGATGTTACAACAGGTGCTTCCAATGATATTGAAAGAGCAACAAATATTGCGAAGGATATGGTTACTTTATATGGTATGAGTGATCTTGGACCTATCAAATACAATTCTGGAAGTGAGAATGTATTCTTGGGTAGAGACTATAACCAGCCAAACAATGTATCCGGCCAGGTTGCATTTGAAATCGATCAGGAAGTTAGAAAGATTGTCAATGGATGTCATGATGAAGCTAAGAAGCTGATTCAGGCACATGAAACGGAATTGACAAGAATTGCGGAAGCATTGATGGAATATGAAACATTAACAGCGGAACAGATTCAGAAGGTTGTTAAGGGTGAAGATATTTCTGCTGATTTTACAGATGCAAAAGTTGAACAGTCATCTACAGATGAAATGAATGCATAAGAGAAGTCAAATGACTTCTCTTTTTCAAAGAAGGAGATTGTATGAAAAATAGATGGATGAATATTGGAATGGGATTGTTTTTTGGTGTGTTAATGTCGATCTTGATGTTATATATGATGATTTCTTCTATGTTTTCTTTGTTTTCCAGTGCATTCTGGATTTCTTGTGCTGTAGCGTGTGCATTACCACATTGTCTGTTTGTGATAAAGAAATATGATTTTTCACCTGTCTGGGTATGTATTTGTATGATTGCTATATCCTTTGGTATTACATTGCTTTATGGTGTAACAATGAATCATGCATCAGATTACAGTAATGTGATGCGTGCCTTACTAGTTGATTCATCTATTTTACATGCACTCTCACTCATCTCATTGCTTGCAAGATGTATCGTTCGTCAAAAAATGAAGTAATTCTTGTGCTAAAATAAATCAGAAATATGCTGACTAAATGGGGAAAAATCGTTAACGAAAAATGTCCTTGGCAAGAATATCCGCGCATGTTGATGCAAAGAGATTCTTACTATAACTTAAATGGCGTTTGGGAGTATCAGATCACAGAAAGAAAACAGAATCCGCTAGCAGGACAATGGAAGAAGATCATTGTCCCATTTGCTTTGGGGTGTGAATTATCACAGGCAGAAGAACAGCTGCCAAAAGGAAAAGCATTGTGGTATCGAAAACAATTTTCATATAAACCGAATGCGTTACGTACATTTATGAATTTTGAAGCTGTGGATTGTGAATGTACGGTATTTGTGAATGGTATGGAAGTTGGCAGTCATAAAGGTGGCTATACACCATTTTCCTTTGATGTAACGGAATACATCAAATATCAGAATTCTTTGATGGTTCGCTGTATTGATGATTCGAATTATGGAAAATATGCATATGGCAAACAGAAGATTGAACATGGTGGCATGTGGTATACACCAACCGCAGGTATCTGGGGAAGTGTATGGATGGAAAATGTATCACAACATGGGATTCGTGATTTGAAAATTACACCAGATGTGGATCATTCCTGTGTACATATTTCTTTGGCGGGTGATTTTTCACAGGCACTTGTAACGATTGCCTCCAATGGTCATGTCATTCATTCAGGTGTAACAAAGGATCAGACATATACTGCACCTATAGAACAACCGCATCTTTGGAATCCACAGGATCCATTCCTGTATGACTTATATGTGCAGACGGAAGATGATGTTGTGCGTTCTTATTTTGGAATGCGTAAGTTTTCTAAAGAAAATGATCGAAATGGCATTTTGCGTTTTTTCTTGAATGATGAACCTTTGTTCTTTAGTGGTTTATTGGATCAGGGGTATTCTTCCGATGGGATGTATACGTATGCGAGTGATGAAGCGATGATCTATGAACTGCAGAAAGTGAAAGACATGGGATTTAACATGCTTCGCAAGCACGCTAAAATTGATATGCGTCGATGGTATTATCATTGTGATCGTCTTGGTATCTTAGTGATGCAGGATATGGTAAGTGGTGGATTTATTGATCAGGATAAAATGACAACAATGTATTTGCCAAATCTTGGATTTACAAAGATGGATGATAGAAAAGATGCTGCATTTGTTAGAACTGATAAAGAGTTGCAGAAAAACTATTATACTGAACTGGATGAAATGCTAGATACATTGTATAATCAGACATCAATCTTTGCATGGGTTGCTTTTAATGAAGGATGGGGTCAATTTGATTCTCTCAAAGTAACAGAACATATTCGATCCTATGATGATACGAGACTCATTGATAGTGCTTCTGGATGGCATGATAATGGTGCGGGGGATTTTCATAGTGTGCATAATTACTTTTTTCCATACAAAGCGAAAAAAAATGCATCTCGTATTGAGATACTGAGTGAATTTGGTGGATATTCGTATTTAGAAAAAGGACATGCGAATATTGAAAAACTGTATGGATATAAAAAGTTTGAAGATAAATTGAAACTGATGGATGCGTTGAAAGAGTTATATCAAAATAAGATCTTGCTAAATATTCCAAAAGGATTATCTGGCTGTATCTACACACAGTTATCGGATGTTGAAGATGAATGTAATGGTATTTTTACATTTGATCGAGAAATCATCAAAGTTGATGAGAGAAAAATCAAGAAAATAAATGAAAGATGTATTAGGAGGTTAAATAAATGATAAAAGATGAAATCGTAATTGCGGAAGCATTAGATGGTCAAATTAGAATTCATGTGGCTTGTACAACAGCTTTGGTTGAACAGGCACGCAAGCATCATCATTGTATGCCAACAAGTGCTGCAGCATTAGGCAGAACATTAACAGTGACCGCAATCATGGCCTCTGATTTGAAGGGAGAAAATGAAAAAGTCACTGCGGTGCTGAATGGACATGGTCCTGCAGGTACAGTGCTTGCACAGGCAGATGCAAAAGGAAATGTGAAAGGTTTTATTGGGGACCCAAACTTATATCTTGTTAGAGAAGATGGTCATTTGGCTGTTGGACAGGCAATTGGTATAGATGGAAATCTGACAGTTTCTAGAGATATGGGATTGAAAGAACCATTTACAGGTGTATCTAAGATCCATTCTGGTGAAGTTGGTGATGATTTTGCATATTATTTTGCGATTTCTGAACAGACACCTAGTGTTGTAGGTGTTGGTGTACTTGTTTCACCTGATGGAACAATCAAGGCTTCTGGTGGTTTGATTTATCAATTGCTGCCAAATGCAACAGAAGAAGCAATTTCTTTCTGTGAAAATGTTGCCGCAACACAAAAACCAGTTTCTGAATTGATTGACAGTGGTCTTTCTTTGGATGAAATCATTCATACATATTTTAGTGATGCTAATATCTTGGATCGTCGTAATGTACAGTGGCATTGTGAGTGTTCAAAGGAAAGATTTGCGGCTTCTTTGATGACATTGAAAGATTCTGAAATTGAAGAAATGATCAATGATGGAAAAGGTGCAGAGTGTGTTTGCCAGTATTGTAATACGGCATATCAATTTACAAGTGAAGATCTAAAGGAAATATTGAAACAGAAGCATGTGGAAAATAGGGAACGTTGAAATTGAAAATCAGATCATAGCTGCACCACTAGCAGGAATTTCCAAACCTGTTTACCGTAGCTTGATGCGAGAATATGGTGCTGGCTTATGTGTGAGTGAGATGATTTCTGATAAGGCATTGCATTATCAGAATGCGAAAACATTTGATATGTGCAGAACAAATAAAGATGAACATCCCGTAGCATTGCAATTGTTTGGTAATGATCCTCTTACAATGGGAGAAGCTGCAACGTATCTAAGTGAACATACTGATTGCGATATCATTGATATCAATATGGGATGCCCTGTCAATAAAGTTATCAAAGCACATGCGGGAAGCTATTTGATGGCACATCCTGAGGAAGCATATGATGTTGTTAGAGCGGTTGTGGATCATACGGATCGTCCTGTGACGGTGAAGATGCGTGCTGGATGGGATCATGATCATATCAACTGCGTTGAGATTGCACGTCTTTGTGAAAAGGCTGGGGCAAAAGCGGTTGCGGTACATGGCAGAACACGTTCACAAATGTATACGGGTTCTTCAAACAATGAATATATCAAAATGGTAAAAGAAGCTGTATCTATTCCTGTGATTGGCAATGGCGATATTAAAACACCACAGGATGCTTTGGATATGATGGCATATACAAAGTGTGATGCGGTGATGATTGGTAGAGCTTTGATTGGCAGACCATTCTTAATCAAAGAAATTAAAAATGTTCTTGAGGGAAAAGAGAATTGTGAAGTTTCTTTTATTGAAAGACTGGATCTATGTAAAGAATATGCGAGAAGACTGTGTGAAGATGAAACGGAATATACGGGAATTCGTGAGATCCGTGGTATTGCACCAATGTATTTAACAGGTATGCCACATGCTTCTCATTATAAGCATGCATTAACACAAGTGACTTCTTTGAAAGATTTCAATGCGATTATTGAAGAGTATAAACGAAAAGTTACAAAGTAAAAAAGATGCCAGGGGGGAGTAGGCATCTTTTCTATTTTTAAGGGTTAGGTTTTGGGAATGATGTAATCAGATATCTCTATCTGACAAGTATTACTATACAGATGGATTGTGTTATAGAAATGGTATTTATGTGAAGATTTCATGAACAAATATAAGGAAAGAAAAAGATGTCGAGGGGTAATCAATGTCATTAAGTTAAGCATAACCAAGAATTTTTGAGTTTTACATGGCAACATGTAAGGCTCTTTTTTTGATGAAATATTTTTTCAGTCATGAATAAATCACTCGCATTTATGCATAAATAT
>Ga0129311_1002429_pt1 | contig 11261 bp, 9 predicted proteins | sample Go1ome_FD_94435 | JGI IMG/M metagenome (GOLD analysis project Ga0129311, IMG submission 94435) | Western lowland gorrila individual fecal microbial communities from Wisconsin, USA - Go1022B metagenome | ecosystem: Host-associated > Mammals > Digestive system > Large intestine > Fecal | place... | reverse complement strand
TGAATCAGTTGCAGCCTTGGCAGAATCGACAACAGCCGGAACGGCAGCATTGAGCGAATCCTTAGGCGGAACACTGGCGAGAGAATCAGGCGACTGCACGGACGCCGTATCGGCTGGCACGACGCGCGCTGCCTCCTTTTTACGGGCCTTCGCATCTGCCTTGGCGAGCCTTCCGCGCTCGATTTCCTTCATCACGCCCGGCATATAACCCGGATAAAACTTGTCGGTATACTCAAAAGACGTTCTCGGACGAGCCGCGTAACGTGAACGCTCTGAAGGCCTTATGGAATATGGCGTCACATCCTGCCTGCCGGAAGGACGAAGCTCTGGCTGCCACGAGAAACCCTTCAGGACACGCTCCTCACTCTTCATCTGCGCCACCGGGTAACCGTCATTCTTTGCAGACTCGAAATAATAAACCCGGTCAATATCCCCGTTCTTGAAATACGCGCTCAGCATCTTCGCCTCGCTCTTGTTCACGGTCGCATAGACGCTGTCCTCCTGCAGATAGAAAATCGCATTGGCATCACCCATCGCATCGAAACGCGACAACGCACCGGTAGTGTCGAAATAAGCGAGCATCTCCGTAGCGCGGATCTGGTCGTAGCACAACGTATCTTCCTTGATGATAATGAAGGCATTGGACATCAGACTCGCCTTCTGCAGCGACTGGTTTTTCAGGACAGCGAAAAGACTGTCCGCCGAATACTGCCGGTTCGACTCGTTCCACACAATCGGCCTCTCATACATCCTCACCAACGAATCCAAGTCATTGTAAGCCAACGAATCACAGGCAATCTGAATATCTGATTTATAAAGCTTTACGTTCTTTACAGCGGTGATGAAACTGATTTTCGTGGAATCCAGCGGCTCCGGAATACTATCCTTCTGAACAGCAAGCGAATCCGTTGCTGACGCCAGAGAATCAGCCCCGACCGCCAGAGAATCCAACCCGACTGCCAATGAATCCGTCCCCACCGGCTTCGAATCCAGCCCTGCGGCCGCAGTATTCGGGTCAATGCCCTTGTCCACGGCACCTCCTTTCGGCGCCTTCACATCACCCTCTACCTTGTCCGCACCACCTTTCTTGCCACCCTTCGGCCTGTTCGGATCATTCTCCGCAGCCTTTGCCGCAGCCTCAGCCGCCTCCTTCGCCGCTTTCTGGCGATAATTCTGGACAGCATCCACAGACAAGTCCTCAAGACGAGACTTGGCGGCGCTCTTCACGGCATCCTCTATCTGGAACATCATAAGAGACTGAGCCACAATCGAATCCGCACCGAAATACACCGAATCAGGCGGCGCGGTTTCCGACTTCACTACCCCGATGACAGCCGGCTCGCGCGTCATGACCAGTCGGGACAATGAATCCGTATACAGCATCCTCCCGGCAACTGCCGACATATCCCGCGTCGTATCCGTAACCTGCGCATTGCCAAGAAGTTCAATGTCGCCGGTAGGACGATAGTAGAACAACGAATCCGCCCATCCCTCCTGCGTGTCGCTCATTCCGTGGACATTCCGGCGGAAAAGGAAAACCTCCCTGTTGCGGTCATACCATCCGGCATTGGAAGACAACATGTTGTCCTCGCTCCAGGCGTCGGTACCGGAACCGAATGTAGCAGTATTCCGGGCAGAATCATAAACGAGATTCGTCGTCTTCACGAACACGGAATCCGTGAACATATTGACATTGTCAGAAAATGTAAACGTCTTCGCCTTCGAATCGTAAGTACCTGTGCGACTTTCGATTACCTGCCCCTCGGCATCCTTCATGGACCCACCGTTGAAAAATATCGCTACACTGTCGCGCGTATTGTAATCGAGGTATTCGGTACGGAGGACATTGTGATCCTTATCCTCCAGCTGCACCAGCGAACCTCGGAACTCGGCCAGGTCTCGGTCCACATAATAGGTGAGCTTGTCACCGGTCAGAACCGTCTGGTCCTGAAGGATCTTCACATTGCTGATAGCGAAAATTTCATTGGTCCGCACATTCCAGAGCGCGGTATCGCAAATGAGAAAAGTGTCATTGTGCAGGAAACGCGCCGGACCCGTGACCTTACGGTAATCCACCCCGTCCTTTTCTATCAATTCCATGGACTGCGCGCTCAACAGGCGTACAAGAGAATCCACCTGACTGCCTTTTTCCTGGGCAGACAGGCGGAAAAACATTGACAGAAATATCAATCCCGCTATGAGACTTCTGCGAAAAGTCATAATTATTTCTCAGATGTGCCCTCTTTTGCGACCTTGTTCCAGCCGTCGCGTGAGAACTCGCAATTCTTGAAGAGAGGGTCAATGACTATGTATGTAGTTTTTATCTTACCGTCGATGAATTCGTCGATGGCCGCATTCTGCTCCTTGGCACGTGCCTCTTCGAGCAAGTCGCTGTAATCATTGTCGAAAGAAGCGGTATGCGCCGGAATAATCTTGTCGACGCGGATAATCTTATATACGGTATTGCCGTCGCGGCCCTCATTGTCCTTGGACTCCACCGGCTCCGAAATCTCGCCCTCCTTCAAATCCTTGATAGCCGCATAGTCCTGAGGCTTCAGCTGGTCAATCTCGAAATACGAAGAACCGGTATTAGGGTCAGCCATCTGACCGCCGTTGGTCTTCGTCTGCGCGTCCTGAGAATAGAACTTCGCAGCAAGCTCGAACGTCACAGCGTCATTCTGAATCTCCGTCTTCAACGAATCGAGAGTAGCGAATGCTTTCTGCCTGTCCTGGTCTGTGTATGAAGGCTTTATGAGGATATGACGAGCATTGAACATGTCACCTTTCTTCTCCAGCACCTCGATAATATGGAATCCGTCAGGGGTCTCGACAATCTGCGAAATGACGCCAGGTTTCAGCGCCATTGCCGCATCGGAAAACGCCGGCCAGAAAATGGACTTGGACGCCATTCCGAGCTCGCCGCCCTTTCTCGCGCTACCAGGGTCCTCAGAATAAATACGGGCCAATGTCGAGAATTTCTCCCCATTGATAATTCTCTCACGGATGCTCAGAAGCTTCTCTTTCACAGCGAGATTCGCATTCTCACGGTCCGGATAGATGCTGATCTGGCTGAGCTGGTACTTGACCGGCACCATCGGCAGGTCCTCAGGATCCGTCTCGGAAATATACTTCTTCACATCATGAGGCGTAAGCTCCGGAATCGACGAAGCGATCTGCTGCTGCATCTGCTGGGTAAGCGACATGTCCTCCAACTGCTGCCTCCATTCCTGACGAAGCTTGTAAATCGGCTTGCCATAGAACTTCTCCACCTCGTCATCGCCACCGAAATTTGTCTGAATCTGCGCCATCCTCTGGTCCAGGGAGCTGTTCACCATCTCCTGGTTCACCGAAAGGGAGTCGATTCTCGCCTGCATGAGGAACAGCTTGGAATCCATCATGTGCTCCAGCTGCTCGCAACGCATGTTCTTGTCGGAATACATGCCCTGCATACGCATATACAATATCTCCTGTTCCAGCTGGGACAGCGAGATCATCTCGTTGCCGACCACGGCTATAGTCTTGTCAATGAGCCCGTTAGGGTACGTCTGCGCAAAGCCGCATACCGGCAGGACGAGCGCCATTACAGATACTGTCAGTTTCAGAATATTTTTCATGTTTCTTCGATATTCATTATTGGTCCAACCCCATCAATAGATGACGAAATTTTCCAGATTGCGCGCATTCTCTATCAAGTCCCGTTCCAAACCGTTCAGCAACGCCTGTTTTCTGGTGCTGAGTATGATGTCCTTGATTCTTTCGCGATAATATTCCACCGGACCGGTCTCGCCGGCCTTCTTCAAGCTCCCGATATAGGCGATGTTCAGGTTCCCGTTATCATCCGGAATCTCCACCACCCCGTCCTTCAGCATTGAAAACACTGTACCATAGTCAGTTCCGAACTCCCGGGACAGCCGCACGAGGTCTATCCACTTGCCGCCGAAATCCGTGTACCGGAACGCCGAATAGGACGCGACACTGTCCGCCTCCATCTGGTCCTCCGGCTTGTCCGACTTCATTTTTTTCTTGATGATCTCCAGATTCGGGGAATCCGAGGAAATCGACAGGAAACGCGCCTTCGCTATCGGCAGCGACAGCTTGAACGTCTCGATATGCGCCTCGTAGTATTTCTCTATCTGCGCATCCGTCACAGCCGTGTCAAGCCTCTGGTTCACATACTTCTGCTCATAACGGTACTTCAGCAGCGACCGCCTGTAGTCCTCCAGCTCCTTGTCCACGTTCTTCTCGCTTTTCGACAATTCCTTCTCGGCCACATCGATGAACGCCATGTCCGACGCCCACGAATTGATGTATTGGAGCGCCAGCCGCGTACTGTCCTCCGGGCTCGCCGAATCCGGAATATACGCATTCAGGTCAGACGCATACAGCTTGTGATTGCCGATTTTGGCCACCACGCGCCCGTCATGAACAAACGACGTAATCGTCTTGCACGAATTCAGCCACGGCAAGACGATTACTAAAAGGCAAACGCCGAAAATATTCAGAAGTCTGTTTCCGGTCAATTCTATCTTGAATAATTAGGTGATTCCTTGGTAATTGTCACATCATGCGGATGGCTCTCCAGGTAACCTGCATTCGTGATGCGGACGAACTTCGCGTTACGCAACGATGCGATATCCTTCGCTCCGACATAGCCCATACCTGCACGCAAACCGCCCACAAGCTGATATACTACCTCGGATACAGTACCCTTGAAAGGCACCTGCGCCACAATTCCCTCCGGCACGAGTTTCTTCACATCCTCTTCCATATCCTGGAAATATCTGTCCTTCGAACCATGCTCCATCGCTTCGAGCGAACCCATGCCTCGGTACGCCTTGAACTTCCTGCCGTTCAGGATGATAGTCTCGCCAGGAGACTCCTCCGTACCGGCAAAAAGCGAGCCCGCCATAATGGTGCTTGCGCCTGCGGCCAATGCCTTCGCGATATCGCCTGAGTAGCGGATACCACCGTCGGCAATGACAGGAACGCCCGTTCCCTCAAGCGCTTTCGACGCCAGCATCACCGCTGTCAACTGCGGCATACCGACGCCCGCGATGATTCGCGTAGTACAAATCGAGCCAGGGCCAATGCCTACCTTCACGGCACTTACACCGGCATCCGCCAATGCCTTTGCTCCTTCTCCGGTAGCGACGTTGCCGGCAACGATCTGTATATCTCTGTTCTTGAATGCTTCACAAGCCTTGGCAATGACTTCGAGCACGCCTACTGAATGTCCGTGTGCAGTGTCGATCACCACAGCGTCAGCACCTGCACTCACGAGCATCTCGATTCTGTCGAGGGTATCTGACTTCACGCCGACTGCAGCTGCCACAAGAAGACGGCCCTTCGAATCTTTGGAAGCAATAGGATTGTCCTTGATTTTCATAAGGTCCTTGTAGGTGATAAGTCCGACAAGCTTGTTGTCATCGTCCACTACAGGGAGTTTCTCGACCTTGCTCTTGCGCAGGATTCCGGTGGCCTCCTGCAGGCTGATGCCCTTTTTCGCGGTAACGAGGTTCTCGCGGGTCATGATTTCGGAAATCGGCAATCTCTTGTTGTCCTGGAAACGGAGGTCACGGTTCGTGACGATTCCGATGAGCCTTCCGGCATTGTCCACGACAGGGATGCCTCCGATATGATGCTTGGCCATCAATGCCAATGCGTCACCGACAGTAGCTTCAGGGCTGATGGTGACCGGGTCGTAAATCATACCGTTCTCCGCCCTCTTCACACGGCGGACCTGCTCACACTGCTGGTCAATGGTCATGTTCTTGTGAATGACACCGATACCGCCGGCACGAGCCATTGCAATAGCGAGTTCAGCCTCTGTAACAGTGTCCATTGCGGAAGACACGATAGGAGTGCAGAGAGAAATATCTCTAGTGAACTTAGTGGAAACATCTACAGCTCTCGGCAAGACCTCGGAGCGTGCAGGAACGAGCAAAACGTCATCGAAGGTAAGTCCTTCTGGGATTTCTGTATTTACGAACTGCATTGTGAATAAATATATTTTGGCAAATATACGAATTTTTTGATTAGATATTGCAACCCGAGCCCTATGGTTTCAAAAGATTTATCGGCACGACATAAACACCATCGTCCCGACGATAAGCGCCACCGACAGCAGTCAGCACCATAAGGAACGAAGGAGATTTTTCATCACTCTTATTCTCAATCTTGGATTTCAACAATTTCAATGAAGAAGCACCGGCCTCAATAAGCTCATCTCCGCCCAATTTGATTTCCACAGCTCCCCAACAGCCGTTTTCCAAATGAACTACAGCATCACATTCCAGCCCTGCATTGTCGCGATAATGGCGGACCTCACCACCATTGACCTCTGCATATATCCTGAGATCACGCACCGCCATATCCTCAAAGAAAAGTCCGAAACTTTCAAGATCCTTCAACAAATCATTCGGACCGGCCCCCAATGCCATGCAGGCAATCGAAGTATCCACAAAATGTCGGGTAGGAGTGGAACGGATGGAGGTCTTCGAACGGATATTCGGATTCCATGCCGGCATATCTTCCAATATAAAGAGATCTCCGAGAGCCTCCACATATTCATTGTACGTCTTCACATCCATGGTGCGCTCATTATTCTGACGCAGGTCAGCAATAATCGTGGAAACCGCAGCCTCTGTAGATATGTGTCTGGCGTAACTCCGCACTATCATTTTCATCACTTCAGGCTGTTTGTTTCTAAAACGCTCATTCTCACAATCTTCAAACACAAATAGACTGTTGAAATAGTTTTTTGTCACATCTACGGCAATTTCCCTTTGGGCGAGCACTGAAATCGGCCAACCTCCGCGACATATAAGATAAGCCACATCCGCCAACGAAAAATCAGCATTGACATCCCATGGAATTGCCGCCCCGGCATTGAACAGTCCCGACAGCGATATCGTTCCCTTGGAATCCTTGGACTCCCAAAGGCTCATCGGTCTCATTCTCACAGGGGTGATACGGCCGGCTCCGCTATGATGCACTTCAGTTTTGTCCGCAGGCGTCGAGCTGCCGGTAAGGATATACTTGCCGAACTGATAATTGAAATCCAGATCATCTTTGATCTGATTCCAGATATCAGGGGCTTTCTGCCACTCATCTATCAGACGAGGTTTTTCTCCTTCAAGAACTCCATGAGGATCCATCCTCGCCATCGTGATTGCCTGTTTCGTGTTCAATTTCACGAAACTTTTCTGATACTTCATACAAGTAGTGGTCTTGCCACAGAATTTCGGTCCTGCCACAAGGACTGCACCGGAAGAGCGGAGTTTACGCTCAATCTCTTTTTCAATCAACCTATCGTAATACATGGTGCCAATGTTTGTTCAGGAGCAAATATAGAAACAATTCCCAAGATTTTCAATGTCTCACTCCCATAATTTTCAATATTTTATTCTCAAGATTTTCAATGAGGACGATTTATTCAGAAAGATATAAGGAAATTCGGAATGTTTGTGTAACTTTGTGGGAATATGGTGTGTGCGGCGCGATGCCGCCTTCGGAAAGGACTAATAAACAACAAATTATAAACGCATTAAACTAACAATTTATCATGACGAAAAACAATCAGAAGACCTACGAGCGCCCAGAACTTCAGGTGCTCTTCGTAGAGACGGAAAGTGTGATGACTGGGAGTGAATATGGGGCAACCATCCGCGATTTTAATTATGACGAAGATGAAACGCTCGGCTGCTAAATCAATGTAAACCATGAAAAGATTTTTCTCTTATATCGGGGCGTCATTGGTAGCCATTGCCGCTCTTTCAAGTTGTAGTAAGGAATTTGACAATCCTTCAAGCGAAGCCTCCAACGGCATACAATTCGCCATTACAGCATCATCTGTTAACACCAAAACCAGCATAGATGGATTTAAAACATCTTGGGAAGCAAATGACCAACTTAATATTACACACGCTATTGCTGGTTCTACCACATACATAACAGATGGAAGTTTTTCCATTTCAGAAGCCAATCTTGCCACAAATAAATTTAACGGAACCCTTAAATCAAATCTCGAAGAAGGATCCTCTTATGACTGGTATGCTCTTTACCCTTACAACAATGGAAAAGATTATACATACATTGGACATTCCAAAGGTGCTACCCAGAATGGCAATAATAGCACCGCACATTTATGCGGAACGCTTTGCCCTCTTTATGGCGTCGCTAAAAATGTAAATAGCTCGGATCCGGTATCTTTCGACATGCAGCACCTTGCTGCTGTCGTTGAAATCACCGTCACGAATGAGACAGATGCGGACCTTACAGTTAAAAACATCACCTTTGCTTCCTCAGATGAGAACATTGTAGGCTCGTACATAATTGATTTTAAGGGCGATAATGTCACTTACGCAGCTAGCGGCGAGCAGTATGTAAGCAAGGTCGCAACTCTAAATGTTACTAATGGAAACGCGATAGCAAAAAACGGAAGTGCTAAATTCTATATTCCTATCAAACCGCATATTGCAGAAGCCGGTTCTAAAATCGTCATTAACGTAAATGGCTACGAAAAAGAAATTCCACTAACAAAGGATGTTACATTCAAAGCTGGGACTGTCAAGAAGATTGGTTTTAAGTGCGATCGTGTATCTGCATCTGCAACATTCGATTTTACCGACCCCACATCCTTAGGGCTAACAGCAGGCGATATTACCAAACCAATTGTATCTGAAAACATTTCGCTAACGACAGCAAACGGCACTGCGTCCACTAATACTAGGATATTTAAGACGACCAATAATAAGTTTGAATTGAGAGCCTATAAAGGAAGCACATTATCTTTCAAAGCTCCAGATTCATACATCATCAAGTCAATAGTATTTTCGGGGAGCTCTATTAACGCCTGTGCAGTAGATGTTGGGGAGTTTTCCAGCGGCACATGGACAGGTGCAAATCAATCAGTGAAGTTCTCAGCAACTAACACTCTTAAGATTTCAAAAATTATTGCGTTGTATGTAAAAGGCGAACCGACCACATCAATTATTGCTGACAATATTGCCAATGTTTCAGCTAGAGGTATTACTGATGGAGAACTCAAATACACTATTGAAAACCCAATAGATGGCACTACTCTCGAAGCGTCCTGCGATGAATCTGTGGTTGATGTCGTTCTCGTAGAAAACGGAAAAGTTTTATACTCAGTAAGTAAGAACACCTCCAACACTATAAGAACCGGTCGAATCACACTCACTTACGGAAATGTTTCCAAAGATATTTCAGTATCCCAAAATGCCGCACAGTTTAAGGTTTCCCGCAGCGAAGTCGAACTTGAAGCAACATCAAATGCATCAACAAGTGTAACCATCACAAGCGATTTTGATTGGATTGCCAACAAAACAGGAGATGGTTTCAATTTCACCCCAGACACATATACATGGGCTGAAGACGGCAAAGAAACACTCACGATTACGGCCTTGTCCGACAACGCCTCATCAGAAGGGACAAAGATTCTTGGCACCATTTCCGTTAAGAATACGGAGACCAAGGAACTTATCGAAATCACTGTTAAGCAGAAAAGCTCTCATGTAACTACTCAGAATACTTTAAAATACACATATAGTAGCAACGAGGGATGGACAATTAATGGTGGAATCAAGAAGAATGGTTACCATGCTTTACTCGGAAGTACTACGTACATTCTATCACCAGAATTCACATTTACCAAAATTACGTCAATCACCATAAAAGCACGTACGTATGGTGGAACAGGTACTAATAACACGATTAAAATCACTTATGGAGACACGGACCTCGGGACTATTCTACCAACAAACAGCACGCTAAATACATATTCCCTGACAAATTTAGCTGCGCTATCAGGAAAAGGCAGCATTAAATTTGCGGCCCCTTCCTCCAACAGCGGCAAAGGCCCTGGAATTTCCGAGATCACTATAGTTTACGAATAAACTTTTAATCGGCTCTTACCAATGAAAGTTGGACTTTTCTTGGTATCTGTTTTAAGCAAAAACAAACTTGTCGGAGGAAAACGAGTGTTTTCCTCCGACTTTTTTAAAAAACTCAAAACCCACACAATCATGTACACCACCGCAACCCCATTTTCAGATACACCATAATTGAAATCAACTCGGACCAGTCCTAAACATATTCATTGAACTGACAAAACTCTACCTCATTGGGGCAACCGCATACATCTCATACGACAAACTGAACAATTCAGCTGAAACTCACATACTATACACTTTATATGAAACCCGAACGAACACCTCAAACAGCACTCATAGAACAACTCCACAGATTACACGACCTGTGCAAATCATACGATAACGGAATGTGCGTCGCAATGGATATCGCAGTCGCATTGCGGACATTGCTGCACGATAGTCCGAACGGAAGAAGTCTTTCAGTCCTGACCCAATGCGGATTGCGCGATAAAGTTAAATTCCTGGACACGACGGCCCAAAGAGGAACCATCTCCTTCTTCGCTGTAGGGGATAACGTCTCGAACAAAAACATACAAGTCGCCACACATTCTCCCCTCTTCGTAAATCCCCCTGTATCGTCCTTGTATCGTCCTGAAAATAGTTTACCGATAGTCCATGTACAGGCAAAAGCCTGACGGGATGAGCGAAGCGAACCTCCAGAGGTCCCACCCCCGCCAGGGCGCGTCCATGGGCGACATATACATCACCATGATTACCTCCGGAGCAAGCTGTCGGGACGCGGCCACGGCATATTTTGTAACTGACTGATAATCAAATACCATTCTAACAGTGGCGTGGAAACGCAGGCATTTTTTGGCCACGATTCCACGCCCCGTTTTATAACTCTTTGAAAATCAACGCTCCCAAAAACGAAGCGTGGCCGCGTCCCGCCAAATTACAATTTTGTACTGTGGTTTTAGACAGATAAAAATCATAAATTAATTTCCAGAAAAAACCACAAAACACATAAAAATCTTCCACGGGACATAAAAATCATAAAAATCTGCATCCCTGTACCCACTTTTCCAATGTTTTCGAAATTTTTTTGCATACTATTGCAGCCTTGTAACACGATGATGCCGCCGCAATCGCGACACATCATCACGTCAAATATTTGTTAAATGAATTAAAAACATTAACTTTATGGAAGAAACATTCAAGGCTAGGTACATCGATCCAATGATCGACTGGAGCTTCAAAAGGCTATTCGGCTCGGAAGTAAACAAGGACATCCTCATTGAATTCCTTAAAGTCATTTTCCCGGAATTCGACATCAAGGACATCACATACCTTCCGTCCGAGCAGTTG
>Ga0129311_1002428_pt1 | contig 11270 bp, 5 predicted proteins | sample Go1ome_FD_94435 | JGI IMG/M metagenome (GOLD analysis project Ga0129311, IMG submission 94435) | Western lowland gorrila individual fecal microbial communities from Wisconsin, USA - Go1022B metagenome | ecosystem: Host-associated > Mammals > Digestive system > Large intestine > Fecal | place... | reverse complement strand
TCGACAAATCAAAATTGCTAGAATGGATAAATCTTGCAAAGAAAAGTTTTGATTTACTGCACGAGAGGATATGTATATGGTAAATAATTTATTTGACAACATAGAAGAGCGTCAAGAAATAATGAACATTGCTCTTTTCTTAAAAGATTTTTGCTCGGAGATGCAGGAATATATGGCAATTCTTAAGGTCTTGGAGGGACTTAAGAATCAATTAGTGCAAAATGATTTTATTACAGAAACGAGACGGGGCGTTGAACAGCAACTGCTTTTAGAATTCGTCAAAGTTTTTGACAAGCCGAATTTTAACAAAGAAGAAAATTGCAGTGTTTTATTGTTGCATGATAGGGTAGAGCAAATAGAAAAAGTACCGTATAAAAGTGAAATAATGAATAGACTACAAACTTTGCAAAAAGAATTTGATGAACTTGTTTCAAATGGAAATTGGCGAAATAAAAAAGTTGCCCACCATGATTTGAGAACATTGAACAAATGGAAAATGGATGTGGTGGATTTTCAAAAAGTGGAAGCATTGGTTTTTAAACTGGATAACGCTTTGAACCTTATTTTGAGATATGTTTGTTTTATTCAGTATCAAGACCAAGACCAAGCAAATTTAATGAAAAAATACAAGCACTCGCTTTCAGAACTTTGTGATATTTTGAACGTATGTAAAGAACAAGGAGCACTCTCATGACAAACTTTGGATTCTTAAGGGACAAAAGCGAATATACGCTATTCAGCGCCGCAGCAATGGAAGCAGAGCGTGTGTATGAATCATCGCCTGCCATGTGTGCGGTAGGGTGCCGCAAAGCCTTAGAACTTGCAGTTAAGTGGGTATATGCAGCCGACAACACAATTCATATGCCGTACCGCGATAATTTGCAATCGCTCGTGCATGAGGAGACCTTCCGCTATGCGGTAGACTACCAGACATGGGGAAAAACGCAATATATCATCAAACTTGGCAATATGGCTGTACATACCGAAAAGAATATTGCAAAAGGCGACGCATTGATGTCGCTGAAAGGGCTTTTTGAATTCATACAATGGATTGATTATTGCTACGGCGAAGACTATCAAGAAAGAAACTTTGACGAAGCCCTGATTCCAAAGGACAAAGTTGAGCTTGACACGAAAAAGATCAAGGAACAGGAGAGCTTGCTTGCTGAAAAGGAAAGTGAAATTGAGGCTTTGCGCGCAAAAATCGAAGAACTTTCCGCCACCTATACAGCAGAAAAAGAAGAACACAAACAGGAAAGAGTCTTTACCCCAGCTGACATTACCGAATATGCTACACGCCAAAAGTTTATCAACCTGGATTTGCAGATGATGGGCTGGAAATTAGATGGCGAGGATGCAGATGTTTTGCAGGAATATCAAGTGGAAGACATGGCGGGAAAAGCCGGACAAAAAGGGTTTGCCGATTATGTTCTCTTTGGAAAAGACGGGCTGCCGCTTGCAGTCGTAGAAGCAAAACGGACAAGCAAAGATCCGAATGTCGGCAGACAGCAGGCTGTTTTATATGCAGATGCGCTTGAAAAGAAATTCGGAAGAAGACCGATGATGTTTACCACTAATGGCTGGGAAACCTACTTTTGGGACGATACGGAGGGACCGCAGCGGAAAGTTTCCTTTATCTTCAGCAAGGACGATCTACAGCGCCTGATGAACCGTAGAACGGAAAAGCAGGATTTAAGCCGAATCGATATCGACGACAAGATTACGGATAGATATTATCAAAAAGAGGCAATTCGAGCGGTTTCGGAGCATATCAGCAACGGTTTCCGCCGTAATCTGCTTGTGATGGCAACCGGAACAGGAAAGACGAGAACCGCATCCAGTTTGACCGATGTACTAAGCCGAGGCAACTATGTTACCAATGTTTTGTTCCTCGCGGACAGAACCGCATTAGTTAAGCAGGCAAAGGATGACTTTAAGAATTATCTGCCGGATATGTCGCTTTGCAATCTGTGTACGAATAAGGATGAGAAAGATGCGCGGATTGTATTTTCTACCTATCCGACGATTTTGAATGCGATTGACAATACAAAAAATGAAAATGGAGAGATTTTCTTTACACCGGCGCATTTTGATCTGATCATTGTTGACGAAAGCCATCGCAGTATTTTCAAGAAATACAAGGATATTTTCGACTATTTTGATGCAATTTTGGTTGGACTGACGGCAACCCCAAAAACCGACGTAGATCGAAATACCTATGATTTTTTTGAGGTCGAGCAAAACGTACCGACCTATGCCTATGACTACGAAACCGCGGTGTACACAGATCACGTGCTCGTTCCGTATTATAATTACGAAGTGGAGCAGAAATTACCGACGGACGGCATTGTTTACGATGAACTGTCGGACGCAGAAAAAATGCAGTATGAGGAAACTTTTGCAGAAGATGAGGGGTTGCCGGAATATATTGAATCCGACCAGTTAAACAAGTTCATATTCAATGAGCAAACTGTTGATCTGGTTCTGCAGGATTTGATGGAACGTGGCATTAAGATTCAGGGCGGAGACTGTTTGGGAAAAAGTATCATTTTCGCACAGAACAAGCGCCATGCAGAATTCATTGTCACACGATTTAATAAACTTTATCCGAAATACAACGGAAAATTTGCACGACGGATCATCTGCGACGATTCTTATGCGCAGACGCTGATTGAGGATTTCAAAGATCCGGATAAGGAACCATATATTGCAGTATCGGTGGATATGCTGGATACCGGAATTGACGTGCCGGAATGTGTCAACCTTGTTTTCTTCAAGAAAGTTCGCTCTAAGATTAAGTTTTGGCAGATGATTGGACGCGGCACCAGACTGGCAAAAGATCTGGGATGCGTTGACCAAATTGACGGTGAATACATAGGCAAGCGAAGATTCTTGATTTTCGACTACTGCCGAAACTTTGAATTTTTCCGGGAAAATCCAAATGGATTTGAAGCAAAGGAAAGCAAGAGCTTATCGGAGGCAATTTTTGAAAAACAGATTAAACTGATTTTTGCACTGCAGGACGGGGCATTTTCCGAGTCACCTTATCAGAACTGGAGAAAGGAACTGGTTACAATCTGCCAAGGACAGGTAAAAAGCTTAAATCGCGACTTGATATCGGTAAAATTAAAGAAGCAATATGTAGAAAAATATTCGGATGAAAATGCTTTTACTTGTCTGAGTGATGGTGATAAAAGTGAGCTTCCGACGCAGCTTGGCAGCTTAGTAACCACAGATGAACAAGACGAGGCAGCGAAACGATTCGACAATTTTATGTACGGACTGATTCTTGCGAATATGGATACAGGAAGTTCGCCGAATCATGCAAGGAGAACCTTATGTAAGACTGCGACAAACCTTGAAAAGAAAGCGACGATACCGCAAGTCAAGGCTAAGCTTCCTTTGATCAAGCAAATTCACACTGATGAGTTTTGGGAAACTGCAGATATTCTCATGCTTGAAAAAATTCGTAAAGAGCTGAGAAATTTGATAAACTTTATTATGGAAGGAAGCGAATCACATACTTACTATACCAATTTCAGTGATTCAGCGGTAACTGTACGAGAGGGAGAACGACTCGATGCAGCCTATAATTTTGAAGATTACAAGAAGAAGGTAAACCGCTATATCGTTGAAAACGGTAGTACGTTAGCGATTCATAAGCTGACACACAACTTGCCGTTAACTGCCGGAGATTACGCAGAATTGGAACGCATTTTCACACAGGAGCTTGGCAGCAAAGAAGATTATCAGCGAGAATATGGAGAAACGCCATTTGGCCTGCTGGTTCGCAAAATCGCAAAACTTGACCACGAAGCCGCAATGAACGCTTTCTCTGAGTTTATCAACGACGAAAGCCTGAACCAAAGACAAATTGCTTTCATCAGTAAGATTATTACCCATATTGAGAACAACGGCTACATGGACGTGGACGAGCTTCGTAAACCACCATTTGACAAACCACTGCCGTTTGTAAAACTCTTCGACATGGGATTGCAGGCAAAACTGGTAAAACAAATCAACAGCGTGAAAGAAAACGCGGTGGTGGGGTAAAAAGAGGAAATATTGCCCTTAGCGATAGACGAACTGCAATCTGCCGAGGGAGTGTGTACTCAAAAAATGGAAGGTAACAAATTGCAATGCATAATGAATAGCAGTTCACTTAAGCAAAGCAGGGAGAAATTGATATGGCTTCATTAACGCATGTCTGTATGTGGTCAAATAATGGTTGGGAGCGAATTACAGCAGAACAAGCTGCTAAATTGCATCCAGGTGGAACGGTGTCCGCTCACAGTGGATTGTTTATGTGTGAATTGTGTGGGCAATATGTCTCTCTTACTGATGGTGCATTCCAAACACGCCATTTTAGGCATAGCGCCTATGAAAAAAGTAAGAATTGCCCTGAACGTATATTTGGATCTAACTACTCAAGTTCTTACGATGCACAGGATCACGAATTACCAATTCGTATTGTTGATGTGTCAGCTTCTTCGTTTAGGTTTGAAGTTGGTTTGATTCGTGTTCCAATTAGTTCACTCGGCAGAGAGCTTTGTATAGAAATCAAGCCAAACGGAACAGTGGATACATCCTATTTGTATACGAAAGAGCGGCTACATTGCGATCGCATTACATATCTCCCTATCGGCGAAAGACCGTTTGAAAAATATATTCTTAATTTTAAAAACGGAACTGATAAGCTGCACGAATTTTGGCCGACAGAAATTAGCGGTATTGATCCGTTAGGGACTTTGTTTGAAAAGGCTTCTGGAAAGAAACTTACATACGATGCTGATGTTGAGATCGAGAAGGAATATTACTTGTTAAAACGTGGATATATCAATCAGAGAGCATATAGAAGCATCCAGATTCAAGAGATTACGCAGAAACGATTTGGATGGGAAAACTGGGTACTTTATACTGTTTCTACATCTGCGTTTAGTGAAGAAGCAGCTCGGTTTTTTCTTGATTTTCACTGTCGCTTGACTGAACACCCTGTTTCTTTGCAACCGGTGTGGCCGCTATTTGTAGAAGGAAACTATATAATAAAGCACAGCCAAGATAGTATGTATGTGCTTGCAGAAGGTAATGTGGAACGGGTCAAGACATTTCCTTCCGCAACAGTTCGTCAGCTAAATTGCAATAATGCATATTCCAAACTATATGAAGTCTTCTGTTCGAACAGGCAACAGTTGATATCAGTAGGACGTACTCAAGCTTTGCAATATACTTATTTTTGGAAAGAGCCTCTCGACCAAGCAGGATCAGCGCCTGAAGTCTCGGTGACGGATATTTTTGGCTTTGCGGTTGTTTCTGGCGAAGCTGATACGCTACCACACAACAAAACATTACTTTTCAAATCAACATTTGATGGTGAGCTCGTTATCCTTAACAAGAGTCGAGTTGTAGATAAGCGGAAAATATTTGCAGACAAACAGCTTGAACTGAACGAGCTATCGTACGGTATCAGCATTCAAGCTATCATCGGTCTTGATATTGCTTGGGAAATCAGGTTCGACAAGAAACCGTCTGCCATTCTAAATGATGAGACTGAAATTCTGCAACGAATTAGTAGCGCATCAGGGCCATTGATTCCGGTACCACATTCCTTGGGAAATATTTTAGTTGGTATGCATTGTTATCCAAAGATATGCCAGTGGATACGGAAATGCATCAAGGCAGGCACTATCAACGAACACTCCTACCGGAAATTACAAGATGTCTATCGAAGTATAAATATAAACAAACAGGGAGATAAATTATGAACTATATCGGACTTCTTACAAAAGAGGAAAAAGCAATTCTTTGCAAAATTATTACAGGTGCCGAATTTAAAGAACTTTTTAAGAAAAACGAACAAGATTTTTTGAAAATACAAAAAGGATTCAGAGCCAAATCATTGACGGAGCAACGTGCGCTTTCAATTGCTATAGCTAATATTGATGAACTATTTATAGCAACATGGGTAAACATAAGGGTAGAACATTGGCTGAAGGAGATTCAAGAGAATATAACTAAACTTGAAGAAGAAGGTTTTTCTCATGGTGCTGCCTTAGCGACAACTTTGCTTGACTCTTTTTTCGTCAATAATATCGAGTTGTATTTTAAGCTGATTGAAAACACTTTGACTGCGGACGCATGCGCTAATCTTTATGAAAGAATGGAGGATATTAAATCTGAGCGTGCAAGAAGTGTCGAAGCATCCGATCGAATCAAGGCTATAGAAGAGGAAAATCGACACCTTTCAGATCAAATTGAGACAGTTCAGCGTAGCTTTGATGCTATAAAAGCCGAGTATGAGGAGAGCTTTCAGAAAAATGAACAAGATAAGAATAAATTAGCTTCTTTGCTTGCCGAAGCACAAGCAAAAATTGATGAATTGCAGACTGCTCCTAGTGTATTTACGGGTAATGAGGTCGATCAACTTGCACAGTTTGACGATACAGATACTAATGTCCTTCCCACTGTTGGAAACAATGAAATCGTTTCCTTATGCAGTGTTACCTCAGATTACAGTGGACAAAAGTGGCTTACTCGGCATGCTGATCTGAGTCACGATGGATACTATCACGTCTTTCACAAGAATGAGTATCTCCCGGCATATTTCACAAATAGGGATAAACTATTCTATAAGGACGGTCCCTCTGCTGACGGCACCTATGGAATTTGGACTTGGTCTGCAAGTCCGAACGACAAGGATCCTTCTAAGGACTATATTTTGTCCAAGTACAATATGGACATTGATGCTATAGAGGTTGTTACTATTTCAGCTGTATCAAACCTTGACGATTTAATTAGCATGTTGAAAAAAGGAATTGAATCCAAAGCTCATAGCCGTAGAGTTATGCTCGCTTTTTATGCTTCAAAGGGAAAATACGTAGGCGTACTTTGTAACGCCAAAGAACTCGTAACGGTTAATGAGAAAATCTCCATTTCTGGAGAGTGCGATGCTATTCCGGTATATGAATTTTCTGGTGATGATATTATTCGTCTGGACAATGGACTGTCTTTTTATCGAAACGCATTTGCTGGTCTTCCAAGAAAGCTTTACCACTTGAAAAGCCCACTTGACATTGCAAAAAGCATCGTTTTATCGTCGATTTCTTGGAATGCATGTAAAGCAAGAGAGATAACACGTGCAGAGTATAGAATGTTTAAAGACTTCATTGACGCTATTCCAGTTGACGATGTAACATGTAAAATTGAAGTCGCATGCCACTGCTCCCACACTGCTGCGGAAGAACTACTGAATAAAGTTCTAAACGTAGTTTGGAAATATGTCGATGGAGATAGCCTAGAAGACGATATCGTCCGTTCTTCAATTTCTGCAAATACAGACCTTCAGGAAAAAACAAAGTCACTAATCCGAAAAGATTGGGAGATGGAGAATGAAGAGCTCCTTGCCAAAGCTCGTCAGGAACTCGACTCACTTCGTGCAGAGTTAAAGGCTGCTACTGAAAGTTTAAACGAGGCACAAAAATCACTCGCTAAAACTCAAGCAGAAGAACAGCAGCTTTCCGATGTTATAGCCCAAAAAGGGAAACTGGCCGAAGATGTTGAAATCGCAGTTAACGAAAGAATTCAAGAGGCACGTAAAAATGCAGCGGAGTTTATTGCAAGTATGGCATTTGTTAGCGGGCAACAAGTGCAGGATGTAAGGGCTGTAACCCCGACATTAGATGATGACACACATCAATCCCAACTAGATATGGCTACATATTATGCATATCCTAAAATTGAGAATTCCGATGATCTTGAAGTTCATCACTCTTGGGGAGATGTTATCAACACAGCAATATATGAACTTACCGAAGCAGGTGTTGCAGAACAATATAGAAGCGGTCTCGCTGCTTTCCTTTGTGCTGCCTACATTGAAAAACAGCCACTTTTACTTGTTGGTCCCAATGCAATTGATATTGCCCGGGCATTTTGTGCAGCTGTAACTGCTCATAAACATGGCACACTCTATTGTGAAGGCGGCTGTGTCCGCCAAGCAATTGAGAAAATTGGAGCTGATGATGAAGACATCGTAATAATTAACAACCTCCTTGCAGGTGGTTGGATGAATCGACTCCCAGAAATACTTTGCCAAAAAGATATTTTTTATATAGCTACCCATCCATATGCAGAAGACATTCAGGTTGAACCCAAAAGCCTGTATAGTTTTATGTTACCACTGTTTACGGAGTTTCTTGTGGATAAAAAAGCTACTGGTAAATACTATGGCGGTTACTTCTCTGACGATTTTAAACCCTATTCGGCGGGGAAGAGCGCACGCAAAGAATTAACAGCCCTTTCAAAACTCGGACTGAGCTCGTTAATTAGAAGTAAAATCAACAGTCTTATGACCACCATGCACAACATTTATCCTTCTGCTACGACAGATGACGATTTCCTGCTTTTCATTTTCCCGATTGCCTATGCTTCAATGGCGATAAATGAGCTCAAAGTGGTAATTGCAGATCCGCAGAAGAGCATCGAAATTTCTGCTAACCTCAAGCGTGATCTTCAGCATGTGTTAGGAGAAAACTGATGGATAAGTATAATGAACTTCTTTCAAAAGTATCAAGACAATATCATATTTTTAGAGGAAACCAGGAAACTGCGGATGAGTGGAAAACTCGTCTTGTTTATAGTATGTGCGGGATGATGGCGTATGCTTCCCTTTGGGATGACACAGAAGAACCTATCTCTATTGTGCATCTGAAAAGAAGAATTCGCAGTATGCTTAGCAGCTATAAATCATTGTATTCGGAACTTTCTGGAACCTTACCTTATACTTCCGAAAAGCTTGAAGAAGAAATCACAAATCAATTCTTAAGCGCAGGAGTAGTTTATCACCGTCCGAACCGGATAGTGGCAGCAAAAAAAAGCGAAGAAAACTTTGGCGGAGTTCTATTTCAAAGAGGTATTGCTTTGGATAATATCTCCTGTGTGTCAGGTATTGGATTTTATTCAAAGCAGGGGGGTGGAACAAATCCCTATAATATAAAAACAATGTTTGGTCTCGAACAAGAGAAGTTACAAACTTTGTGGGAAACTACACTCGCTGCCGCTTCTTGGGAATCTAATCCAGCGTTTGAATTCGGCACAGAGTATCTTAGACTAAAACCGCCTTTTTCTCGTGGATACTGGGTAAATGAGCCAGATAAAACTGATATAATTTCAATTCTTCGAACCGGAATGAAAGGTTCCCAGATGTATTATCTTTATCGTTATGTTGACGGTGCATTGGAAGTCAGCCCGCTTCCTCAGTGGCAAGTGGAAAATTATAACTACAGAACACTCGCATGCGCTTGTTTGTCAAACTATGGAACATTACCGCCAATAGAGTACGTTGAGGATGGAGCGTTGGTTCATATCCGTATGAACTATTTGCTTCCGCCTCGCGAACTGGAGTTTTTAAAGTACTACAGCTGGCCTGAGATATGCACATCACTTCCATGTGATTTCAGACGGAAGCTCTCCGTAGAAGTTTTTGAAGCCATTAAAAATATCCTATCTAATGAGGGGTATGAATTCAAAGGAGGGAGAACCTAATGCCCAATGGAGCTAATTCTGTCCATAAACAGTTGAGGACGGAACTGGAAAATTATATTAAGTCGCAGTATTTCGGAAAGTCCCCGATCCTTCTTTCAGCCCTAAACAATCAAATTGATGATGAAGGGCTACTTTACCAACGACCTTTTATTGAATCTTCTCCGGCATATGTTACAGTACAAAACGGTATTGAAACAGCATCTCTTGAAGACTGGATGAAAGAGTATTTCTTACAGTTAGCAAAGGCAGAGATAGGAGTATTCACTTCCCCATTTGCACATCAAATATCGGCGCTTGAAGCTGCAACCAGAGGAGAAAACTTGTTTGTTTCAACTGGCACAGGTTCCGGTAAAACCGAGTGCTTTATGTGGCCGCTTCTTGCAAAGATGGCAGCCGAAGCAAGAAATTCTAAGGAATCGTGGGCAAAAAGAGGTGTTCGCACAATTATTATGTACCCAATGAACGCCTTGGTTTCAGACCAAGTTAGCCGACTTAGAAGAATGATTGGAGATCCTGACAACAAGTTTATCAAAATCTTTCGTAATACCTGCGGCACCGGGGTGCGTCGTCCTCAGTTTGGAATGTATACTGGCAGAACCCCATATCCTGGAATTCAACCTTCTACCGCACAGGACAGAAAACTAGAAAAGACTCTGGCAAGAATGTCCTTTCCGCAAAGTGACTCGGAAAAAGAATTCTTTCATCATCTTCTCAGAGAAGGAAAGATACCTGCAAAGGCGGATATGAATCAGTTCCTTCAAGGACTGCATGAGAGTAAACATATTCCAAACGATGATGATGCGGAGCTGATTACACGATTTGAAATGCAGCAATTCTGCCCAGACATTCTCATTACAAACTATTCTATGTTGGAATACATGCTATTGCGTCCAAGAGAACAAAAAATCTGGAATGATACACGCGAATGGCTGGCTTCAAACAGTGAGAATAAATTACTATTTGTTATAGATGAAGCTCATATGTATCGTGGTTCATCCGGCGGTGAAGTGGCATTACTGATTCGCAGACTCTTCCATAAGCTCAGTATTAGCCGTAATCGTGTGCAATTTATACTCACGACTGCAAGTATGCCCAACCAAAACCAAGAAGACGTTGATTATGTAATGAAATTTGCAAATGAACTTACCGCTTCCGACACAGCAACCCAGTTTTGTTATTTAACCGGTGAGAGAGAGGTGATTGATGGGCAGTTGAAATATGATATTCCCGCTGAAATTCTCTTAAACTCAGATCCTAGTCAGTTTGAAGACAGGGATGAAGTGAAACTTTCTGCACTTTTGTCGTTCTGGAGACAAATAGACGGATTTGATCATGGCATTACATCCTTGGAATCGGTATACAACTGGATGTACGAAAATCTTGTTTATTATCGTCCGTTCCACGAGCTTATTAAGTATTGTCGCGGAAATGCGGTATCACTGGGAGAACTCTCCACTGGCATTTTTCCCGAGCTCAATCCAGAGGATGCACTAAAGGCGGTTAGTGTCCTTTTAGCAATCGCACCTCTTGCAAAGAACATAAAAGGCTCTGTCCTTTTTCCTGCACGTATGCATATGCTCTTCAAGGGTATTTCAGGCGTATATGCCTGTACCAATGCCAATTGCAGTTGTTCTCATTCAAAAGGCGGACTCACTTTGGGAGAAATCTACTTATCGGATGGTAATTTAATTTGTTCGCATTGTGGTAGTATGGTGTACGAACTTTATAATGAT
>Ga0129311_1002427_pt1 | contig 11270 bp, 10 predicted proteins | sample Go1ome_FD_94435 | JGI IMG/M metagenome (GOLD analysis project Ga0129311, IMG submission 94435) | Western lowland gorrila individual fecal microbial communities from Wisconsin, USA - Go1022B metagenome | ecosystem: Host-associated > Mammals > Digestive system > Large intestine > Fecal | place... | reverse complement strand
GTGGATATCGGACTGGAGCATACTGTGATGTTTACCACGGAGCAAAGCTACACCTACGATGCGGGTGTGCAGGCTGCTCTGGACTGCCATGTATATTATGTGGTAGACGGTAGTGTAAAGGATCTGGGCAGTGTGGAAAGCGAAGGAACTGCATATCCTGTCAGTTACGGGCAGGGCTGCATCTATACGGCGGGAAATCACAGCGTAAGTAAATATGTGATCGATGAAACGACATATCAGCTTATCTGTGAGCAGAAGGATGAGGTAAGCTACGATGCAGACGGAAATGCTTCCTATATCCGTTCTTATCCGGGGATGGATAAAGAAAAAAGCAGTACAGAGAAGACCTATAACGAGGCGATGGAAGCCTACCATGAGGCAGTCCCGATCAGTTTTTCTTATGGAGCGTCCGAATAGCAGCATTTTTATGATAAAATACATAGAAATGCAATTTGGAAGAATACTAAATACATAAGAAATTCGTAGAAAAGGAGAGATTGTCCGGTGGGAAAAGAAATACAGAATATGTTTTGTTTCCAATGTGAACAAACTGCGGGCTGTGATGGCTGCAGCGGAAAGGTAGGTGTCTGTGGCAAAACTGCGGAGGTGGCAAATCTGCAGGATGAGTTGACCGGCGCATTGATCGGGCTTGCCCGTTCTTTAAACGGAGCCGGGAAAGTAGAGCAGAGGACAAGTGATCTTGTGATCTGTTCTTTATTCGCAACACTGACAAATGTCAATTTTAATGAAGCATCTATAAAGGAAATGATCGCAGCGGTGCAGCAGGAAAAGAACAGCTTAAAGCCCGGCTGCAGGAGCTGCGCCAATCCTTGCGGAATGACAGAGGATCTGCGGCTAGACAGCATCTGGAGGGCAGAGGAAAACATCAGATCCTTAAAGTCCCTTGTATTATTCGGGCTGCGCGGTATGGCAGCTTATGCATATCATGCCATGGTATTGGGCTTCCGGAATGAAGAGGTAAACTATTTCTTTATGAAAGCACTCTTTTTACTGGGAGAAGAATTGACGGTAGAAGAGCTTCTGCCGCTTGTAGATGAAGTGGGAGAAAAGAATCTGCTTTGTCTGGAGCTGTTAGACCGTGCTAACACGGAAAGCTACGGAAATCCGGAGCCGACGGAAGTACCGCTGAAGATCGAAAAGGGACCGTTCATCGTCATATCCGGTCATGATCTGTTGGATTTAAAGCTCCTGCTTGAGCAGACAGACGGGAAAGGCATAAATGTCTATACACATGGAGAAATGCTGCCTGCCCATGGTTACCCGGAGCTGAAAAAGCATCCGCAGTTAAAAGGAAATTTCGGAACTGCATGGCAGAATCAGCAGAAGGAATTTGAAAATATTCCCGCACCGGTGTTGTTTACGACTAACTGTCTGATGCCGCCGAAGGAAAGCTATGCAGACAGGATCTTTACAACAGAGGTAGTTTCGTATCCTGAGATGGTGCATATCGGAGAGGATAAGGATTTTACACCGGTTATTGAGAAGGCACTTGCGCTGGGCGGCTATCAGGAGGACAAACAGCTTCATGGCATCAACGGTGGGGACAGGGTAATGACAGGCTTTGGACATCATGCAGTGCTCTCTCATGCGGCGGAAGTGGTGGAAGCGGTCAAAGCAGGAAAGATCCGCCATTTCTTTCTGGTGGGAGGCTGTGACGGTGCAAAGCCCGGCAGAAACTACTATACGGAATTTGTCAAACAGACACCGCCGGATACGGTTGTACTGACGCTGGCATGTGGAAAGTTCCGCTTTAATGATCTGGATCTCGGAACGATAGCAGGACTTCCGCGTATCATGGATGTCGGGCAGTGCAATGATGCCTATGGTGCCATCAGGATCGCACTTGCGCTGGCAGAGGCATTTGGCTGCAGTGTCAATGAACTGCCGCTTTCCATGGTGCTTTCCTGGTACGAACAGAAGGCGGTTTGTATCCTTTTGACACTGCTGCATCTGGGCATCCACGATATTCTGCTTGGACCTACACTGCCTGCATTTTTGTCCGGGGATGTACTGGATATTTTGGTAAAGAACTATAATATTGGCAAGATCTCCACACCGGAAGAAGATCTGGAAAAGCTGCTGTACACTTGACATAAAATTTACTTTCATTTTACGGAAAAGCGATATTGCACTTTTCTCCCGGCTGATACACTGAAAAAAGTGTATCAGACAAAGGAGAAAAATTATGAATGAAAAAGTACAGGTAATATTTGGCCTGGTGGGCGGTCTTGCGCTGTTCTTATATGGTATGAACAGTATGAGTGATGCTCTGCAGAAAGCAGCCGGTGAAAAGATGAAAAAGGTGCTGGGCTTTCTGACAAAGAATCCGATCATGGGTGCACTTGCGGGAGCACTGGTAACAGCCGTACTGCAATCAAGCTCTGCAACAACCGTTATGGTGATCGGTTTTGTCAGTGCGGGACTCATGTCACTGCCACAGGCAATTTCTGTTATCTTCGGTGCAAATATCGGAACAACAATGACTGCACAGTTAATGGCGTTTAAGATCAGTGATTATATTTATCCGATCATTTTTGTGGGTTTTATGCTGTTCTTCGCCTGCAAAAAAGAGAAAATCAAAAATATCGGTATGGTCATATTCTCATTTGGTCTGTTATTTGAGGGTATCGAAATTATGGGTAGTGTTATGAAACCGCTGGCAAGAAGCCCGATTTTTCTGGAGCTGATGGGAAAGGTCAGCGATATACCGGTTCTCGGCGTGTTGCTTGGTATGATCATGACACTTGTTGTACAGAGCAGTTCTGCAACGATTGCCGTTTTACAGAATTTTGCCACGCAGCCGGTCGCTGCAGACAGTACAGTCAGTGTGATCGGACTTGCAGGAGCAATCCCGATCCTGCTTGGTGATAATATCGGTACTACGATCACAGCATTGCTTGCTTCTATCGGACAATCCAAGAATGCAAAGCGGACAGCGATTGCGCATAGTGTATTTAATATTACGGGCAGTATCCTGTTTCTGTTCCTGATCCCCGTACTGACAAAGTTTGTACAGTTCATTTCACCGAAAGGACCGGAAATAGAAGTGATCTCCAGACAGATCGCCAATGCACACACAACCTTTAACATCGTATGTACACTAATCTGGCTGCCGCTTATTCCGATCATGGTAAAAATCGTGAAATTTATCATCCGCGGAGAGGACAAACAGCCGCTCGTTTCTTATCAGCCGCAATATCTGGATGAGCATCTGATCGGACAGTCGGCAGTTGCCATGTATCTGGTATCCTGCGAGCTGACAAAGCTTTGTGGTCATGCAACGACAATGCTTTCCAATATGAAAGAAGCACTTTCTGATCTTAAAGATAAAGAGCGCAGAAGTGAATATCACACCGAATATGAAACAGTGAAAAAGCTGCAGGACCGGATCACGGATTATATATCCAAAATGTTTGCCGGTGGTAACCTTACCGAAACACAGGCCGAGCAGACAGCAGGTCTTCTGGTCATCAATAATAATGTAGACAGAATTGCTGATCGGTGTCAGGAAATCAATGGTTTTATTGAAAAAATGGAAGAAAAAGACAAGTATTTTTCGGAAGCGGCTGTTAAGGAATTAAAGGACTGTATGCAGATTCTGGAAAGACTTTTCAAAGGATGTGTGGAAGCTGTTACAGACGGCAATGAACAAGCAGCTGAAAGAGTAGTCGTGGATAAACGTAAAATGACGAAGGCACAGAAGCAGAACAACAAGGCGCATCTTGCCAGAGTCAAGAAAAAGACCTGTTCCGGTAAGCTGACAGCAACGTATTCCTCTATTTTATATAATATGGACAGAATGGCAGATAACTGTGCAGCAATTGCGGAGGAAGCAATTGAACATATCACATTTGACAAGTTTGCGATCGAAAACGAAGAGCTTGTAAGGGAAGGTCTGGAAAGTTCTGTGGTAGTAGGATAGTAAAACGATCCCTTCTGTGTTATAATTTGAGTTAGAAATGACTAACATGCAATACAGAAGGGAGTTTTTTTATGCAAAACGGACAGGAAAGAAAACCGGATCTGGTCTGCAGCCTGGAAAAGGAAGGGTTTCTTGGCAGCTTTTATCAGGGAGACCGTTATGTGGATAAAGCGGTCATTTTTGTAGGAGGCAGTGGAGAACCACGGAATGTGGTAGAGGCAAGAGCTGCAATACTGGCAGGAGAGGGCTACAGTGTGTTAGCAGTGGGCTACTATCTTTGGAAGCCGCTTTCCAAACAGACCGTAGCGATCCCACTCGATTATGTGGAGCGTGCGATCGACTGGTTAAAGGGAAAATGTCCGGTGAAGGTAACCAAGATCGGTATGTTCGGACTTTCACTTGGTGCTGCCTATACGGCACTTTGCGGTGCTTATTTTCCGCAGATCGACTGTGCGATCGTTGTTTCGGGCTTTGATTTTGTGGTAGAAGGCTGTAAGAATATGGTCATGAGACAACATAAATCTTATTTTACCCTGCACGGAGAAAATATTCCGTATGAGCCTGCGGAGGCGCTTTCTCACCTGCCGGCCACACTGAAAAAGTGGAAAAAGGATCCGCGCTACGGCTCAAAGGCAATGAACCGCTTCTATTATAATGAATGTTTTAGGAACCGGACAGATGCAAGCAGGATCAAGGTGGAAAACGGAAACTGTGACTGGCTGTTTCTGGCACCGGGCTACGATGATACATGGCCGTCCGATCAGGCGGTGAAACGTATGATACAGGTTCTGCGGGAAAAACAATATCAGCACCGTTATGAGTGTGTGATCTATGAAAAAGGCAGCCATCTGCTGGGCATGCCAAATGAAGCACTGGCATCCATGGGGGATGTGGATAAACTGATGCGTATGCTTGGAAAATTTCTCACAATGGAAAAGAAATACCCGAAAGAGTGCATGGAGGCAAGAGAAGAAAGCTATCAGAAGATTCTCTCATTTTTGCTGGAGAGTATGATCGACGGATAAATGGAAAATTCTGTTTCACATTTTTTACACAGACAGGTCAAAAAGACAACACAATTTACCGGCTATAATAAAGACAGATAAAAGATGTGAAGAACAGGAGGAATGACCATGAGAAAAAGGAATCTTTGGACAATCGCGATACTTCCACAGGCGGCGATTCTTCCAGTTTTTACGGCGTAGGTGCAGCGGTGCTTGCCACAGACGGAACGGTGAAGGTCACAAACAGCACGATCACAACAGATGCAGACGGGAAATCCGTGACAATACTTGACACGAATGGTAAAATACTTGCGAATGGCGAAAGCGGGTATACCATAACGGTAGACTCCTTAACAGAATAAAAAGGCAGAAGATATACGGAGCAGATAGAAAATGAAAAAATGGGAAGGCATAAAAACAGAGCGTGGTGCGGAGATCTTACTGATCCTGGTACTGGTTGCCAGAAGTACATCCTTTGTGATGTCGAAGGTTACAATGAACGCGATGGATCCGTTTAATCTGTTGGGAGTCAGATTTTTGCTGGCGTTTCTGCTTCTTTGCATTCCATTTGGGAAAAGGCTTGTGAAGATCAGAAAACAGACCCTGCTAAAGGGATTGCTGGTCGGACTGGCCTTTTTCTGCGTTATGATGGCAGAGCTTTTTACGCTCCGGCTGACAGCCTCATCGACATCATCTTTTTTGGAAAATATGGCGATCGTATTTGTACCGATCTTTGAAGCGGTGCTTTTGCGCAGACTGCCTGCAAAATATAGTGTGGCAGGTGCTCTGATTTCTATGACCGGAATTGGCTTTCTGACGCTGGAAGGTGGCAGGATCGCACTGGGAACAGGAGAGCTGATCGGTATTTTGTCCGGTGTTTTATATGCGGTTGCGATCATTATCACAGACAGATTATCGCACAATGATGATTCTCTGCTGATCGGAATGGTACAGGTCGGAACGATTGGTGCGCTCGGAATGATTGCATCGTTCCTGTTTGAACAGCCGACACTGCCACAGGGACAGACAAGCTGGATTATGGTCATTTATCTGGCAGTTGTCTGTACGGGCTTCGGGTTTACCCTCCAGCCGGTGGCGCAAAGCCGCCTGACTGCAGAACGGTCAGGATTGCTTACCGCAGTCAGCCCGGTAAGTTCTGCGATCATGGGTAGTATTTTTCTGAAAGAGCATTTGGGGATCAGTGGCATGATAGGGGCAATATTGGTTGTTGGTGGTATCATCATATCCAAGGATCCTTTCCATAAAAAAGCACAGGTCTCTTCGTAAAATCTGCAGGAACTTTTTGAAGATTTATTTAAGATTCCTTTTTTCGCTAGGAATTTTCAGAAAGGCATGCTATGATTTTCGAAGGGTGATAAAGATGAATAAGGATTCGATTGAAGAAAATAAGGCAATACAGGATGGACTGGAACGCTTTTTGGACGAAGAGCTGGCAGGTGTCCGCAAGGAACAGGTGGCACCGAACAGAACCATCATATACAACGAAGAGCCAAAAGAAAAAGAACTTAAGACTGAGTTTGCCACAGAAGTAACGCCAAAGAGGCAGGCAAGCTATGAGAGAAGACCCGCAGGCGGATATACAGCTGCGGCGGAACATAGAAGCAGCGTGGGCGAAAGACAGGTGAGCCATGCTGCAGATGCGGCAAGCAGGAGAAGAACGTCCGAAGAGACAGACAGATATCGTAACACAGACAGGGAAGCGTCAGCTCACCGGAGACCGGAAACTATCTCTGACCGCCGGAGCATAGCGCCTGAGAAAAAACACCGGGGATACGAACCGCCTGTATCTGAAAATAGGAAGAAACAGCATAAAAAGTCTAACAGAAAAGCCGATAAGAGACAGAAAAAGAAAGATGGCAACAAGAAGGACAGACTGTCCAAACCAAAGAAAATACTGCTGATCATCGGAATTGTCATTTTGGCACTTTTTCTGTGGTGGTATCTGACCATGGGACGGATCTACCATAAAATGAACTATGAAAAGTCGGATGAACTGGCAAGCGGTTCTTTAAAGGAGCAGGGCGTGATCAATGTGCTGCTGATCGGAAACGATTCCCGTGAAAACGGAGAAGACGGCCGCTCCGATGCAATGATCCTGATCTCTATCAGCAATAAAACAAAGACGATCCACATGACCTCTCTGCTGCGTGATATGTACGTGGACATTCCCGGGCATGACGGCAATCGGTTAAATGCGGCTTACGCTTATGGCGGACCTGCGCTTTTGTGTGAGACGATCAAGCAGAATCTGGATATTGAAGTAAACAGATATGTACTTGTAAACTTCCAGGCATTTGCAAGTCTGGTAGATGCAGTCGGCGGCGTAGATCTGGAAGTGACGAATGAGGAAGTCCAGTGGATCAATGCATATTTGAATGAATACAACCTGCTGGAAGGAAAAGAGATGACGACCGACTATCTGGATACCTCATTAAGCGGTGAAATCCATCTGAACGGTCCGCAGGCACTTGCTTACAGCAGGAACAGATATATCGGAACCGATTTTGGCAGAACAGAAAGACAGAGAAAAGTACTCTCTGCCGTTATGAAAAAGCTGCCACTTGCCATGGCAACCAATTCCGGTGAACTGATAGACGGTCTGTTCCCGAATCTGACGACAAACCTGACACAGACGGAAATGTACAGCTTATCAACGCAGGCAAGTAAACTTCTGACCTATGACGTGGTACAGAGCACGGTTCCGGCAGAAGGCACTTATTCCAATGCCACGGTCCGCAAGATGGCAGTTCTGCAGGTTGATTTTGAGGCAAATAAAAAGCTCCTGAAGCAGGAGATTTACGGACAGGAAGAGTAAAAAAGACAAGTTGCGGGCAATAGTGTGCAAGAGGTACAGAACGGAGGCTTACATGAGCAAAACTTTTAAAGAACGATATCTTTCGCATGAGATAGAACTGGAAGCAATCGATGATTACATCATCGAATGGAACAATTCCGATACAGAGGAGACTCTGGCAAAGTTTCTGGGACTGAATAAAGAGGAAGAGACCGCGTGGGTGGAAGACAGTGATGATGCCCTTTTTGATCTGCTGGAAGCACAGAGAAAGTAAAAGCATGCAGAAAAGCGGAATGCACGATATTGTAGAGAGAATAAAAGATGATCTGAAAAAGAATGGGATAGGATGTGCTGCAGTATTGGCATGTCTTATCCTTTTTGCGCTTATTTTCCATGATGTATGTCCGGTGCAGATCCTGTATGGACTGCCATGCCCTGGCTGTGGTCTGACGAGAGCAGGGGTCCTGCTTCTGACCGGGCACTTTGCAGCAGCATTTCAGATGCATCCGTTTATTTACGGATGGGCAGCGCTTCTGCTGTATGTCCTGCTCTGCCGCTATGTCAAAGGCTGCAAACCAAAAGGAGCATTGCAGTTTATGATCGTTCTCATTGCCTGCATGCTCCTGTTTTATATCTATCGTATGATTAATTATTTTCCGGATGTGGAACCGATGACCAGCAAGGACGGACTGCTTCTACACTGGAATCCAGACAGAAACTGATCTGCCGTGAACCGGGAACGTACCGTTTCCGTCCGCATCGATCGTAATCATATGGCGATAGCCGAATAACACGTCAAAAAACTTCTGCCCACTATGTTGTTTCCCGACATACATGGTCTTCCGGGTATCATTTTTGGAAGAAAGGATGCAGGCAAGTCCTGTATTTTCATCTTCTGCAAGCCCTTCTCTGGTAAATCCGATACAATGATAGTCATCAAAGTAATCATGTTGTGCTCCGTAAGCATGGGAAGCTCTGACAGAGAGCAGATTGGTAAGCGTTTTGCCGACCGGAGCTACATTCCGGGACGGAATACCGTAGCAGTCTCCGTAAAAGACACACGGATATCCCGCTTCGCGCAGCAGGATGAGCGCATAGGCAAGCGGTTTGAACCAGCTGTCTACAAAAGAGCAGAGTGCCTGCCCCGGCTCTGTATCGTGGTTGTCTACAAAAGTAACTGCATTCTGCGGCTTTGCAGCAACAAGACTGCCATCAAAGATCTTGCGCAGATCATAGCCTTCACTGTTATAGGATGCATAGTGGAAATTAAAATGAAGCGGTACATCAAACAAAGACAGAGCATAATTTGTTTTTTCCAGATAGGCTTCAAGTGCCCAGCATTCCCTGTGCCAGTATTCGCCGACAGTAAACAGTTCACGTCCCGCATAGCTGCGCATGGCAGGGATCCAGTCGCGGTAAAAATCATAGTCAATGTGTTTTACTGCATCCAGACGGAACCCATCTACCTGTGTCTGATCCAGATACCATTTTCCCCATTTGGTAAGTTCGGCAATAACCTCAGGTTCGCTGAAATCAATATCTGCCCCCATCAGATAATCATAATTTCCGTTTTCCGGATCAACATCCTTGTCCCATTCTTTTCCTTCAAAGAGATAAATACTGTTCTTTTTTTGCTTATCATCCCAGTCTACACCATCGAAGCATTTGGATGTCCAGACAAAATCGGAATATCTGCCTTTTCTTCCCGGAAAATTAAAAATTGTCCAGGCTGTGATCTGCTCGATGCCTGTTGTTTCCTGTTCCCTGTTACCTGTATTACATTCTTCGGCATTTATTATTTCTGTTCCGTCAGCACCAATCTTGTGATTCAGTACGATATCAGCATAAACATCAATTCCATATTCCTGACAGGTATGGATTGCGGCCAGATATTCCGCCTTTGTGCCATATTTGGTTGCAACACTGCCTTTCTGGTCAAATTCGCCGAGGTCGTACAGATCATACACCGCATAACCGACGCCGTTTGTACCATAGGCATCTTTGTAAGCCGGAGGTAACCAGACTGCGGTAATACCTGCTTCTGCAAGCGCAGGAGCTTTTTCACTAAGCTGGTTCCATAAAGAACCGTCGGATGGCAGATACCATTCGAAATATTGCATCATTGTTCCGTTTTTCATCATTTGCCTCTTTTCTTCGTATTCAAAATATATCCGAATCCCAATTATGCGTCCATACTCCATCTGCCGCTGGCACCGCATGGCAGAACCAGCCCGGATCTTGTGACCGGTAATCCGATTTCATCCGCAGCAACACATCCGCCAAGCTTCTTCGTCAGTACAGTATTTAACATATAGGAGAGAACTGCAGGCTGCAGTCCGGTCGTATAAGAATTGATCAAAAAGAAAACAGGATCCTTGGACAGCACTTTGGAAGTCAGTTCAATGAATGGGAAAATGCTTTCTTCGATCTTCCAGATCTCGCCCTTTGGTCCTCTTCCATAAGATGGCGGATCCATGATGATACCATCGTAAGTATTGCCGCGCCGGATCTCACGCTCTACAAATTTGGCACAGTCGTCTACCAGCCAGCGGATCTTATCGCCGGGAATATTGCTTGAAACCGCATTTTCTTTTGCCCACGTAACCATTCCTTTGGAGGCATCGACATGTGTGACATTTGCACCGGCATTTGCTGCGGAGATCGTAGCACCGCCGGTATAAGCGAACAGATTTAATACTTTAAGCTCTCTGCCCGGATCCTTTTCTTTGGCTGCCCGGATCTTCTGTGCACACCAGTCCCAGTTTACCGCCTGCTCCGGGAAAAGTCCCGTATGCTTAAAACTGAATGGCTTGAGATGGAAGGTAAGCTCCCGGTAGGAGATCGTCCATTCATTTGGCAGATCAAAAAATTCCCACTGACCGCCGCCTTTGACGCTGCGATGGTAGTGTCCGTTTTTCTGTTTCCATTCTTTGGCATCATGCCCTGTGCTCCAGATGACCTGCGGATCCGGGCGCACTAAAATATAATCACCCCAGCGCTCCAGCTTTTCGCCGTCTGAGGTGTCCAGTACTTCATAATCTTTCCAATTATCTGCTATCCACATGGGTGTAATCCTTTCTGTAACGGAATATCATGATATCATGGCTGGTTCTTTTTCAATCGCGCAATCTCTGCCTGCAGAGCTGCAATCGTAGTTTCTTTTTCAGCAAGAGCATTTTCTTTCTCGGTAAGCGTATTCTCTTTCTCCATAAGCATATTCTCTTTCTCGGCAAGCGAGGTAGTCTGCTCTGCTACAAGCGACTGCAGATCCTCAATCTCTTTTTGCTTCTCATCGATCATATAAAAGGCTGTATTTCTGTCTAAAATGGATAATGCTTCTGAATACATATAGATCAGCTCCTTTGGATCCTTTCGGAATTCTGCTATGTCGTGATATAAGTCGATAAACGCCGGATAGGCGGATACAAGATTTATGATATCCTCCGGCTTATCAGAACTTAGAAAAGTCGACCATGCATCTAATTTGTTAGTTATATTGTGGACTACG
>Ga0129311_1002422_pt1 | contig 11306 bp, 10 predicted proteins | sample Go1ome_FD_94435 | JGI IMG/M metagenome (GOLD analysis project Ga0129311, IMG submission 94435) | Western lowland gorrila individual fecal microbial communities from Wisconsin, USA - Go1022B metagenome | ecosystem: Host-associated > Mammals > Digestive system > Large intestine > Fecal | place... | reverse complement strand
GTAATGGATACACATACGGCAGTAGCAGCTGCTGTATATGATGCTTACAAGAAGGATTCTGGAGATGATGAAACTCCAACACTCCTTGCTTCCACAGCTTCTCCATACAAGTTCGCTCGTTCCGTAATGACAGCCCTGGATGCTGAGTACGACAAGCAGACAGACTTCGAACTCATCGATTCTCTGAAGAAGGTATCTGGTGTTGCTATTCCTCAGGCTATCGAAGACATTCGTTCTGCTGAAGTTCTTCACAAGACAGTTTGTGATAAGGAAGATATGCCAGCAGTTGTTAAGTCATTCCTTGACATTCAGTAAAAAAAAGATTAGAGTAGTTCTGCTAGTGGCTTTCATGCACCATATTCATGCAAATGGAATTGCCACAGAATGAAAATTATAACGTAGTTCATTTGTACCCTCCTACGCAAAAAAACCGGGACTATAAAGCTTAGGCGACTTTATGGCGGGTACAGAAAATTTCTGTACCCGCTTTTTATTTGAAGAGAAGAAAATCAGAAGAATATTCAAGCAATACAAAGAGGAGTTTTATGTATATCTTAACTACAAAACATCATTTCGATAGCGCACATTTTCTGAAGGGCTATGATGGAAAATGTTCCAATATCCATGGCCATCGCTGGTTCATTGAAGTATCTGTTCAGAGTGAAGCCCTGATTGAAGATGGATGCAAGCGAGGCATGCTTGTGGACTTCCATACCTTAAAGGATGACCTGAAAAAGGAATGTGATCACTTTGATCATAAACTGATTATGGAAGAGGGAAGTTTGAAGGAAGCAACAGAGAAGGCTTTGGAGGATGAGGGCTTTGCCATGCTGAGACTTCCTTATCGACCAACATCTGAAAATATCGCCAAGTATTTCTATGACTACATGACAGAATGTGGTTATCAGGTAAAGGAAGTAACTTGCTTCGAAACACCTGAGAATCGTGCTACTTATACTGAATAATCTTAGATTTGTGCATGAATACAAAGGCTGTATGGAGAAAATTGAATGGAATCCATCTCCAAAGGAAAGATGAATTATGGAAAATCAAATGATCTATCATGTGGCTGAGCTTTTCAGCAGCATCAATGGAGAGGCAAGATCTGCAGGGGAACTTGCAGTATTTGTTCGCTTTGTTGGATGCAATCTGCGCTGTAGCTACTGTGATACAGCTTGGGCAATTGAAGGAAATGCTCCTTTTACCCCAATGACAAAAGAAGAAATTGTTTCTCAGGTAAGAAGCACAGGAATTCATAAAGTGACCCTGACAGGTGGGGAACCGCTTCTGCAACCGGGACTTCATGAACTTATGGAAGAATTACTTGGGGATAAAAATATAGAATTGGAAGTTGAAACCAATGGTGCAGTGGATATAAGTCCTTACCTTGATCTTCCAAGAACTAGTATGACTCTGGACTACAAATGTCCTTCCTCTGGTATGGAAGACAAGATGTTGCTTTCCAATTTTGAGAAGGTACGTCCACAGGATACTGTAAAATTTGTTGTGGGCAGTCAGGAAGACTTGGTCCGTGCAAATGAGATTGTAAGCCAATACCATTTGCAGGAAAAGGCACAGGTATATTTCAGTGCCGTATTCGGAAAGATTGATCCAAAAGATATTGTAAATTTCATGCTGGAACACAAGTTAAATGGGGTCAGATTCCAGTTGCAGATTCATAAATTTATCTGGGACCCGGATAAAAGAGGTGTATAAAATGGCAATTGACCAGGAAAAGATTAAATTTCATATTCGCGGAATCTTAGAAGCACTGGGGGATGATCCAGACCGTGAGGGATTGAAGGATACACCGGACCGTGTAGCGCGTATGTATACAGAGGTTTTTGAAGGCATGAACTACAGCAACGATGAGATTGCTGAAATGTTTAATAAAACTTTTGAAGCACCTGCTGAAGGGAAGAAGGATATGGTATTCGTAAAGGATATCAGTATCTTCTCTTATTGTGAGCACCATATGGCTCTCATGTATGACATGAAGGTTTCTGTAGCCTACATTCCAAAGAATCGTGTGATTGGACTTAGTAAGATTGCTCGTATTGCTGAGATGGTGGGTAAGCGTTTGCAGCTGCAGGAGAGAATTGGTTCCGATATTGCTGAAGTTATGCAGAAGGTTACGGAGTCAGAAGATGTGGCTGTTATTATTAGTGGTAAGCATTCCTGCATGACAGCACGTGGTATTAAGAACACAAGCTCCAGCACAGTAACTACAACATTCCGTGGAAAGTTCAACGAAGATGCAGCTCTGCAGAACAGACTTTTCTTTCTCCTGAACGCACCTGGGGAAGCTTAGGAACTACAGCAATATTTGATAATTTGAAATTCATTAATTGGAAATTAAGCCTTGCGATGACACTATTTTGTCGCAGGGTTATCACATTATGAACATATTTTTCTCATATGATAAAAGGAGAGCGGCATGAATAAGGAAGCAGCAGTCGTTGTTATGAGTGGTGGCCAGGACAGTACAACCTGTTTACTCTGGGCCTTAAAAAAGTATAAGAAGGTTGAGGCTGTTACATTTAATTATGGTCAGCGTCATGTAAAGGAAATTGAATGCGCCAAGGCAATCTGTGAAAAACTTGGTGTGCCACAGACAATTCTTGATATGCAGGAACTGAATCAGCTTGCACCAAATGCACTGACACGTTCTGAAATTGCAGTAGAAACAGACAAGCCTGAGGAAGGCCCTCCAAACACATTTGTAGAGGGAAGAAATCTTCTTTTCCTGACTTACGCAGCTATTTATGCAAAGACACATGGAATCAATGATGTAATCACAGGTGTATCACAGAGTGACTTCTCTGGTTATCCTGACTGCAGAGATGTATTCATTAAGTCTCTCAATGTAACACTGAATCTTGCTATGGATTTCCAGTTCAATCTCATCACACCTATGATGTGGATCGATAAGGAAGAAGAGTGGGAGATGGCGGACAAACTGGGTGGATTTGACCTAGTGCGTAACGAAACTCTTACATGCTATAATGGCATTATGGGTGACGGATGTGGAAATTGTCCTGCCTGCAAGTTAAGAAAACGTGGCCTGGATCGATACCTGGCTAGAAGAAATAAGGATTGAACCTAATCCGATTTGTAGTTCGAGACGGATTATGTTCTCTAAACATTGTATTCATAGAGGGGATATGAATTGCAAAAGAGATTATTATTTGTCATGAATCCAAAAGCCGGAAAAACGGTTATAAAGACGGAGATGATTGATATCATCCAGATTTTTACGGATGCAGGATATGCAGTTGAAGTATATCCAACCAATCGGAATCCTAAAATAACAGCAAAGTACGTTTACGATAATGCTGAGAAATTTGATCTGGTTGTATGTGCAGGTGGAGATGGTACCCTGGATAATACGGTTTCCGGTATCATGAAGCTGGAGCGTAAGCTGAAGAGAAGAATCCATATGGGATATATTCCTTGTGGCTCCACAAATGATTATGCCCGTAGCCTGCGAATCAGTCTGAATCCATTGGAAGCAGCTCATCAGATTGTGAATGGTAGTATTTGTCATGTGGACGTTGGCCGTATTGAAAGTAACTTCTTTATTTATGTTGCTGCCTTTGGCGCTTTTACAGACGTATCCTATTCCACACCACAGAATCTGAAGAATGCTCTGGGACATGCTGCTTATATTTTGGAAGGCGTAAAGGCTCTTACAACTTTGAAATCTTATCCAATGAAATTCTGGTTTGATGGAGAAATCGAAGAGGGTGACTTCATTTATGGTCAGGTTACCAACTCTTTGTCTATTGGAGGATTCCGTAATTTTGGTTCTCGTCATATGTCTTTCTCTGATGGTAAGTTTGAGACTGTACTGATCAGGAGACCAAAGACTCCAATTGAATTACAGAGAATTGTAAACGGCCTTCTTACAGATAATCTGGAAGACGAGTTAATCATTTTCCGTAAGGCAAGTCGTATTATTGCTAAGGGTAAGGAAGATATTCCTTGGACCTGTGATGGTGAATTTGGTGGTAGCTATAAGACAGCAAGAATTGCCAATATTAGAAAGGCAATTTCTCTGACTTTGGATGACCAGACGGAATATGCCACAAGAAGATCTGGCGAAAGCTCCAAAAGTTGAATAATAAGCGGTTTTAACATATAATTGTTACGTATGCGCTAAAACCGCTTTTTTTGTTTTCTTTGAGGATTTAAAGCATAAGAAGTGCACCTTGATTAGACTGTGATTTGTCTGCAGGGAAATACATGAAAACGTTAGGGTTAACGATGAAAAAATACTTACAGCGGTACGAGAATGTACTCGTACTTCTTTTAAAAATTATTTTATATTTCCTGATTTTCTGGAGCTTCTATCGTCTGTATGCTATTGAGAACTGGCAGCTTTTGAATCGTTCTCGTACCATGGCGGTTACAACACTGAGTTACCTGATTTCAGGATATCTTTTCTTAAAAATCTATGGGGGATATGATATTGGTAAACGTAAGAGTAAGCCAATTATCATCTCTCTTTCTTTGGCTTCCGTTATGACGGATATCATTGCCTATGTCATGCTCTGTGTCATGAATACCAATAGTGCAAATAACAAGGAGTTCACATTGGAACAGCCTTGGTTACTTGTGATTATTGTTGTGATTCAGATTGTTCTCATTGTCATTGCAACCTATGGCGGTAATGCCATTTACTTTGCAATTTATGACCCTGAGAAATGTCTCATAGTCACTTCATCCCAGAGATCTTTAAATGAGATTTCCAGAAGTATTAGTAAGTATAGGCTTCAGTATAAAATCTGTAAGAATGCAGATTACAGAAATCCTCATCTGAGAGAAATTATTCCCAAGTACGATACTGTATTCATTTACGATGTACCAATTGCAGAGCGTACCAAGATTGCTGAATTCTGTTACCAGAACATGAAGAATGTATATATCAATCCAGAAATGGCCGATGTTATTGAGCTGAATTCTCATCACATCATCCTGGATGACGTATCCCTTCTGGAACTTTCTGGTGTAGGTCTTAACGCAGATCAGAACCTGGTTAAGAGACTGCTGGATATTGTAATTTCTGTTATTGCACTTATTGTTACATCACCAATTCTTTTGATATCTATGATTGCCATTAAGATTGATGATGGTGGTCCAATTTTCTTCAAGCAGAATCGTGCCACACGTGGTGGTAAGATCTTCTCTGTTTATAAGCTTCGCACCATGAAAGCTGGTTCAGAAGTATATCTGACACAGAAGAATGATGACCGTATTACTCGCGTGGGAAATGTACTGCGCCGTTTCCGTATTGATGAAATTCCTCAGTTTGTAAATGTACTGAAGGGGGATATGAGTGTGGTTGGTCCACGTCCAGAAATGCTGGCCAATATCTTCAACTACACCACAGACCTTCCAGAGTTCGAATATAGACTGCGTGTTAAGGCTGGTATCACTGGCTATGCACAGATTGCAGGTAAGTACAATACTTCTCCAAAGGATAAGCTGGTACTTGACCTGATGTACATTGAAGAATACTCATTCTGGCTGGATATCAAACTCATTTTCCAGACTTTGATTGTTATCTTTAAGAAGGATTCAACAGAAGGTTTCAGCCAGGATTTCGAAGTAGAGTACGAAGAATATTATCAGAAGACATTCCCGGAGGAAAAAAATGATTGATATTCTGCTGGCTACCTACCAGGGGGAAGAATATGTAGAAGAGCAGATTGATTCCATAAAGAATCAGTCTATGCAGGACTTTCGCCTGATTATCCGAGATGATGCATCTTCGGATGGAACGAGAGATATCCTTGATAGAAAAGTAAAGGAATTTGATGCGAATCAAGCCTTTCTCCTCAGTGATACAAAACATTTAGGCAGTGCTTCTGCATCCTTTATGAGACTGCTTTCCATGTCCCATGGCGATTATGCCATGTTTGCGGACCAGGATGATCTTTGGAGTCCCTATAAGCTGGAAATGATGTCTGAAAAGATGAAGAAATTGGAGTGGAAGTATGGGAAAGCAACTCCAATTTTAATTCACACAGACTTGCAGGTGATTGATGCCAATGGAAACGTATTAGCCGAGTCCTTCTACAAAATGCAGAAGTTGCCAATGGAAGATAATTTAAATCTTTTATTGATTCAAAATACAGTAACAGGCTGCACCATTATGATGAATAAGAGTGCAGTGAATCTTTTGAAAAAGTCCAGGGCAGAGGACATGCTTATGCATGATCATTATGCTGCAATTCTGGTGGCAGCCCTTGGAAAAGTTATTTTTATGAAAGAACCCCTTGTCAGATATCGCCAACACGGTGATAATAGCGTGGGTGCAAAAAGCGCGAGCTCTCCAAAAGAGTTACTCCGCCGACTGCTTGCAGGAAAGGCAACTTTCCAGAAAATGCAGCAGGCAAGCTATAAGCAGGCTGATGCAATCTATAGGACCTATGCAAATGAACTTGCCGCAAATAAAAATGCAGCAGAAATGATTAAAGCTTATGGCAGTCTTACTTTTGCCACAGGACGAGAGAAGAGAAAAGTCTTTAAGAAATATAAGATTTATAAAAATGGATTATGGAAGCGGGAGGTCCAGAAAATCTGGTGCTGAAAAGGAATATAACAGGCGGTATTGTTACTTACAATAACGCAGGGACAATTGAAAAGTGTATCAGCAGTATTCTTTCCGTAACAAAGGATTTAGGGGATGATTTTAAACTTTACGTTTATGACAATGCATCCACCGATGGAACAGCAGATTTAGTGGCTGAAAAATATCCTCAGATTGAATTGATTCGAGGAAAAGAAAATCTTGGATTTGGTTCTGGTCATAATGAAATTATGAAAGAACTTCAGTCGGATGTTCATTTTGTAATTAATCCAGATATTACACTCAGTCAGGAAGTATTTACAAAACTTGCTGATGAATTATTAGCAGATGAAAGTATTGGTCAGATTACCCCTAAGGTAATGAATACCGATGGCAGTGAGCAGTGTCTTCCAAAGTATTGCCCATCAGTCAGAACTTCATTCATTGGTAATTTACCAGGTTTCTCCTATATTCGTAGAGAATACACAAGAGCAAGTCATGTCTTTACTGGTCCGGAAGAGATTCAGTTCTGTACAGGTTGTTTCTTTGGTATTCGCACAAGCTACTATAAAGAGTTAAAAGGCTTTAGCCCTGAATTCTTCCTTTATCTGGAAGATACAGATCTTTCCAAAAGAGTTCTGGCTTCCGGTAAGAAGATTATCTTCGAACCAAGAGTTTCTGTTACCCATGATTGGAAGAGAGAAAATACCAGAAAACTTCAGGGGATTCTTAGATATTTAAAGTCTCTACATACATTCTTTAAAAAATGGGGCTTTGCATGGCGCTAAAGAAATGCTATGGTACTAGTGTTTTTTGATAGGCGCATTCCTAATGTGTTTATTGTTGTTAATCATATTCATAAAGTTTATGCGCAGTTCATTTGCCGGGCTTTATGATAGCAAAGATAGAAAAGGAGACATAATTAAATGAGTCAAGATGTTTATGTAAGTCCACTTTCCACACGTTATGCAAGTAAGGAGATGCAGTACATTTTCTCTCCTGACAAGAAGTTCTCAACATGGAGAAAGCTTTGGATCGCTCTTGCTGAAACAGAGAAGGAGCTTGATCTTCAGGATAGCGAAGGAAATCCACGTATCTCTCAGGAAATGATCGATGAAATGAAGCAGCACATCGAAGATATCAACTATGATGTAGCAAAGAAGCGTGAAGCTGAAGTTCGTCATGACGTTATGTCTCATGTATATGCTTATGGTCAGCAGTGCCCTAAGGCTGCAGGTATCATCCACCTTGGTGCTACTAGCTGCTACGTTGGTGATAACACAGACATTATCATCATGACAGAAGCTATGAAGCTTGTACGTAAGAAGCTTATCAATGTAATCAATGAACTTGCTAAGTTCGCTCTGAAATACAAGGATCTTCCAACAATCGCATTTACACACTTCCAGCCAGCACAGCCAACAACTGTTGGTAAGCGTGCAACTTTGTGGATACAGGAACTTCTTCTGGACCTTAATGATCTGAACTACCAGATCGACCAGCAGAAGCTTCTTGGTTGTAAGGGTACAACAGGTACTCAGGCATCCTTCCTTGAGCTCTTCCATGGCGACCATGAGAAATGCAAGCAGCTTGATCAGAAGATCGCTGAAAAGATGGGATTTGATTCTTGCTATCCTGTATCTGGTCAGACATATTCTCGTAAGGTTGATTCTCGTGTCCTCAATGTACTTGCAGGTATCGCTCAGTCAGCACATAAGTTCACAAATGATATCCGTCTTCTTCAGCACCTGAAGGAAGTTGAAGAACCATTCGAGAAGTCACAGATCGGTTCATCTGCTATGGCATATAAGAGAAATCCAATGCGTTCTGAGCGTATTGCATCTCTTTCTGATTTCGTTATCGCAAATGCAATGAATCCGGCACTTGTTGCTGCAACACAGTGGTTCGAGAGAACTCTGGATGATTCAGCAAATAAGAGACTTTCTGTACCAGAAGGTTTCCTTGCAATTGATGGTATCCTTGATCTTTACCTCAATGTTGTTGATGGTCTTGTTGTAAACGACAAGGTTATTCACAAGAGATTCATGGAAGAAATTCCTTTCATGGCAACAGAGAATATCATGATGGATGCTGTTCAGGCCGGTGGAAACCGTCAGGAACTTCACGAGAAGATTCGTACATACTCTATGGAAGCTGGCGCAGTTGTTAAGAAGGAAGGTAAGCCAAATGACCTTCTGGAGAGAATCGCTGCAGATCCTGCGTTCGGTAAGTCTCTGGAAGAACTTCAGGCAATCATGGAACCAAAGCTTTACGTTGGACGTTCCCCAGAACAGACAGAAGAGTTCGTTCGCGATTACGTACAGCCAATTCTGGATGCACATAAGGATGAACTTGGTATGACAGCCGTCATCTCAGTTTAATTTTAGAAAAACAGAATAAGCGAAAGAGATAATGGAAGCCACCGCCTTATGCGGTGGCTTTTTTGTTGGAATCTGCCAAGCCCGGAAACGAATTGAGAAGTCTGGCAGAAAAAACAGAAACTAGTCATCCTGCTCCAACAGCTCCAGCAGTTTCTTGGCAGCAGTAGATAATTCCTGTCTGGTATCTGTAATGATACAGAACTTTCGCTTTGGGATTTCTCCCCGGAACTTGAGTTCGAATACACGATCCTGTTTTTCAAAACGAGCTGCGAAATCGGATACAACACAACCGATTCCTAAGTTCTGTGTAACGAACTGAACAATCATGTTGGATGTGGCAAGTTCGAATTCTGGTTGCAAGACAATGCCCTTTGTGGCCAGAAAAGAATCCACGTATTTACGAGTGGACGTTTTATTCTCCAGGCAGATAATTGGATACTTTGTGAGGTCTTTATAGGAGAGAGTCTTAGCTTTCAGGAAATCATATTTTGGTCCGGCAATGAATACATCACGAATATCTCTGGTTTCATGAATGGCAATACGGGAATCTGCTTCAATGGGAGTGGATACGACACCGAAGTCAATGGCTCCTGCCATCATGTGCTGGATGGTAAGAGGTGTTGGCGCATTGGTAACATGAATTTTAATGTTTGGATACAGGGTATGATATTTTTCCAGATATGGAAGCAGATAATACTGCAAGGTCATGTCAGATGCACCGATGGAAAGCTCACCATAGTCCAGAGCTTTCAGGCCTTCCACTTTTCTTTCTCCGTTTTCAAAGGCGGCCAGGCCTTCTGCTACATAGTGAAAGAGGACATTTCCTGCTTCTGTCATCTCGACACCACGTCTGGAACGGCGGAAGAGGCTGACACCCATTTCTTCTTCCAGAGTATGAATTGCCTGGGAAACTGCAGGTTGTGTGATGTGCAGCTCTTCGGCAGCGCTGGTGATTTTTCCAGTGGATGCAACCATGTAAAAAATACGATAGTAGTCAAGATTAATATTCATAAAAGAACTCCTTTTGTATTTCTGAAGTAGCCTTTGGCAAATGGGATTGGCCCATATTCTATGCGGAAACTATATAGTGAAAACAAGTACATTTGCATAAGATTTTAATATAAGTAATATTTATGATAAATATAATAAATATTAATTTTACTTATGTCAATGAAATAGGTATTATATCAATGCACTGTTAAGAGAGGCGGAAACTTTGTCTTGTGGTTTTGGGATAGACATTTATTCTGTAAAATCTGAGAGTTCACGAAAATTGTTATTGATGCATGACATCAAGAAAGGGGTACAGATATGGTTACAGCAGTAGTTGGAGCTAACTGGGGAGATGAAGGGAAAGGTAAGATCACAGATACACTTGCAGACCAGGCTGATGTAGTAGTACGTTTCCAGGGTGGTGCAAATGCTGGTCATACAATTGTTAATGAATACGGTAAGTTCGCACTTCACACATTACCATCAGGTGCATTCCATAAGGGTGTTACAAATGTAATGGGTTCAGGTGTTGCTTTCGATATTGAAAAGTTCCTGAAGGAAATTGACGATGTAGTAGAAAAGGGTGTTCCAACACCATCTATTCTTATTTCTGACAGAGCACAGGTTATGATGCCATATCACGTACTCTTCGATACATTAGAAGAAGCACGTCTTGCTGGTAAGTCATTCGGTTCAACAAAGTCAGGTATCGCTCCTTTCTATTCAGATAAATATTCAAAGATTGGTTGGCAGTTACATGAATTTTATCAGGATGATGAAATTCTGATGGAAAAGATTAACCGTGTTGCAGATATTAAGGATGCACTCCTTGTAAATCTTTACCACACAGATCCAATTGACAGAGTTGGTCTTCTCAACTGGATTAAGACACAGAGAGAAAGAGTAAAGCCATTCATCGGTGATGTATCTGTATTCCTGAATCAGGCAATTAAGGAAGGCAAGAACATTCTTATGGAAGGTCAGCTGGGAACAATGAAGGATCCAGATAATGGTATTTACCCAATGGTTACTTCATCTTCACCACTTGCTGGTTTTGCTTCTGTTTCATGTGGTATTGCTCCATACGAAATCAAGAAGATTGTAGTTGTTTCTAAGGCTTATTCTTCAGCAGTTGGTGCTGGTGAATTTACATCAGAAATCTTTGGCGATGAAGCAGTTCTCCTTCGTAACCATGGTGGTGACGGCGGTGAATACGGCGCAACAACAGGTCGTCCAAGACGTGTTGGCTGGTATGACTGCGTAGCTTCTAAGTTCGGTTGCCGTGTACAGGGTGCAACAGATGTTGCCTTCACAGTAGTTGATGACCTTGGCTACCTGGATGAAATTCCAGTATGCGT